>Ga0181464_1000509_pt1 | contig 16931 bp, 20 predicted proteins | sample InSIn2gowninarea_FD_119074 | JGI IMG/M metagenome (GOLD analysis project Ga0181464, IMG submission 119074) | Clean room microbial communities from NASA Spacecraft Assembly Facility at Jet Propulsion Laboratory, Pasadena, California, USA -... ...
ACAGAGAGGTGAGACTGTGAGAGAAAACAGAGGATATTACAGCGGATTTGCTGTAGGTTGTGTCTCTTCATTTTGTTGGATAATAAAAAGGAAGGACTGGCTGTTCGGGGTGGACGTAGCCCAAACTGGGTGAACCACGTATATTTGTGTCTCTCTTGTTTTGTTCGTTTTCTGTGTTTATATTTCTGCAATATTTTATGTGTTCCATTGCTCTGTAATATATAATATTCTAACAGAGTCTTGTAAGGGAACAAGTTGTGGTCCAAATTTAGATAATGGGTTATTCCAAAATTTTCATAGATTGGACGAATGGTAAAAGCTTCTCCTCACCACCACTTGAGCTAAACCCATTCAACACATACATAGAAGTATCAAAGTGGCATGTAGCCAATGAAAAAGGAACACACAAATTTTTAATCTTGTTTTCTATGGAAAAAAATCCCTAGATAATCCCTCTAATTTCTTCCTCACATTCCATGGATGGTGCTTGGGATAAATGTCATTGTAGTACAATATGTGGCTATGATTAAAAGGGATTCTACTAGACTTGAACCTATTTACTCTCAATGATATTTACCTTGAAACCGGTAAGTGCAAATTAATTGAGCTAGCCTTAGGATTAATTTTTTGGAAACATATCATCCTACCTTGAAGCACTTAACTGGGAGTGATATTATTGATTCATTTCCATCCTAATTTGTCTACAAGGGACAAAAAAGTTAGTAGTAGGATTTGAACTTTGGTGGGGATGATAATATCATGTAACACACCTAACCTCCTGGGTCACCTTGAGGAGATGAATGTCATAATTTCTTTCTTCCACTATCACTCAACTCGAACCTTATTTATGAGGCCGTCATCATCTTATGCTCACTAAGATCTTTTTAGTGATTAAAATTTATCCCATTATGGGTTTGGGCCACAAAGCTAGGGTTTGTTGAAGCTTTTGTAATTAGTGCCACATTAGCACCATCATACTGATAATATATGGTAGTTGATGCAGCACCCTACATCTACATATTACCTCAAGAATGGTGCTAATTCAACCTCAAGGCCATCCAATCATGCCATATGATCCATTGGCTCTAACTAAATTGTTTTATGTTTATTAGGTCCTGCCTCGCTAGAGACTATAGCACTTGCCTCACATTCAAAGTGCGTTGACTCTCAATTATTTTGTTTTTCTTTTGAAATTTTAACCAAAGTTTTAGGAAATTTTTGAATATTTATATTTTCCCGTAAATTCAAAATAATTTTCTAATTTCTGGAAATCTTATTTCTAATTTTTTATTAGCGAAGGAAGTTGTGACAAGACATAATTCCCATAATGGAGGGTTCTTTATTTTCATTATTTTTTAGTGCCTGACAAATCATTTTAAAATAAAAAAAGGTTAATTTTGTGAGTGGATATTTCGTTGGTGAGAGCTCTCACATTGTTATGTTTGACATTGCTATTGCTCTTCTCAATGATCCAAGAACTAATAGGCTTCCATGTCGCTTACATAAGCGAGGTGATCGGGAGGGGGGGCTAAACAAAAATGCTAGGGAAGGAGAAAGGGTGTGTAGGAAGTGCAGGAGAAAGGGTGTATGGAGAAATTGTGTGCAGGTGAGTTTGTTAAAGAGTAGGGAATATATCAAGTGGAGCTTTCTTCCTCCGCACAAGGCTAATTTAATATGCAGAGTCAAGGCATGGACAAAAAAGTCTAATTTTGTTGGTAAGTGATCTATCCAGTGATAGCAGAACTAACGATAAATATACATATGAAGCTTTTATATATTAATTTGTTATGAAATTTTTACTAGGGGTTGAACAAATGTGTGGAGGAAGGAGAAAGGGTGTGCGTGAAGAGCAAGAAAAAGGGTGTGCAGAGAAATTTTGCGTGGGAAAGTTTGTTAAAGAGTAGGGACTATATAGAGTGAATCTTTCTTCTAGTGCACAAGGCAATTTTACAGCTGTTTTTAGCTTCGAGGGCACTGCCCCCAAAACCCCCCGCCAGGGGGGGGCTCCCAAAAGTCGTTGCCTCCCCCCCTGGACCCCCCTTGCAGCGAATATTTTACGGGCGGCAACGAACTGGGGTCCAATGTGGCGGTACTATAGAAGATAATCAGGCTCCACACCCAACATACTCATCAACAACCATATGGCATTCATTTTTGCACAATTGTTCATTCCTACATGCAAGGCTACTTTAAAACAAATTTTATAGCCCATCTTAGAAATATAATGCCTCTTGTCCCACATATCCTAGGAACTCATTAACATACCCCTTCAAAATATCCTCATGCATTATGATTTATCAATGTTTGGAATTATTACCACCCTTGGAGACATTATCATTCTTGGCTTCCAACCCACCTCATAGGTATGTTTTATTTGATATATGACTTGGATAGTCAATGTTTCATTATTTTGGAAAATCATTTCATTTCCTACCATCCACAATGTTTAAATAGTTATACAAGGTAAGACATTATGTTACTTTTTTTATTTTATCCTTTAACTAAATTTCAAAGCAATCCTTGGTAGTACTTCCTTACCTCTTTACTTTTTGATCCAAATATTGTTGGCATTATGTTTCTGGTTTAGCTCCATGTTACAAGTATTGTACTTGATGGAAACTCATTCAAATGGAAAATTTCTGATCAGGCTCTCAAAATAATGAAAAATGAAGAGGTACGCAGGCGCGTCATTCAAAAGGTGCGGACCCGCAGGCACCCTGACCAATAAGTGCAGAGATATCCGCAGACTCCCCGTTCAGAAGGTGCGGTCCCCCAATTCACTCACTCCAATGCAGAGAAGCGCACTCACGTGGGGTTTATCATGTTTGGCTCATGATATTTAGCCCATCGATCATGATCCTACGGTTTTGGTCCGTGGTATTGTTTTTATATTATTATCATTATTGAGCCCCATGTTTTTGGGTCCCTTGTATTGGTTCTCTACGGTTTTGCTTCATGGTTTTTGTAAGGGCTCGCCTATAAAAGGGAGAGGAGATCACTTGGCAAGTCACTCATGAATCTTGAATATCTTAAGATCTGAAATATTGGGTTATCGGTCTCAAAGCTAGATCTAAATAAAGGTGAAATTAAAGGCGAATCTATTGATAAGTCGTGATCTCTCGAGCGCTTGATCAGATCTGTGGATCTGACTATCTGTGGCACATTGGCGGACTATTAATTTGGCCCTAATTAGAGGTTCACAGGCGATTCACGGTGCAAGTGTGGGGGTACGCAGCGCAGAAGAAGGCACAGTGCGGGGGTACGTGGCGCAATAGAAGCCGCAAGTGCGGAGGCACTGTAAAGGTACGCGGCGCGATAGAAGCCGCAGGTGTGGAGGCATAGTAGAGATACGCGGCGCGACAGAAGGAGCAGGCGCGTAGATACGCAGTGCAGCAGAAGGCGCTCTGCGGGTATACACAGGGGAGCAGAAGGTGAAGTGCGGAGCCACGCAGGCCAGATAAAGAAAAACTGTGGATCTGTCTTAAGACTTTTGTTGGCTGATTTTTCCTGTTGATAAGGTGTTCTAGGTTTAGTTTACTGTTATTGTTGATCTGGTTACTGCAGTTGACTGTGTGATTTACATGTACCTGATGATCATTTAATGTTCATGGATCCAGTTTGAAAATTTATGAAAAGTGGTCCTTGAAAGAAAAGAAGTAGGGGGTTGTAGCTCCCTTCCAGAAGAGACTGAAAATGAGAGAGAGTTGTAGCTCTCTGCAGGTTGTAGCCTGCGTACTAGTAAAGGACTGCACCAATACAAAATCATTGTAAAAGAAGTTTCTAATTGAAAGAAGATAGAGACATATTGCAGCAGGTGGTTTTCACCCACATTGGGTTTCCACCTTATATCTGGTGTTCTTTAGTGTGACTATCTATTTTTCATTGTTCTTGTTCATTATTATATGATACTGACATACAAGTTAATCATCAATATTTGAAGAATATCTTAAAATATAAATCTGGATGGTATATTGAAAAGAATTTCATAATACTGATTCACCTCCCCTCTTAGTATTATTTCCATAGTTGGTATCAGAGCAGGTCCTTCAGAGAAGCTTGATCGCTTGAAGGTAGATCGTTCGTCATGAGCAACTACGAGAGGGAAGCATCAATCAGGCCACCGATTTTTGATGGGACAAACTTCAATTATTGGAAGGTAAGAGTTACTGCTTATCTTCAATCTCTTGGTACAGAAGTTTGGGATATCATAGATACAGGATACACTTTTCCTTCAGCTACTCCTACAGATCCGGCTGAGAAGAAGAAATATGAAACAAATGCTAAAGCAGTCAATACTCTGTTGGGATGCTTATCTCAATCAGAATTCGTGAAGATTATGCAATATAAATCCGCAAAAGAAATATGGGACAAGATTGTCTTGAGCTACGAAGGAGATGAACAGGTAAAGCGATCAAAACTTCAAACCCTCAGGATTCAATATGAAAATCTCAGAATGTATAATGATGAGAGTGTGGCTAACTATTTTCTTTGGGTAGATGAGATTGTTAATTGCATGAAAAACTTGGGTGAAGAAATAAAAGAGGCTATTGTAGTTGAAAAAGTTCTAAGATCCTTGTCCCCTAAGTTTGAATCTAAAGTGTCCGCAATAGAAGAAAAGGAGAATCTACGAACTCTTACCATGTCTTAGCTACATGGAATTTTAACTGCTTATGAAATGAGGAAAGGAGGTCCATTGGTCAGAAGAGAAGCTGCCTTCAAGGCTTCAGGCAAAGGAGAGTACTATGAATCAGGGCACGTGTCAGAAGAAGAAGAATCAAATTTTGTCAGAAATCTTCAACGGGGTACTGGAAGATTCAGAGGTAAGTTACCTTTCAAATGTTTTTCTTGTGGAAGAATAGGTCACTATGCTGCCAAATGTCCTCACAAGGATAAGATTGACAAAGGGAAAGAACCGTTTAAATGGAACAAGAAACAGAATGCAAATAAGAAGAGCTATTACACCCATGAAGACAGTGATGCTCTATCAAATAGTGATGAAGATGAACGAGGTAATCCCTATAAACTTTTAATGGCTTTTGAAGATGATGATTACATGGATGCTATAGATATGGATAGCTATTATGAGGAGATGTCTAGACTTAAGACATGCTTAGAAGAAAAGAATATGATCATTGAGACTCTGCAAATCCAACTTGATGAAAAGGAACAATCTCTTGAGAAGTTAGAAGGTGAAATTGTTGGGCTTCGAAAAGAAATTGAGAAAACAAAGGCTCTTAATCTTAAATTTGTTAAAGGATCTGAAACTCTGGATGAGATCATCAATGTAAACACTCTCCTCTGATTAAGAAAGGTCTGGGGTATACTGGAGAAGCATCTCAAGCATCCACCTCAAAGAGTTATCTCAATGCAGCAAGGAGATATGAACGAAAGCCAATTAACAAAGACTACCAGGTAAATCAGGGACAATTCACCTTAAGGGTGAACAAAAGCTACAATCAGCCATAGGTAAGATCTTCTCAATTTATCTCAAGAATGGATGAAAATAGAAACTACAATCATATGGCTGGTAAATTTGATAATCGCAGAAGTTTCTTCAATGGCCAATGTTTCTCTTGTCATAACTTTGGTCACAAAGCAGCTCAATGTGTTGCCTACAATGCAATCATGACTAGAGAAGTGAAAAAACAAAGAAGTATGACTGGGATTACGAAAAGGACCTATAACAACTTCTCGGCTCTTGAAAATGAAAGTGAATGCTCTATTTGTAATAACTTTGGTCATGAAGATTCTGAATGCAGGAGTAGGTTTCGACAGACAAAGGAACAAGCTGCGAGCACCAGAACATGGAGAATAAAGGAACCTCGACCAGAAAGATGTGGGATAGCATTTTATGCAGAAGGACAGGAAAATCAATGGTACATCGACAGCGGATGTTCGAAGCATATGATAGGTGATAAAGAAAAACTTGAATCATATACTACTTTAGAGAAGGGAAAGAAAGTTTCGTTTGGGAATGATACTCCTGCAACCATAAAAGGAAAAGGTATTGCTCAGTTGAAGGAAAAGGTCAAGGCTGGAAATGTTTTGTATGTTGATGGATTGAAGCATAATCTTCTGAGTGTCATTCAGATGTGCGATCAAGGAACCGAGGTAATATTTAGATCAAATGGATGTCGGGTTCGTGATCTTGGTACAGGTGAAATAGTGATCAAAGGCAGAAGAACTCCAAATAATCTATACATTTTTGAAGAAGGACAACAACAATGCTATTTGAGCAAGGATGATGAACACTGGCTATGGCACCGGAGGTTAGGGCACCTAAGCTTTTCACAAATAAGGAAAGCATGCAAATACCAGGCAGTTCGTGGTCTTCCAGACATCAAAATTCCAGACAACACAATATGCAAATCATGTCAGTTTAGTAAGCAAACCAGGACTAACTTCCCTGAGAAAGAAGGATCAGCCAGCAGGCCTCTCGAACTTATCCATACAGATGTATGTGGTCCATTTAGGACAAGGACACCCCAAGGAGAAGAATACCTTATATTATTCATTGACGACTTCTCCAGGTTTGTTTGGTTAGGACTTATGAAGCACAAAGATGAAGCATTTGAAAAATTCAAATCTTTCAAAGCCTTGGTTGAAAATGAATCAGATCACAAAATTAAGTGCCTCAGGTCTGACAGAGGTGGGGAGTTTACCTCAAATGAATTTTTCGATTTCTGTGAAGAACATGGAATAAGAAGGGAATTCTCTACAGCAAGGACTCCTCAACAGAATGGAGTGGCAGAAAGGATGAACAGAATAATCCAACAAATGGCCCGTGCCATGCTTGATGAATCTGGAACTCCCGCAACCTTCTAGGGTGAAGCTGCATATGCCGCGGTTGTTATTCTCAACAAAACAAATGTATGAGTGAACAGCACTCAAACTCCTCATGAGCTCTGGTATGGTGAGACTCCTTCGGTAGAGCATTTCAAAATTTTTGGAAGCAAATGCTATATTAAGAATACTGATGAACAGCTTGGCAAACTTGAACCTAGAGCAGATGAAGGCATTCTCCTTGGTTATTCTCCTTACAACAAAGCATATAAGTGTTACAATAAAAGACTTGGAAGAATAGTTGACAGCATTGATGTAGTGGTTGATGAAAAAGGATACATTCCTAGGCAAGTAAATCATGAAGATATCGAAGAAGATGAAGACTACCCTCCAAATCAAACTGATGATGAAGAAGAAGAACCTCAAGAAGTACCAGAGGAATAGATAAGGATAGAAGAGAAGACTCCATCCAAGTATGTTCAAAAGAATCATCCAGAATCTCAGATTTTGGGGCAGAAAGAGGCAGGTGTACAAACAAGAAGAACAATAGCAGAAGCCTCAAGCTATTTGGCATTGCTCTCCTCCACTGAACCACAAAATGTAAAAGAAGCATGCAAGGATGAATGTTGGGTCAAGGCTATGGATGAAGAACTTGAGCAGATCGAAAAGAACAACACTTGGGAATTGGTTCCTAGACCAAAAGATAAGAATGTCATAGGGACAAAATGGATCTTCAAAAATAAGTTGAATGAAAATGGGGAAGTAGTTAGAAACAAGGCAAGACTGGTTTGTAAGGGATATGCTCAGCAAGAAGGAATAGACTTTGAAGAAACTTTTGCTCCTGTTGCTAGACTTGAGGCCATCCGAATGTTCCTTGCTCTCTCAAGCTTTCAAAAGTTCAAAGTATTTCAAATGGATGTAAATCAGCTTTTCTGAATGGAGATTTAGAAGAAGAAGTATACATTGAGCAGCCAGATGGGTTCATTCTTGGGAATGATCCAAACCTTGTATGTAGACTAAAAAAGGCTCTCTATGGTCTTAAACAAGCTCCAAGGGCTTGGTACTACCGTTTGGACAAATATCTTCATCAAGAAGGATCAAAAGGATCAGCAGATAGCAATCTCTATATAAAAATTGAAAATGACAAATTGCTAATACTTGTTGTGTATGTAGATGATATTATCTTTGGCAGCAATGAAGAAGCTATGAGTCAAAACTTCACCTTAGTGATGCAGAAAGAATTTGAAATGTCTTTGCTTGGAGAACTGACATATTTTCTTGGTTTTCAAATCCAACAAAATGAAGACGGTATCTTTCTATCTCAAACCAAGTATCTCAAGCAGATCTTGAAGAAATATGGCATGGAAGATGCAAAACCAGTAAGTACCCCCATGGTTACAGGATGCAGCCTTAGTGAAAATGATGAATCAGCAGTCGTGCATCAGCCAACCTATAGATCTATGATTGGAAGTCTACTTTACTTAACAGGTACCCGACCAGACATCATGCATGCAGTGGGAATAGTTGGAAGATTTTAGGCAAATCCAAAGGAAACTCATCTTCAGGCAGTGAAGAGAATTTTCAAGTATCTTCAAGGAACTCAAAACTATGGCTTATGGTATCCTAGAGATACAGATCTCACACTTCATGCTTACATAGATGCAGATTGGGCCGGAAGTGTGGATGACAGGAAAAGCACAAGTGGTGGTGCTTTCTTTATGGGTTCCAGATTAGTACCTTGGTTCAGCAAGAAACAGAGTTCGATTGCTTTATGTACAGCTGAAGCAGAATATGTGGCTACTGCATCTTGCTGTACTCAACTTCTTTGGATGATGCAGACCTTGCATGGTCTTCAAATCACTTGTACACCACCTATCTCCATCTTATGCGATAATACAAGTGCAATCAGCATGTCAAAGAACCCAGTCATGCATTCAAAAACTAAGCACATACCGATCAAGTATCATTTTCTTAGAGAACAAGTGCTTGAACAAAAGGTCAAGTTGGAGTATGTTCCTTCTAAGGAACAAGTTGCTGATATACTTACCAAACCATTGCCCAGGGAGACCTTTGAATACCTCAGGCAAAAGCTGGGGGTTGTTGATGCATCATCTTGTTGTTGAATCTCATCTGGTTCAGAGACTATTGGTTATACGCAAGTTTCATATGAGGTATACGCGTACATTTGCTGGTTTGGTCGCAGATCGAATGGCACAGTTTCAGGGGGAGCATATATAATGCATTGTTGGCATTATGGTAGTACAGAAGGAGTACATGGATACTGCTCTGAATATGGTTGCAATTTGTCTCTATCTCTTTCAGTCAGGGGGAGCATGTTTTTAGGGGGAGCATAACCCTTTGCCCTTGATGTCAAAGGGGGAGAATGACGTTGAGGATCTTGAGGTTGCCATCAAGTCCAAAGGGGGAGACTGTTGGCATTATGTTTTTGGTTTAGCTCCATGTTACAGGTATTGTACTTGATGGCAACTCATTCAAATGGAAAATTTCTGATCAGGCTCTCAAAATAATGAAAAATGAAGAGGTACGCAGGCGCGTCATTCAAAAGGTGCGGATGCGCAGGCACCCTGACCAAGAAGTGCAGAGATATCCGCAGACTCCCCGTTCAGAAGGTGCAATCCCCCAATTCACTCACTCCAATGCAGAGAAGCGCGCTCACATGGGGTTTATCATGTTTGGCTCGTGATATTTAGCCCATCGATCATGATCCTACGGTTTTGGTCCGTGGTATTGTTTTTATATTATTATCATTATTGAGCCCCATGTTTTTGGGTCCCTTGTATTGGTTCTCTACGGTTTTGCTTCATGGTTTTTGTAAGGGCTCGCCTATAAAAGGGAGAGGAGATCACTTGGCAAGTCACTCATGAATCTTGAATATCTTAAGATCTGAAATATTGGGTTATCGGTCTCAAAGCTAGATCTAAATAAAGGTGAAATTAAAGGCGAATCTATTGATAAGTCGTGATCTCTCGAGCGCTTGATCAGATCTGTGGATATGACTATCTGTGGCACATTAGTGGACTATTAATTTGGCCTTAATCAGAGGTTCGCAAGTGATTCACAGTACAAGTGCGGGGGTACGCAGCGCAGAAGAAGGCACAGTGCAGGGGTCCGCAGTGCAGCAGAAGGCCCAGTGTGGAGGTACGCGGCGCGATAGAAGCCGCAGGTGCGGAGGCACTGTAAAGGTACGGGGCGCGATAGAAGCCGCAGGTGCGGAGGCAAAGTAGAGATACGCGGCACAACAGAAGGAGTAGGTGCGTAGATACGCAGTGCAGCAAAAGGCGCTCTACGGGTATACGCAGGGGAGCAAAAGGTGAAGTGCGGAGCCACACAGGCCAGATAAAGAAAACTGCGGATCTGTCTTAAGACTTTTGTTGGCTGATTTTTCCTGTTGATAAGGCATTCTGGGTTTAGTTTACTGTTATTGTTGATCTGGTTACTGCAGTTGACTGTGTGATTTACATGTACCTGATGATCATTTGATGTTCATGGATCCAGTTTGAAAATTTATGAAAAGTGGTCCTTGAAAGAAAAGAAGTAGGGGGTTGTAGCTCCCTTCCATAAGAGACTGAAAACGAGAGAGAGTTGTAGCTCTCTACAGGTTGTAGCCTGTGTACTGGTAAAGGATTGCACCAGTACAAAATCATTGTAAAAGAAGTTTCTAATTGAAAGAAGATAGAGACATATTGCAGCAGGTGGTTTTCACCCACATTGGGTTTCCACCTTATATCTGGTGTTCTTTGGTGTGACTATCTGTTTTTCATTGTTCTTGCTCATTATTATACGGTACTGACATACAAGTTAATCATCAATATCTGAAGAATATCTTAAAATATAAATCTGGATGGTATATTGAAAAGAATTTCATAATACTGATTCACCCCCCCCTCTCAGTATTATTTCCAACAAATATTTTACTTCACGGATGCATAGAAAATTGCATATAAAAGAGCATATAACCAAGTAACTTAAACACATGAAAATAAGCGTAAATCACAAAGAAACCATGAGATAAAAGGCACACAAACGATTTGATTATAGAGTTCACCTAGTGTGGGAAACGTCTCCAGGCCTTGCTCAATGTAGGGAGGCCTCTTTCATTAAATGGTAGAAAAACTAAATTGCAATCAAATTTACATAAATGACCCGTATACCTCCATTTCCTAGCATGTACGAAAAATGAAAATCTCAGATACAGAAACATACATCACTATTGGATTCGTGGCGTGAAATCATGTCAAACAATTATAAACTTGACCATATTTTGAGCAATTGACCTCTGGAGCTCTAAGAAATCTTTAGATTCCCTCAAGATTCATTGCAAAAAGATTCTCCCAAGATTTGCTAAGAATATTTCTAGAATTTTGTGCCCACTTGGACATGGTTCCAGCCTGGGGCTCCTGATTCCACTTCCAAATTAAGTCCACTACTCCTTGGTTCCACCACTCCTCCGGTCAAATGGTAACACAGGCTCATATATAATTTCTTGGGCAAAGTTAACAAAACTCAGGCCGTTGGCCCATCGGTTGGTGGTGTTCGAGTTAAGGCTTTCAGTTGGGGAGGTGCCAGGGTCCAACCTCATGGGACCCCCATTACGGCGCATCTGAGTAAAATTTTTGGAGCATCATCATTATATGGTTTCATCATTGCTAATATTTGGGATTGTCTGTTGGCGAGTCGACCCACAGGGGTCAGGCGGGTTCGAACCTAGCTGGCCTCCTCCACGTGTTTCTATCATATGGTTGGGCGGGCCTAGGTCTTTAGTGGTCTGACTCGCATATGCTTAAATTTAAATACCATTGTCATTGGGGGTTGGCAGCTCACCACCCTAATTATATATATAATAATAATAATAGAAAAAATTTCAGTGGCAATTTTTAAGGGTCACCGAGAAAGTTAAAAGGTGAAAAATTCTCTTGTTCTGACCATCAAATTCTGTGCACTGACCCTTTTCCAAATTGTTGCCTCATTAGTGACTGCCACTGGGCCCAGTTTGACCAGAACTTTGACCTACTATATCTTGAACATAGGAACTAGGATTTGAGTGTCATTCACATCGTTGGAACTAGGAAGACAAGCACTACGATTTGGTCCTAGTTTCACTTCAATCCAATGAATTTGATTTTTGAGCTTTTTCAAAGCCACTTCTATTTTGTGAGCCACCTGAATCATTCCTCCCCACTAATCAGCTTTTGGGCTGCCAAAAGCTTTATCAGTCAATTGGCAAGTGAGGGGATTTCTCCCTCACTTTCTCCTTTTAAATCCATCAAGCCTTACTTGGATGCATTCCTTTGAAGCCAATAGGAAGGTACTCCACATCTTCCTATTGTGAATTCCTATTTTTCCTGTCGAGAATGATTTTCGTAGGTAGTTTGTCTAATTATTTGGGTGAAAATTCATCCAATGTAGGAACTTGTCCAACCTCTTCAATGTCCATGATCAAAGGAGGCTCATAAAGCTTTTGGTTTTCAACGTTCATCACTAAGTATATCTGCACGTATGTTGGCAAATTGAGATGAAAAGCATCGTCTCCAACCTTCTCTAATATGGTAATGGGCCATATTGGATTGGTCTCAAATTCTTTCCTTCCCCTTTCATTCTGTCTTTGCTGATGTGGAGCCATACTTTATCTCTAACATGGAATTGGTGATTGACTTGGTGCTTGTCATGTCGAGATTTGTATTGAGCTTGAGTTTTCTCCAAATGGTCCTACACTACCTAGTGAATCATCTGAATTTACTAAATGAACTTCTGTGCTTTGTCCCTATCATCTTGCCCTCTAAAATCTTCATCTCTCCCAAAGAACATATATAAGGGATCCTTTGGTAAATATCCAAAGCATGTCTCGAATGGTGAGCTCTGAGTGGATGAATGGATTGCCTGGTTGTATGCATGTTGTACATAAGGAAGTTACTCGTCCCACAACTTGGGATTCTTACTGCAATAGCCTTAAAGTAAATGTATCATTGTGCGGTTGGAAACCTCTATTTGTCCATCAGTTTGCGGATCAAATTGTAGAAATTTTGAATAATAAACACATATTCAACAGAGATTATCCTGATCATGCACTATTGCGGAATACATGCACAATACATAAGCTCCTCTACGTTGATCATCAATTTAGCAGCATAAAAAACAATGAAACATCAATAGCATGCACACATTAACACAATATGTAACTCGGGGAAAGCTTACAGCTGAAAACCCCACACTATCTATATATTAATGATTGAGAACATGTAACATTACATAGTACAATATTCCTCTCAAGTACTCAGTACTATCTCTACCTGTTACACACAAAACTAGCTCAAATTTGATCTCCAAATCTCCCCCGCTGCTTTGCCTGCCTCCACTGCACAATCCTGCAAGAGAATGAATGAATCCAAACTCGTTCCAAGTTCTATTTACCTTGGAAAATCACTCACACTAGAAATCACGTGAGCACAGGCTATATTACTGGGCATTCTCATGGGCATACTCAATCCATTACTTGTGCAAAGTCTCATGCACAACTATAGTCACAACTGATAGCAATCTCAACCTCTAACACCTGTCTCCACTGAACTGTACATGCACTGAGTTAACTGATGTATTCTTCAGTTTCATTATGAGTTAATAATTAGTGAATTAATTAATAACTAATTCACACAACTCATCACTTATTTTATTGGCCAGTTAGACTAAATACAACTAGTTCAACTAAGTCAAACTGAACACAACTCCATTAACTTCTCATCCAACTCCACAGAACTCAACCACATGAGTTCTAACTAATGTCCTGCATGCAATAGCTCAACTGACTCATAAAGAAAGTGTATTTCCTTCTGACAGCTGCATGTGCCACATCTGTAGCTCAAACTGAAGTGCTCCAAGAGGATAAGATAAAGTTTATAGTCTAAATATTATTATGAGACAATAATATTTGACTTTTCTATTTTTGACTAGCAGTCTAAAAATAAACTCTAATCACTCCTGCTGTGATCCAAAAATAGAAGTCCATCTATTTTTTCCCAACATGACCAATCATCCATAAACAACAAACTGCAACTCATAGATCATGATCCATATGTCTAAAAATAGACTTTGCGCCAAAACTTGCCTGTGGGACCACTCAGTGAAGGTGAATCCTTTCCACTAAGCTCCATCATCTTGTTGCATTCTCAACAAGCATTTCTTATTGCACACTTTTCAACACTCCCTCTCAACAAGAAAGGATTCCTCTCAAACCCGATCCTGTAACTATGGAATGTTCTGCAACAACACATCTGCCCGGTCCACTTTTCTCCAACAACACTTGGAACAAAAAACACTCCCAACTGACCACTCTGTTTGGTTAGGAACATAGTCTGATGCTGAAGCTTTACCTGCTGCTGACAAGTGCTCCCTCTTTGACATCTGTGCTACTACAACATCTCCATGCATCTCGCACCATTGCACACCTCTCTATGCTACCTAGCACTGTGCAAAACACTTGTGCCTCTCGCATTGCTGCAGCCTGCATGATATGCGCTATCCTGGGATTCCCTGCACTGTCGCTCTCTCTGCCGCTCCATCCGCATCTGTCTCTACCCAATCAGTCAGTTCCTGCTACTCCACATCGGGGCTCCCGCAGCAAGGTCTCATCCAAGAGGTTGGGTACCTCAAGGATCCTGCCCCTCCTCCTTGGGACGATCACTCTATATCGCCCCACCTCCTACCTAGAGGTATGGCTGCATGCGATCCCTCAGCCCACCTGGCTCGAAGTTTCCCCCTACTGGAGGTCTCTGCATGAGTAGATGTCTCTACTCGATCTCCTCTCAGCTTCACTTGTTGTGGCTGCTCCACAACCTCTTGAAGCTGCTGCACCAATTGTGGCTCCTCCACAATCGTCTGAGACTTCTTCTGGCTCTACATGTTGAGAGGTAATATACGCTCCCTCTCAACCACCAAGTCTCCATCAGTTGCCTTGCTACTCAAGGCTTTGCATGCATCTTGAACCTCAAGAGCATACATGTTCTTGACCCGTGAACCAATCTACTCCACCTGTCTAGTGATGATGTGTCTAAGGAAAACCTTTTCCTTACTGAAGACTACATCATAGCCTCTGTCTTACAGCATCGCAATCGACACCAAGTTTCTCTTCAGTCTTGGTACATACTTGACCTTGGTCAAGGTAAGGTGAGCTCCATGCTCCCTCTAAAAAATAATCATGCCTACACCTGAGACACTATACTTCTCACCATTACCCATCACTATGAGTATCTGGAGGTCTTTTTTCTCCAAAGTACTGAACAAACTTTTGTCACCGGTCAAGTGGAAAGAAGCTCCACTGTCAAGGAAACAACCACTTCCCATCATGGATGAAACCACGCATGCGAAGAGTGTAACTCAAACTGTGAAGCAAGTGCCTCACCTTCAGATCCTTCCCCAAATCCCTTCTTGGACTTCTTCTTTGGGCAATTAATAGCATAATGGCCCAACTCATGACAACAAAAGCATCTTACCTTCGACTTGTCAACCTTCTTCCCATCATTGGAATATCTGGATTCGGAAAGAGAAACCTTCCCCTTTCCCTTCTACACCTTACTTGCTAAGGCATAGTTCTCCTCATCATGCATAGATGAAGAACTATCTCTGGTGCGCCGTCTAATCTCCTCTTATACAAGATCCGACCAAAGTCTCTCCCATCCTGGCAATTTCTCCCTTCCATTCACCAAGTACTAGTAGCTATGCCAACTCTTAGGAAGGCCAAGGAGTGCTAGACTCACCATATCCTCATCCTCAACAGTTACCCCCACACTTCCCAGCTCATCCTGGCATTGGGTGAACTTCGTGAGATACTGGGGCATATTGTCTCCATTCTCACACCTAATGTTTCTGAGTTTATCCTTGAGCGCCAAATTCCCCTGGTTGCTCTTGCTTTGGAATAATTCTGTCACTATTTTCCACATCAAATATGGAGAAGCCTTTCCATGGAGGCTGGACACAATGTGATCCCTCACGCCCTCTAACAGAATCCTTCAACACTTTGTTGTCTTCTTTTGCCAATCCCCGACTTGAGCAGCATTAGTAGGTTTTGGGACATCTGCATCTATGAACTCCTTCAACCCATTATCATCTAACATTGCCTCCATCCTATCCTTCCATGCAATATAGTTCGAGCTGCCCTCAAGAGCATACTCCAATCGCAATACGTTGAAAGACATTTCAACTTTGACACCAAGAAAACACTACTGCAAATTTGAATTACACCAGCTCAACAACTCAACCGCCTCTGATCTAAGATTCGTGAGAACAAAGTATTTCTCGTACAGAGATTGATTGTATGGGATTTTACCGGATATTTCACCTTCCAAAGGAAGGATGAATCCAGAGGCTACATGGCCCGATTACAGACTCTGCCTGAAGAAATAAAATGTAAACACTTTTTGAATAATAGATTTAATGGTCAACTCCTCTGATACCATGTAGAAATTTTGAATAATAAACACATATTCAACAGAGATTATCCTAATCATGCATTATTGCAGAATACATGCACAATACGTAAGCTCCTCTACATTGATCATCAATTTAGCAGCATAAAAAACAATGAAACATCAATAGCATGCACACATTAACACAGTATGTAACCCGGGGAAAGCTTACAGCTGAAAACCCCACACTATATGTATATTAATGATTGAGAACATGTAACATTACATAGTACAATACTCCTCTCAAGTACTCAGTACTATCTCTACCTGTTACACACAAAACTAGCTCAGATCTGGTCTCCAAATCTCCCCCGCTGCTTTGCCTGCCTCCACTGCACAATCCTGCAAGAGAATGAATGAATCCAAACTAGTTCCAAGTTCTATTTACCTTGGAAAATCACTCACACTGGAAATCACATGAGCACAGGATATATTACTGGGCATTCTCATGGGCATACTCAATCCATTACTTGTGCAAAGTCTCATGCACAACTATAGTCCCAATTGATAGCAATCTCAACCTCTAACACCTGTCTCCACTGAATAGTACATGCACTGAGTTAACTGATGTATTCTTTAGTTGCATTATGAGTTAATAATTAGTGAATTAATTAATAACTAATTCACACAACTCATCACTTAGTCTATTGGCCAGTTAGACTAAATACAACT
>Ga0181464_1000428_pt2 | contig 16925 bp, 15 predicted proteins | sample InSIn2gowninarea_FD_119074 | JGI IMG/M metagenome (GOLD analysis project Ga0181464, IMG submission 119074) | Clean room microbial communities from NASA Spacecraft Assembly Facility at Jet Propulsion Laboratory, Pasadena, California, USA -... ...
GGACTAGTGGTTTGTCAATTGTATATGTATGTTTGAGACTTTCACTTTAATAAAACCTTAGAGTCGACACATTTTCATGCATATATTGTGAATATAGTGTCTGTCACGATCACATTTTCTGATAAAATCAGGATGCATGAGATCGCCTGGGAAGTTTTTCCTTATTACCTATATGATCTTCTTTTGTAGCTCATCATAGTTCAAGTTGTATATATCCATCACTTGACCTTCAGCAAGAGGAGCAATTTCCTCATCTTCACTTGGAGCTTGCTCTGTTGTAGGAGGAGGAGACTGAGTGGTGATCTGTTGTGTGCAAGGCATGAGATAAACATCCTAGTTTACTTTATGTGGTTCTACCTCCATGTCTTGGATCAATATCATATCTTCAATTTCTTTAGCAAGTTCCTTATCCTGCAACTTCTTGCTTTCTTCTTCAAGTAGTTGGTTATGTTCCTCTTCTACGGCTTACTTCAGTGTTTCTTTTTCCTCTTCTTTTCTCTACCTTTCTTCTTGTTGTTGTTTATGCATCTCTTCTTCTTCTTGTCTTTGTCTCTCTTCTCATTCCTTCTGTCCTTGTTCTTCCTTCTCCCTTAATTCTTCCTCTATTTCCTCTTTCTTTCTAATCTTATAGTGGCCATTTCAAATGATCAGATCTCCTTTGAATTTGTGGCTCTTCTCTTCACCTAGGCTATGCAAAACCTTCATCTTCCCTTTTCGCACACTAGGTTACGCCTCTCTGATGGTTTTGCTTTTGGAGTGGCTTCTTGCTGAGGAGTAACATGTGATGTACCTACAAATTTGTTTGGTTCGAGGGGCTTAGATGTATTGTAATAATTCTGTATCATTTTTTCCTTGGGTAGGGAATAAATCTCGCTCGGAGAACTGAAATGTATCTTTACACAGTGTTGCTTGCAAACACTTCTATGATTGTACGGGTGATATTCCATGCGGCTGAATGAAAATTTCTCTATCTCTTTTCCCTTGGTCTCAGCAACCTTTAGATTCTTGATCTCGTACAATCCAATTTGCAAAGGAAGAGTGGGACAAGGTGCTTTCTATTAGTTTCTGTAGCATTGGTTGTGTTCTAGCCACGAAATTTGGTGGAGAGGCTAGAATGCATGAGATCTCCAAAACCCAAAAAAAGGTTTCTGGAAATTCTACCTGGAGATGACTTAATTAGATTATTAGCCTATTTTTTAATGTTTCCTAAGTCTAAACTTATGAAAATTGGTTAATTAATCATAATTAATTAAGTCAAGATGAAAATTCTCTAGAAATTGACACGGATCGATCCAGAAATGATATGAGCCATCGATTAAGATTTAATCTTGGTAGTTGGAATCCCAACAGGAAGATATAAAAAAGGATCGATGTGGTGATGGAGAAGACACTTCAACAGCTTGATTTCCAAAGAGCAGCAACAGTTGCTAGAGAGCCAGAGATCTAAGCAGAGATAGTGAGGGGCAGGAACAGTGAGGCTGGAGGATGTTTTCTAGATCCAACGAGTGCATTTTCAAGAAGGCTGAAGTTTCTTCAAGAGGCTACGCAGTCCTAGAGCAGAAGCCTCAGAAGGTAGTTTTATTTGTTGAGAGAGAAAGACATCTTTAGTTCCAGAGGCGGAGAAGGAGTCCCAGAGTGTCAGAGAAGAATTTTCCCAGCCAACAGTAGGTAGGATGGCTTGATTAGTAGATGATTCAGGCAACAGTTGTAGTAGGCAGCTTTAGGTTGATGCATAGCCTGTGCTGGCCCAGTTGGACGGCTTGATTTTCAGTAGCATTCAAGTGCCGAGATTGCTCAGAGTGAGGGTAATTTCCCTTAAGATATCTTTGCCAGTATTTTATCTACAGGATTACCAGTTTTCGACATCCATATTGTACTTAGAATTTCTCACTGCTGCATAATAATAAAACCCTCATCTGCTACACTGGTTTTCCCAAGTTGGGTTTTTCTAGGGACATTTGTCCAAAAATAAAGGTGTCATTTTTATGTATGTGTGTGCTAGATTTTCTCAGTTTCCAGCATTATTTTTTTCTGCAGTATTTTTTTTGTGAAAATCACAGTGAGAATTATTTGGTATTTGTTCTAGAAAAATGAAAATAAATTGTTAAATAAATTACCCAACTAGGAAAATAATTTACAGTTGTTGTGATAGATGAAATTTTCACATGGTATCAGAGCGTGAGTGATTAACTGAGAAGCTCAGAAGTTAAAGAGAGAATTATGTGGTGCTCAAACAAGCAAGTCGAATTGTTGGGGTAGAAATTTGATTTTCTATTGCAGGGTTGCAAAAAATTCGAGTTTCTCAGGTTAGTGATTTCAGTAGTTAGAAGGAGCAGCAGTAGTTCAAATTTTCGTTGAGAAGATTTTTGGTTGGATGGAGGGGGTTTTACAACATTTTGTAGTTGCAGAATTAGTGTTAGGTGGAAGAGTAAATCACACACAATAGAGGGAAAATTTCTCTCAGGGAACTTCAAGCCTCAAAAGTTTGATTTTCCAGGTAGATTGGTAGTAGTTGAGTGCATATTTCCTCACTCCAAAAGGGAGTGCGCATAGTATAGAAGTAGCCAAGTAGAGGGAAAGAGGGAGTTTTCGACTTGATTCAGAGATGACCAGAACAAGACTTAGATATCAGGATAGGTTGGATGGTGCTTCCAACTATGTCATATGGAAGGCTAGGGTGCCCTTCCTTCTAGATAAATATGGCCTAAAATCCTACATAGTTAACGTGGTGGAAATTCCCCAGGATGCAGACTAGCTCAAGGAATACAAGAAGGAAATGGTGAAGGTGAAGCAATTAATCCTAGATGGAGTTCTGGATCATATAACCTCACATATAGTGGCCAAAGGAATGGTTAAAGAGATCTAGGATGCTCTCTCCATGCTATACTAGGGTACTTCCGAGTAGCAAAATATGTTCTTGGAAGAAAATTTGAGATGCATCAGAATGCAGAAAGTGGAAGACATAGATCCCTTTCTTGCCAGGATTTAGGAAGTCTGAGACCAGCTTGTTGTTGTTGAGGCAACACCTCAACCTTCAAAGTTAGTATGGTTGGCACTAAACTGTGTCTCAGAGGATTGGAAAGTCTTCTTCCAAAGCATATTGGTCAAAGACATGCTACCAAGATGGGACAGAATGTGGGTTGACTTGCAACAGGAAGACTTGAGGCAAGCTCTGCTAAAGAACTCCATTAGTGGCAGCAGTATCAGTAGACTGAAGGGTGTGAAGGAGGAGGAGAATGTGGCCCTCACATAAAAGGGTCTCAGTCAAGGGCAAGGGGAGAAGAAGAAGAATAATAAGAACCTATATAAGGTCAATTTCTTCAGGAGTGGCGATTTTTTCCACTATAGTACCTAGTGTCCTCTCAGAAAGAAGGACAAGCAGGAGAAGGACTAGGCAGAAACACATGCTGAGATAGATAAGTTGTCCTGTAGGTTGGAGGAATATTGTGTGATTATGGTAGTCATACCTCTAGGAGTGAGGTGGGGTGACTTGGAGTTGTAGTCCCAAAAAGCTATAGAGATTGGGCAGGGTGCTTAAGGAGCCCACAGTATTCAGTAGCAGGATGGATCAATGGAAGCTGATGTAGTCAATACCAGAGAGACAGTTTTAGACTAGTAGCACTCAAATACTAAGAAGCGCGGTGTAGTGTTGAAAGCAGAGCAGGTGGCTCAGTGCAGAGTTAGCATCATCGCAGATTCTTTAGTGATAGTGCAGATGCTAGTAGCAGTTATAGACTCGGGATACAAATGCATCATACTGAACACAGATGATTTAATATTTTAGATGCTTCTCGGTTGTAGTAGCTGCAGTTTCAGTAGCAATATATGAGAGGTAGTTGCAGTGTAAATGCAGTGTTGACAGCAGTATGGCAGTGTCAGCAGTAGCACATATGCAGCATCATAGTTGTGTAGTGGTTGGTGGGTAGTATGGCTAGACATCAGTTGTGCGACAGGAGTTGATATAGAGATAGGGTGTTGTGGCAAGATGTGCAGCACTAGAGAGGATAAAGTCCTCGCTAAGAGGGAGTGTTAGTTTTTGTAGCATCATATGTGTTCTAGCCATGAAATTGGGTGGAGAGGTTAGAATGCATGAGATCTCCAAAACCCAAAAATCGTTTTTGGAAATTAAACCTAGAGATGACTTAATTAGATTATTAGCCTATTTTTTAATGTCTCCTAAGTCTAAACTTAGGAAAATTGGTTAATTAATTAGAATTAAGTAATTCAAGGTGAGAAGTTTCTATAAACTCACACAGAACAATCCAAAAATGATCTGAGCCATCGATTAAGATTTAATCTCGGTCATTAGAGTCCCAATAGGGGGATATAAGAAAAGATCGATGTGGTGATGGAGAATACACTTTAGCAGATCGATTTCCTTGGTAGATCGATTTCCAGAGAGCAAAAATAGTTATTGGAGAGCCAAACATCGAAGCAGAGATAGTGAGGGGCAGAGACAATGAGGCTGGAGGAAGTTTTCTAGATCCATCGAGTGCATTTCTAGAGAGGCCGAAGTTTCTCCAAGAGGTTGTGTAGTCCTAAAGCAGAAGCCTAGGAAGGTAGTTTGATTTGCTGAGAGGGAAAGACGTCTTCATTTCTAGAGGTAGGGAAGGATTCTAAGAGTGTCGGAGAATAATTTTCCTAGCTAGTAGTAGGTAGGACAACTTGATTACCAGATGATTTAGGCAGTAGGAAGCTTCAGGTTGATGCAGAGCCTACACAGTCCTAGTTGGACAGCTTGTTTTTTAGTAGCATTCAAGTGCTGGGATTGGTCAAAGTGATGGTAATTTGCCTCAAGATATCTTTGTTGATATTTTCACTATAGGATTACTATTTTTCAGCATCCAGGTTGTACTCAGAACTTCTCATTGCTACATAATAATAAAACCCTCATTTGTTGCACCGTTTCCCCAAGTTGGGCTTTTCTAGGGAAATTTGTCCAAAAATAATGGTGTCATTTTTATGTGTGTGCTAGATTTTCTTAGTTTTCAGTGTTATTTTTCTTCCACAATATTTATTTGTGAAAATCACACTGATAATTATTTGGTATTTGTCATAACAAACTGCAAATAAATTAACAATTAGGAAAATAATTTCCAGTTGTTGTGATAGATGAAATTTTCACACTTTATTCTTCCTTTGCAACACTCCTAAAAAACCTGTGGAAAGATGGTAAGTTACTTCCTGCATGACCAACTTGTCGGTGGCATACCTTGGTAGCAGATGTGAAGACTTCTGGCCGTCTGATTAGGTGCTCAAAATTATGCTCAAAAATTATAGTCATTAGAATGGTGTGGAACCTGAATGAATGCATAGTTCTCGTCATCTTGAATCCGGTGCAACTCGTTTTGCATGAAATGGACATTGTATGCTCCCAGAAACACGTTTTGTTCACTTTGTCAAACAGATGAAAATTTTGCAGGTGCTGACAGGGATGTTGACTGGGCACCCATACAACCCAGTCAGAAAAAGGAATATTTTTGGTATATTCCTTCATCATATTCTTTGGAATATTCTCCAGGCTTGGTGGCATCATTCTATTGGTCCACATATTTTTGTTTGGGGCCAATGAGGAGGTGACACGTGGCTAAGCCTAAGGCTACCACGTGTCCTCCTCGTGGCATGAAAAAATTTGTTACGGTAGATAGGGCGTAGGTCAGGCTTGACCCTATGACCTCCCATAGCATAGACCAACCACTTACCATCACACCCACACGGTGTTACTTAACCATATGGAGGAGGCGCATATAATTAAAGTTGTATGGCTTGCAATTTGGGGGATGGAACCGTGGTTAACGCCTGACCACGGTCCACAAAACATGGTTAGGGGCTAACCACGGCCCCAAAACCTTAACCACCCTCAAAAATTGTTAACAATAACCGTCATGTGAACATTAATGCGAGAGGTGGAGTGGGGGTCTCGGCTGGCGAGGGCAAGCCATTGGCCTTAGCCCCTGGGCACGTGGCCCCCAACATGGCCAGAATTTTAGGAACTAAGGCGCTAGAGGATGCTTTAAGGATCCGACAATTTCGCCCAATTTTCGACGAAAATTTCACTCAATTAGAGCACTTTGCGAGCGAAATTGTAGGATGATACCGGATTATGGGGAAAATGTAGAGCGAATAGTGGGAAAATTAGGAGAGGTCATAAATTCTCTAGTTTTTGACCAAATTGGATGCAAAAAGAGGATAGGTAGCCATTTTTGGACATTATAGACTCATTAGAGCATGTTTCAGAAGCATTTGAGCATTGTAAACACATATTTTTACACTTTTGAGCATAATAGAGATGCCCAAGCCATTGAAAGCTGGACCAAGGAGACGTAGCCCAGGAGGGGTGAACTCCTTCATCATGTTCCTATTGTGATGTGTTTTTGGTGATGTTCTGTACATTTTTATGTTGTTATTCAATCTCTTATTTGTGTTAAAATTGCTCATAAAATTAACATAAAAACTCATTTTACACTTGCAAAACTCATGAATCCTTAAGCACATCAAAAGCATTTTGTTTCTAATTTGAGGAGGATCTTAGCATAAAAATTTAATATTCTTAATCAGATCATCGTCGAACACTCTAAGGTAAGTGTCATCTAGTGAGGCAAACCAATCAGCCAATTCTTACACTACTTCCATCATTTCACAGGACATGCAAGGTGGCTCTTCCTAAAAATAATCTTGTACAATGGGATGAGGAAGTGATCTGTCAGCTTCTCCATGACTCCTTTGTAGTTTCACTCCGAAAGAAGCTTGCAGTAAATGTGCACAGCACGTTCCTTTGGTGACCAATTCCAACTCATGTTAGGAAAAGGTTTATGAGCACATATCGCATCCAGTAAGTAAGCAGACATGTAAAACCTGGCTTTCTTACCCTTAGGAGGGTTCTTGGAGTTAGTCACATGGATCTTATATGTTTTAGCCAACAAATCTGACTAGTTAAATGGTTTTCCTTCCTTCACAATCTAATGTAGCAAGAATTCCCTACCTTCGGGAAATGTATCAGTACTCTTTTGACCATAGATCTGGTAACATAGAAATATCAAGTACTGAAATTCCTTCCTGAGAGATTTTTTCTTATAAGTGTTGTTGGGTGTCTGGAGGAATTTGGATGGCTCTTTCACCCAACGTTTGACGACAATTTTCTGCTCATGTAACTAGTGACTGCTCAAAAGTGGGAATCCATGTAGGCTTCTAGCAGCGGTAGATGATACATACACTTAAAATCATGTGCCATAAAAGAGGCAAGCCTTTGTCCACTGGAACTGCTAAGGGTTATGCTCTTTGCATCTATGTGTGACAGGATCCAGATGAAAACGTCTACATAAAGAAATGTCAGAAACCTACATGTTTGTGCAATCCTAACTTCTAGACATTGATGTAAACATGTTTGTCTTGAAGATCTTATTTGTAGTTGGTTGTCATGAATGCTTCTTTCACTATGTTCCATGTAATGTCTGAATGTTTCTCAATGAATAGTTGAGTGTCTAAAAGAAATGGCATAGTGACGGGGGAACTCTCAACTATTTCACTAGTGTTTCTCTTTGTGATGACTTTTTTGGCATATCTCTTTGGTTCCATGATGATAACAACTGATGGAGAGATATAACCTCAAAGGTTGTAGTACCTGCATGACAAGATGCACTCATGGAAAACAAAAATTAGCTCGAGCAAACCAATCTTATTCAGTAAGATCAAGGTAGCAACTGAATGACTAAGAGGAAGGATTGCGCAATTCCTAGGCTGAAGGTGAGAGACTAGGCTTTTGAACTACGCATTTTACAGTCTCAGTAGACAAGGTGACAGCTAGAGTCTTGAGACTATGCAATGAGCAGTCCTAGTTGGGCAAACTAAACGGAGAAACTGCGCATTACACAGTCTTAGTGGCCAGGGGTGAGGGCTGATGGTTGGGAATGCGCAATGCACAGTTGGGAAATCTAGTGACTATGAATTTTTTAGTCTCAAAGGCCTAGCTAGAAGCTTGCCTCTTGAAGATGTGAAATGCGTAGTTAGAGAAGACCATCGTTGGCCATGATTGTGCAAATTTGCGAGAAAGGATAAAAACAGTGACAGATATGAGTGTTTGGTTAGGAAAGAATGTATATTTGGATAAGGGGAAGATATGTTAGTGAAAATTAAGTGACAAAAACAAGCATGAGAAAGGAAAAATGAACATGCACAAAGTATCCCAGTAGTGGAAACTACTGGTGGGAAAAGGGCAAGAAATTAATGCAACGCTTGGAAAATGTGAACGATGGACCTAACCAAGACTTGTACAAGCTAATATAAGTTAAAGCACTAGCTACTATGAAAAGAAACATGCAAAATAATGTAGATAGAAGCAAAAACAACAAGAGTGACAAAAAACGACATAAAAGGCAACAAAAAGCAACACATGCAAAACTTACCTAGAAAAGTGTCGCAAACTTAGCTGAAACTTCCTTGATCTCCTTGGGAAGTATATATCTCCAAGATCGAGTGTGAAAATTATATCTACGGTCATCTATAAATAGATCTAGGTGGGTTAGGGTTTATGACACACATACCTAAAATCAAGGAAAAAGTGCCACTTGTCTGAAAGTCAAAATTAGCAACTTTATGGACTTGAACGATCATTAATTATGCAACTCCTATTTTTTAGGGATGCCAACTCTACTTTTTTAAGAAACTTCTTATTCACACTAGAAGATGGGATTGTGCAATTCCCAAGCTCAAGGGCTTGTGCAATTCCTTGTCTCGATGAATTGCTCAGTTTCTGAGGGGAAGAGAAGCTTGTCTTTAAGGTTTCTGCAAGTTTCATCATTGTTTAGATTATCTTCTGGATCCATCGCATAAGGATTCTTGTCATCGATGCAGCAACGGTGGTTCATCTTCAGGATGTGAAAAAATATTGAAAGATTGGCCTTATTTTTCCAATTATATATATATAGAGATGCTTAGCTGACAGATATAATTAATTTAATTATTTATTTCGTTGGCTTCTCAGAGAATGATTGATTTTGGAAAAGGTAGGAATAATTGATGAATCTCTGCATCTCTTTATAAATGTAAGGTCAATCTTCTTTTTCATTAAGAGCTATCTGTTTCTTTCAAATCTGCGAACTTCTTTCATAATCTCCCTTCCGTATTGGGTGAGTATCTTGTCTTTGAGGTTTCTGCGAGTTTCATCATTGTTTAGAATATCTTCCAAATCCATCGCATAAGGATTCTTTTTCATCGACGTTTCGAACCAGCAATGGTGGTTCATCTTCAGGATGTGAAAAAATATTGAAAGACTGGCCTTATTTTTCCAATTATATATATATAGAGATGCTTAGCCGACAGATATAATTAATTTAATTATTTATTGCGTTGGCTTCTCAGAGAATGATTGATTTTGGCAAAGGTAGGAATAATTGATGAATCTCTGCATCTCTTTAGAAATGTAAGTTCAGTCTTCTTTTTCATTAAGAGCCATCTGTTTCTTTCAAATCTGCGAACTTCTTTCACAATCTCCCTTCCGTATTGGGTGAGTATCTTGTCTTTGAGGTTTCTGCGAGTTTCATCATTGTTTAGGTTATCTTCCGGATCCATTGCATAAGGATTATTTTTCATCGACGTTTTGAACCAGCAACGTGGTTCAGCTTCAAGATGTGAAAAAATATTGAAAGACTGGCCTTATTTTTCCAATTATATATATAGAGATGCTTAGCTGACACATATAATTAATTTAATTATTTACTGCGTTGGCTTCTCAGAGAATGATTGATTTTGGCAAAGGTAGGAATAATTGAAGAATCTTTGCATCTCTTTAGAAATGTAAGGTCAGTCTTTTTTTTCATTAAGAACCATCTGTTTCTTTCAAATCTGCGAACTTCTTTCATAATCTCCCTTCCGTATTGGGTGAGTATCTTGTCTTTGAGGTTTCTGCGAGTTTCATCATTGTTTAGATTATCTCTGAATCCATCACATAAGGATTCTTTTTCATCGATGTTCTGAACCAGCGACAGTGGTTCATCTTCAGGATGTGAAAAAATATTGAAAGACTGGCCTTATTTTTCCAATTATATATATATAGAGATGCTTAGCCGACAGATATAATTAATTTAATTATTTATTGCGCTGGCTTCTCAGAGAATGATTGATTTTAGCAAAGGTAGGAATAATTGATGAATCTTTGCATCTCTTTAGAAATGTAAGGTCAGTCTTCTTTTTCATTAAGAGCCATCTGTTTCTTTCAAATCTGTGAACTTCTTTCATAATCTCCCTTCCATATTGGGTGAGTATCTTGTCTTTGAGGTTTCTATGAGTTTCATCATTGTTTAGATTATCTTCCGGATCCATCGCATAAGGATTCTTTTTCATCGACATTTCGAACCAGCAACTGTGGTTCATCTTCAGGATGTGAAAAAATATTGAAAGACTGGCCTTATTTTTCCAATTATATATATAGAGAGATGCTTAGCCGACAGATATAATTAATTTAATTATTTATTGCGCTGGCTTCTCAGAGAATGATTGATTTTGGCAAAGGTAGGAATAATTGATGAATCTCTACATCTCTTTAGAAATGCAAGGTTAGTGTTCTTTTTCATTAAGAGCCATCTGTTTCTTTCAAATCTGTGAACTTCTTTCATAATATCCCTTCCATATTGGGTGAGTATCTTGTCTTTGAGGTTTCTGCGAGTTTCATCATTGTTTAGATTATCTTCTGGATCCATCGCATAAGGATTCTTTTTCATCGACGTTTCGAACCAGCAACAGTGGTTCATCTTTAGGATGTGAAAAAAATATTGAAACACTGGCCTTATTTTTCCAATTATATATATATATATAGATGCTTAGCCAACAGATATAATTAATTTAATTATTTATTGCGTTGGCTTCTCATAGAATGATTGATTTTGGCAAAGGTAGGAATAATTGATGAATCTCTACATCTCTTTAGAAATGTAAGGTCAGTCTTCTTTTTCATTAAGAGCCATCTGTTTCTTTCAAATCTGCGAACTTCTTTCATAATCTCTCTTCCGTATTGGGTGAGTATCTTGTCTTTGAGGTTTCTGCGAGTTTCATCATTGTTTAGATTATCTTCCGGATCCATCGCATAAGGATTATTTTTCATCGACGTTTCGAACCAACAACGGTGGTTCATCTTCAGGATGTGAAAAAATATTGAAAGAATGGCCTTATTTTTCCAATTATATATATATATAGATGCTTAGCCGACAGATATAATTAATTTAATTATTTATTGTGATGGCTTCTCAGAGAATGATTGATTTTGGCAAAGGTAGGAATAATTGATGAATCTTTGCATCTCTTTAGAAATGTATGGTCAGTCTTCTTTTTCATTAAGAGCCATCTGTTTCTTTCAAATCTGCGAACTTCTTTCATAATCTCCCTTCCGTATTGGGTGAGTATCTTGTCTTTGAGGTTTCTGCAAGTTTCATCATTGTTTAGATTATCTTCCAGATCCATCGCATAAGGATTCTTTTTCATCGATGTTTCGAACCAACAATGGTGGTTCATCTTCAGGATGTGAAAAAATATTGAAACACTAGCCTTATTTTTCCAATTATATATATATATATAGAGATGCTTAGCCGACGGATATAATTAATTTAATTATTTATTGCGCTGGCTTCTCAAAGAATGATTGATTTTGGCAAAGGTAGGAATAATTGATGAATCTCTGCATCTCTTTAGAAATGTAAGGTCAGTCTTCTTTTTCATTAAGAGCCATATGTTTCTTTCAAATCTGTGAACTTCTTTCATAATCTCCCTTCTATATTGGGTGAGTATCTTGTCTTTGAGGTTTCTGCGAGTTTCATCATTGTTTAGATTATCTTCCGGATCCATTGCATAAGGATTCTTTTTCATTGACGTTTCGAACCAGCAGCGGTGGTTCATCTTCAGGATGTGAAAAAATATTGAAAGACTGGCCTTATTTTTCCAATTATATATATAGAGAGATGCTTATCCGATAGATATAATTAATTTAATTATTTATTGCACTGGCTTCTCAGAGAATGATTGATTTTGGCAAAGGTAGGAATAATTGATGAATCTTTGCATCTCTTTAGAAATGTAAGGTTAGTCTTCTTTTTCATTAAGAGCCATTTGTTTCTTTCAAATCTGTGATCTTCTTTCATAATATCCCTTCCGTATTGGGTGAGTATCTTGTCTTTGAGGTTTCTGCGAGTTTCATCATTGTTTAGATTATCTTCCGGATCCATCGCATAAGGATTCTTTTTCATCAACGTTTCGAACCAGCAACGAAGGTTCATCTTTAGGATGTGAAAAAAAATTGAAAGAGAAGCTCTTGTGCAATTTCTAAGCTCAAGACTGGCCTGCCTTCCATGATTGTGTAGTTCAGATCCTCAAGGCCCAACACAATATTCAAAGACACTAGATTGCACAGTTCCTAGAGGGAGTACCAGCAATGTTGTAACGTCAAGGCAGGAGATGGTTTGTGTTAGAAAATTTTCAGATCGGGGTTAATTCAAGACATCACAAGCACTGCATGGAAGGATAAGTCTTCAACGTTGGCATGAATATTTGACAAAATTGGAAGATGAGTCCCTATAAACAGAAGGTAGGCTCCAAAATCAAAGCATAGGCAAAATTTTGGAGGGGTGGTTATAGCAGCTACAACAAGAAGGCATAACCAAGTCTTTCTTGAATAATCATCAATGAAGGTTACATGATACTGATGCCCACCAAGAGACTTAACTACCATAGGCCCACATACATCCAAGTGTATGAGATCTAAAATTTCCTTAGATCTAGTGTTAGTTCTTGCAAATGGCTTCTATACATTCTTGCCTAGAGCACATCCCTTACAGTTCCCTTCATGTTCTTACTTCAATTCAGGGACATCATTGATCATTTGACTTAGTGATGGAAAAATATTAAAATGAAGGTGTTCATACCTTCTATGTCATAGTTCTCAAGGACTCACTTCCAAGTAGAGAAGGGGCTTATATAGGGTTGTCAAGAGTTTATAAATTGTCCTTTCATGAATCCTAATTACCCTAGAATTATCAATACTTGAGCTCTTACCCAAAACAAAAACCTTGTCATCAACAAAAGCAATCCTATCACATTTATCCTTAAGAAAAGAAATAGAAAGTAAGTTTTTCTTCAAACCTGGAACATATAAAATGTTGTTGAGGTGAATGCTTCCACCTGACTCAAGCTCTAATGATATAGATCCAATCCCTTTCACTCGATATCTCTTGTTATATCTGAGTTCCATTAAGTGAGATGAATTTCCTTTTTCACAAGGTTTGAATTTGACCGCATTCTCCCATCATATGTATGGAGGAACTACTATCAATAACCCATACATTCTCATCCTTGAAAGTGTCGGATAAATCAGAGAACAAACTTCCTTCTATTACTTTCTTTACTAGCCTAGAGATGACCTTAAATATGCAATTCTTGATGGATGTAGTGAGATACCCAAAAAAATTGAAACCCTTCTCCATAACCCTTGTCATAGTGTCAACTCGAATGTGATCTTTAGTTTCCTTCTTTAACCTTAGCTCTAATACCATGTTGAAAAATCTGGAGACTTGTAGATTATAAATTATTTTCCTTATCTTGATAATCACTTGTGATGTTAGTTGATATTTTATTACTTCTTTAATTATGTTCATCAAGAAATTACCAAAAATAATGAAGATGAAAAAGAGACAAAGTACACAATATATAGGGTTGAAGCTACGAAAAAACCCCTCCAAGGGAAAAACCCAGATTAGAATTTTCTTACAAAGATACTTCCAATACCCAAATACCAAAGCAAACAAACCCTTCAAGCCCCAAGCCAAACCCCAACAAGATCTTCCTCAAGTCAACTTCCAAAACTTCGATATTACTTCTTTGATGCTGCAACTTTGACCTCCTGCAACTACTTTGGAATTTTGGCCCTACAATTTCGGCCTCCAACAACTACTTTAGAACTTCAACCTCCTCCAACTAGCAGCTTCACAAACCCTATAAAGCCAAGAGAATCTTTGGAAAACTTGGAATTTTTCTCCTCTTCTTCATCCTCATGCTCTTCTCTCTCTTCTTCACATATTACAGATCAAACTTGTGTGATATGAGTGACCAAATGAGTTGATTTCCTCTCCTTTATATAACCTTTCTTTAGAGTCAAATGCCCTCCCTTAGGTCTTGGGCTTATTCATGGCTTTTTCTTGACAAAATAAATATTTTCCTTTATTACAATGAGTCTAAATGGGACTATGACACGTGACCAATATTATTATTTATCTTGGAAAGACCTAAAACACCTAAAAGCATGAAGAAGATGGTTTTGATTCAAACTTGAGTATGAATCCCATACTCCAAAATAAAATATAATTTATTTTTCTTTCTTTATAAAGAATATACAATGTCATGATTTAAAATGAGGTCATTATGAAGACCGAACCTAGTTACAATTTTCAACATGAACTACATGGAGCAGTTTACTTCACCAAGATGCATCTTAATTTGGGGTATCATCAAGTTAGAAAGAAAACAAAAGACATTCTAAAAACAACATTTCGAACTCATGAAGGTCATTATGAATTTTTGGTCATGCCTTTTGGCCTTACTAATGCACCTTCCACATTTCAAGGTTTGATGAATTCCACTTTCAAACCATTCCTTAGAAAATTTGTGTTAGTATTTTTTGATGATATACTAATCTACAAAAGGTCTTGGAAAGATCATGTTCAACATTTTTACAGGGTGCTCAAACTATTGGAGGAGAAATAGTTGTATGCAAAATCCTCCAAATGTTTCTTTGGTGTACAAGAAGTGGAATATTTGGATCATATTGTATCTCATGAGGGTGTTAAGGCATAGACCCTAACAAAATTAAAGCCATCAAGGAATGGAGAATCCCTGCAAAATTAAGGCATCTTCAAGGATTTATCAAGTTGACAGGGTATTATCGTAGGTGTGTTAAGAATTATGGGAAGATAGCAGCACCTTTAACAACATTACTGAAGAAAGAAGCATTTTTTTGGACTCCAAAAGCAACTAAGGCCTTTGAACATCTTAAAAAGGAAATGTGCCAACTTCCGATATTAGCTACATTAGACTTCACAAAAACCTTTATTATGGAATGTGATGCCTCATGAAATGGCATTGATATTGTTTTAATGCAATAAGGAAGACCCGTTACTTTTGAAATTCATCTAATTAGGGGAAAGTATTTACAAAAACCTATTTATGAGAAGGAAATGTTCGCAATACTACATGCATTGAAGAAATGGTGCCTTACCTAATGGGAAGACACTTTAAGGTAAAAACATATTCTAATAATCTTAAAAAATTCTTGGAACAAAGATTATCTTTGAAAGAGAAGCAAAAATGGGTCACAAAGCTTCTAGGTTATGGCTTTGAAATCATCTACAAAAGGGGAAGAAAATTGTTGTTCCGGATCCACTCTCAGGAAGGGATGAAGATGTCGAAGCATTTCTCTATGCCATTTCTATTATCCAACATGATTGTATCACTAAATCAAGGGAGGAATGGAAGAATGATGAAGAGGTATGGACACTCATTCAAAATTTGCAATAAGATCCCAGTGTATCTCATTCATTTATTTGGAAAAATGATTCACTGTGGTAAAAAGATCGCTGATATCTATGTAATAACTCCCAACTTAAACAAAAGGTTCTTTTAGAATCACACAACTATCCTATAGGAAGGAACTAATGATTTTTAAAAGCTTACCACAAGGTTAAGAAGGAATTTTTTTAGGATCGCCTTAAATCTGAAATTCAAAATTTTGTGGTGTAATGCTTGGTTTGCCAACAAAATAAAATTTAGAAAATTAAGACCGCAGGTCTTTTACGACCATTATCCATTCCAAGTAGATGTTGGGAAGAGTTCTCAATGGTTTTTATCACTGTTTTTCCCAAATATAAAGGAAAGAGTGACATCATGGTGGTAGTTGATAGACTTACCAAGTTTGCACACTTTTGTGCTCTATATCATCCTTTCAAAGCCATTATAGTAGTGATTGGATTTGTGGAAAAAATTCAAATTTTACACAGAAACCCAAAGATTATTGGAAGTGATAACGATCCCATTTTCACTGGCAATTTTTGGACAAAATTATTTTCTTGTCTTGGTACTCAAATAGCTCATAATTCATCTTAATATCCTCACTCTGATGGGGAAACTGAGATAGTGAGCAAATGTTTGGAAGGATATGTTTGTTGATTTGTATCTGGTAAACAAACACAATGGATTAAGTGGTTACCCTTGTCAGAGTGGTGGTATAAAACTTTCTTCCATAACACAGCAAAAATGACCCCATTTATGGCACTTCATGGATATATCCACCATCCATCACATCGTCTTTAAGAGAATTATAAGGTTCAACTGGTGGAATATCACATCGAGCATCAACAACAAGTTCTCCATCTCTTAAAGGATAACCTAACTCTAGAAAAAAACAAATGAAACAATAGGAAAATCAACATCGCAGTGAAAGAAGTTTTGATGTGGCCAATTGGGTATTTTTACGACTACAACCATCAAACAAATTTCCTTCAAGCAAGCTAAGATGAATAATAAATTATCACCCAAGTATTATGGCCCTTACAAGGTGTTGCAAAATATTGGTACTATGTCATACAAATTGGAGCTACATGCATCTTCGCAAGCACACCCTGTTTTCCATGGTTCATGCTTAAATAAGGTTATAGGTGATAAGCTCCCAGTTCAAACTATAATGCCATAAATTGAAGAGGAAGGAAAAATCATATTGGAGCCTAAAGAAATAACATAAATAAGAATATGACAGCTACGAAATAGATCAATTTCATAGTATCTCATTAAGTGGAAGAACTTACTGTTAAAATTGGCAACCAGGGCAAAACTTCATGTGGGTCATCTTATTCATGGCTGATAATATTTTTATTAGAGTACCAAGACAAGAAAATAAT
>Ga0181464_1000511_pt1 | contig 16922 bp, 17 predicted proteins | sample InSIn2gowninarea_FD_119074 | JGI IMG/M metagenome (GOLD analysis project Ga0181464, IMG submission 119074) | Clean room microbial communities from NASA Spacecraft Assembly Facility at Jet Propulsion Laboratory, Pasadena, California, USA -... ...
CAGTTCTCCTCTCTCAAATCACAGGCTGCAACTGATCATCACACTTCAACTCCACGCACGCTCTCATATCGCCCTTCCATACCCTTGCCCCATCATTCACACCCGCTACCGCGTGCCTGATGTCACTGATCATGTCACCTGGTCCAGACGCATACACGGTTGTCAGGCCACTGACGGTGCTCTCTACAAATTCTTGTACGAGCTTTTGTAGATCGGGATGGCGTACTTCGGGTGGGGCAGCTGCAAGGGAGCCTCTTCGCTCGATAGTGATGGAATTTGCGCGTGCGGCATCGGGGTTACATAGAGCGGTTGGGTTGTTTGACTTCGGGGCGCAGCAGGTGTTGAGGATGACTGTGGTGTTTGCTGAGCTGTCAGATGAGGTCATGGATGGCGAGTACGATGCGGTGGTATCTTTTTCGTTGATGGTTACAATTTCGTTGATCTTGGATGCTGGGAGAGTGCTGGTGTTGGTGTTGTCAAGGTGGATAGGAGCTTCCCGGGTGACAAAGATTTGGATATCGAGATCTACTGATTTGCTTGCTTCGTGGAGCCGGTCGAGCTCTGGTTGAACCCATTTCATGTCTGGTTTCTGACGGATTGCCCAGATGAGTTTTAGTTTTCGTGGTGATGAACAGTTGCAGCCTGTGATTTGAGAGAGGAGAACTGGTAATGTGTATGTAATGCCAGTTCCTCCTGCGATGCAAAGGATGTTGGTGGTGGAGGAGAGGTTGTCGACTTCCGAAACGCCGTAAGGACCACTGAGGATGACTGGTGTACTGGACCTTGTTGACGGTTTGTCTGGTGATTGACTCGTGGCAGCTGCTGCAAGTCGAGCGATTTTGGCAGTCTCACCGGACTTAGCTCGAAAGATATAAGAGTGCTGCACAAACCCAGATTGAAGTACTGGATGACTGAGAGGCGTAAATGGATGTGATTGCCACAGGCTTGAATTGGGAAAGGTGAGGTAGAAATGCTGACCAATTGACCATGGGTGTTGGAGATGTTGGAAGTCGAGACGAACAACATCACCGTTCACAGAATCTGAAAAGTGTGTGATTGCTGCATCAATACTGCATAGGGCCATAGATGAACCTCCACCAATGTACTTGTAGTGTAGCAGACCAGTTCTGACCAGACGTGCACCTCGATCCAGAAACCATACCACTAGAGCTGGGATGAGATAACACTGCAACTTCGCCCAATGACCCCAGCAGGCGCCAATGTAGAGCATGGCTAGAACGTAGTGTGATTTCCGGAAGAACTCGTAGCCAGTTCTCTTGATTGCCCATGGTGTGCTCAAAATGAAAAGAACAAAAAGGAAGAACATAGCAATCACACCCCAGATCATGTAAAGTTGTCCAATCCATTCTCTACCAGTCGTTGGTTGTGGTTGGTAAAGGCGCATTTCAACGATACACCAGCTGATTGTATGCAGACTTGACTGGACAACGATGATGTAACCGAGCCAACGGTGTAAGAAGTTGAAGCTTTGATATGGCAGGCCAGTGATCAACGATAGAATTGACTCTCTGCTTGAGAGCAAAACTGATAAAGGTGTTAGAGCATATGCGAGGACGCCAATACGGTCAGACCAAGGTCCAAGGCCTGTTCTTGTGTTGTAAACCCCGGGCATCTTCTTGACTGGCGTCACCCATGTATTGTAGACAATGCCGACAAAAGTAAACACCGTGAGATAGCCTGTTAAGGTCGCAAATATGAGAATTTGGAGTCGCGTAGTTCGTCCGAAGACTGGTCTTGCAAATTCTTGGAGCAAATATTGCCGTCGATATGATGAAATTGACCGCTTTAGCCGTTCGAGGGTACCGGCAGCAATCGTTGCGTTCTCCATCGTATGTACTAGGGCGAGCTGCTCGTCCGTCTTGGGTGAGGAGTAAGTATACACACACCAGATGAACAGTATTGCTAGGATGGTTGCCCAGATGATGCCGCAATAAAGCATACCAAGATCGTGGCTGTGATACACTGAATCCAAATACGAGCAGCTTCCGGCATCATTAGTACACGGCCGCGATCGATACGCATATCCAAAATGCCATTCTAGCGAGGCAGCCTCACTGAAGTTCTGGATGTGTCGAGGCAGAAGATGTGCCATCGTGGATGCCATGACTTCTGCTTATTGCAAGCGACAGTTGATGGCTATATGCTGTGAGTGGATGGGCAGGCCACAGAATATACGTTGTTTGTAATATGAGTTCGAGTTGTAGGGCGGGGGTTGTGGTCCTCAATACCGGGACCTGCTTTTGTAATGTACCATGGCTGCAGCAGAAGGTGGTGCTACCTGCCGACGGCCCTGGCTCCAATTTTTCTTCCTGCATATCCATGTTGTCGGTATGCCAGGATGTGAACGTTGACAAGAGACTGGCACACCAAGATGGCGGTCGAGCTGGACCCTTTCCGCTGGCTTATCGTGCCAAGACTGGTGAGCAGATTCTTGGTGTGGAGCCTGAGCACGTTTCTTTATGCACTCTTGCTGAGAGGCATGAGACCTGCAGGAATGCGAGGGAAGCGATTCGTTGAAACGATCGAGAAGTGAAATTCATGGCAAGGGAAATCCTACACTGCGCTGATGGTGAAGAGTACCTAGAGCACGTTTTCGGTGGTTCATCCCATGCTCGTTGTCCCGTCGAGCAAACTCAACCCGAAATCCTACACATTAATAGGTAGTTAAAGGTTGCCAACTTCCTCTCCTTATTGTTCCAGACACCCACATCGTCCTTTTGCAATCCAAACCTTTCGTGAACACCAAGCTTGTTGACCTAACCGTCCACAACACTGACTAGCCTGTACCATCAATTCGAGAGCCTCAACCATGGATAGCAGCAGTATGGACATGGGCAGCGGCACCTGCAAAATTTCTATGCTCTGGAATTGGACGGTGGAAGACGCCTGTAAGCTCTCCTAGCATATTTCTTACCCAGCATAAATCGAAAAAAAGGTCTAACAAATATTACCAGGCTTCCTCTCCAGCTCCTGGCACATCAAAGGCAAAGGGATGTTCGCTGCAACCTGCATAGGTGTGGCCGCTCTTGTCGTTGTCCTTGAGTTCTTTCGCCGGATCAGCAAAGAATACGATACCTTCATCGTCCGGCAGTTCAAGCAAAACCTCAACACTAGGACTGCAGCCATCCGAGAGGGTTCAGAACCTGCAATTGTGACATTTCGAGCAACGCCTCTTCAACAACTCATTCGAGCTGTGCTGCATGCTGTCATGTTTGGTCTGGCATACCTCGTGATGTTGCTTGCGATGTATTACAATGGCTATGTATTGATTTCGATCATCATTGGTGCTGGTGTCGGCAAGTTCTTGTGTGACTGGATGGTTATCATGGTACCATTAGGCGGCAGCAGTGAGCAAGATGTCAAGATTGACGTGAATACTCCGCAAGAAGCAAGCGTTTGCTGTGGCTAGGTGATGAAGAGTTCAAAATTGGTATTGATGGTATTAAGCCTCATCGTCATAGGCTGAGCCTTGCTCCTCGTGCTCTCTTGCTCCACCGTAGAATTGGATTACACACCGCAATCAAGAACTTGATGCTCTTGATGAGCCCGGCCACGACATGCCACTTCCCCTATTCCTATTTCTTCAGAGTGGACCAGTCTTTCGTTTTTCTTCCTTCCTCTTCTTAGCCGCCTCAATCTTCCTCTTCTGCTCAGCGGCTCTGTCAACACTACTAGCCATCCGTGTCAACCTTCTCACGTCGGACATTCACACAATGGGTGATACTTACTAAATTTTTGCGTCTGGAGCACTCGGAAGTTTCCTGCCCAGACCTTCAGAGACAGGGGCACCAATCCACTTGTCTGGGTCGAAGCCCAAAGCCTCTTTCTCAGCAGAGAGGTCCGGTACTAGCAGGCGCAGTCAGCAAAATTATCCCGACACAACTATATGATTGCGTATTCAAGCCGACCAACTCGTGTATGACTTACGCTGGCGGGGAGGGGCGTCGGCGAAGAAATCGGGTTTGAAGCGGACTAAGCCCTGTCAGAATGTTTTCCAGTCTCCTAGCGGCTTCTGCATACGGCGGTCAAGAAAAGACCAATCTAGCGGCGCATTAGTTTTGCACCAGTACAGTACTTCTCATTCGCATACCAATTTCGAACTCATCAGGTTCTCGAGGTTTATCAACCAGCACCCAACCATCCAGACCATCAGTCAAATGAACACTCGTCCCAGCCATCTTGAATTCTGCTTGGAAGAGGTTAGCATTTGCAGCCAATCATCAACGATGATGATCGTACTTACTGGGAAGGTGGTTGGAGAAATTGAGTCTCTATCAATGTCAGCAACCACACTCACTACGCTGCAGACCACTCATACTGGAGTATAGTCTGGATCTTCAAGAAAGAAAGAAGAAAAAACGGCGGGCGAAGGATTTTTTGATATTATGAAATCTATGGTAGGTGGTGGGCGTTAGTGGTCTATTTATTCCTCAGCGTACCTCCGTTTGCACCCTTCGTTTGCAACTGCTTCAAGATGTCACCTCTAACTCCTCACTCAACTGTCTCTCAAGAGCCGTTAAACGGGAGCCTTCTCGGGGAACCGTTTTGGGACCCCAGGGAGGACTCCATGGGTATTCTTACGTACTGCCATGAGCATCGCTAGTTGTCGTCTCGTACAGAGTATCTATGCCTCGTTGCAATCCTCGCCCACTAGGTAGTATGTGGCATTTGTCGTTCAATATGCACCTGGCAGTCTCTCTGTTCAATGTCTCAGCGGCTGGATATCATTTTCCTAGGCCTCTGAGCTTCGTTTCGTCTTTTATGCCTTTCATTTACATGCATGTCAGCTGTAGGTATGCTTGCCACGAACAGGTAGCATGTGCTGCTGGATCAGTCGTTGTCGCAAAATGTCATGGTGTCCTTTGCACAACATTTCTATTCTGACTATTTAGTGGCTTGCTACTCGTGATCATCTATACCATGTCTGCTGTCTTGTTTACTGGCTCAAGCAATGATGTGACAAACATACTGTGTGCTTGAGTATGCCCCTACATCGAATCATACACTGACCTCAGCTGTACGAGGTATATAGTGCTACTACGTAGAATCATGAGACAAGGACATCGAGGAATGGTCTGTACATGTGTTTAGTCATGCGTTCATGCTAGCATAAAATTCGTAGATCCGTTCTATAGATATTACCACCCGTATGACTCGGTGAACAACCCAATTCCTTGTGCATCTGTACCTTTATGTACCGCTCTTTCGTCTGAAAGTCTGGCCACATATGTCCGTACCTGCGCCATAAGCGACTTTCCACCACAAGCAACAATGTACGTTTCACCCATTGACCTTTCCACAGTTGGTCGAATGAGAATGTCGAACGAGGTAGGGCGGCCACGGCAGATGGCCAAGGTAGGTGGAGTACCGGATAGCGGACGAGATTCAGATACCTCGCTTTGCTGGTGGGCCGGGACCACTAGATCGGGGTTGGCAGAAGTAGTGTTACGTCGTGAAGATGCGACAGACGAGGCATTACTATTACTAAGAGATGCAACTTCCACATTAAGGCCGTTTTGTTTGAGATCCTTTTCTGTCTCGGTGAGATCCATCGAGTACGATTCACGCTTTTCAACGTCGAGGACGGGACTGGTGGTGACGAAGATCTTGAATGTGATGTTCTCAAGTCCCAAAGAGGTAAGGTCTTGAATAGCTGCTTCAAGACGTGCCCTGAACCAGTCAATCTGATCATCATGTCGCACTATCCAGTAGAAACACAAATGTTGGACGTAGGGAGCTTTGCGCACAGCATGTTCGAGGAGTGGCAAGGTGAATGCCGCACCGGTCGATGAGGCGATGAAGATCAAGGAATTTGCTCGTTCAATGCTGGCAAGTGGTGGTGTACCCCAAGGACCACTCAGGAAAATCTTGTGGACTGTAGTTGGGGACTTCTGTGCTCGACGTTGAAGTCGTCTGGTGAAGCCGGAATGACATTTCATGAACAATTCGAGATCGGTGTTGGTTGCCGAGTCTGTAGATGATGGTGCAATGCTTGCGATTGTGAAGGGATGTGATTCAAAAATACCCCAGGTTGGCATGGACAGGAAAGCGTGTTGACCAGGCTTCCACCTCAGTCCAGTATCCTTCAGTGTCAATCGGAGATAGCCATGTTTGAGAGCTTCTGCTTGTCCTTTGAAACCGAGAGCTTTGCCCTTGAGTATGGCGAATCGATGCGTATTGTTCAGAAGAGACCAAACTCCTCTTGCCACACGATCGAACACCACAAATCCGATGGCCAGCCACACGTTATACCTAGCGTAAGTCGGCACATGCACATACACTAGCCATAACAAAACACCGGCACTTGCCAAATGTTGCAATACCCATAATTCATAGCATAAATCTCTGAATAGTCCAAACCCACTTAGGACTGTCCATCCCATTACTCCCCATGCTCCGAAGCCATATTTAACCATTGGCATCATCTGCAGTTCGACCTTGACAAAGTCGGCCAGTTTCCATTCGTGGAAGAAGTAGGCCCAATGCACAATGACGGTCAAGAAGAGCGTTCGCGAGACCCAGCGATGTAACCAATTCAATCGTTCGTATGAAATGCCAGTTATGATACTGATAAGATTGAACTTTGAGGAAAGCGCATAGACGAGCGGGATCTGGGTGACAGATACCCAAGCGGCTCGGAAGGCTGGCTTTTCCCATTTGTATCCATAGAGATCTGAGCTTGGACTCAGAAAGACGTTGGTCCAGAGCATGATGAGAATGATCGTCCAATACGTTAACAATAAAAGGCAATGACCCAAAGGTGGTAGACTGAAATATCGAGATATACGACCTTTGAAAGGCTGTAGCATCGGATATGTGCTCTCTCGAAATATTGTGATGATAGTGTCATAAGCCTGAGAAACCACATTCATTGGTCGAGAGGGGACTGCAGACCGGAGTGTATTATGTTTCCGCCTTGCATAGTAATTCCTCGAAATGTCGACTAGTCTTCGGAGACCTTGAATGGCTGTGACGGCAGCAACGATGTACCAAAGAGTGTGAGCAATTCTTTTATTGACGCCAACGAACAGGCCTGTGCTCGACATGTCCATGCCGCCAGACATGCCATCCATCCCGCTCATATCCATACTGAGTGCTGGTTTCTTCCTTGGTATGAGTGGGTGGCAAAAATCATGCACCTGGGCGAGTGACCCCAGCTCATGGAGGTATGTATCAATGATCGCGCAGCCAGCGGATGTAGGCCAATATTATCGTAGGACACAGCAAGTTGTTAATCAGCGGCAGCGATATTAGAAGTATGTATTCTGGTAAAATGCAAAATGTTCACTCAAGTTTGTTGTCGATGTCTTCATAGAGTCATAATCACAGGCTAAAGACAACGTTCCAGGGTAGAAAGTATCGCAATAACCATGATGGTGGGATGCTACTGTACACCGACGGAAAGCGTGCGCCGGGCGAAGTTGAGCACATTTTCTCAGTTTCAAAATTGTCGTGGAGGAAACGGCGATGTCTCCACTGAGCAGGTTTAAGATGTGCTTGATTGGCTCATTCAGCTAGCCTTGTACCTGACTGAATGTTCCGAGAATTCTGATTGGTTAGTAGTGTCTGGGTGGGACTTCTTTGTTCCCTTAGAAATGTGCTCGCAGAGTCTGGTACACTTACTGTAATCCCCCTAACGATGGCAGTTTCGGAAGGGAAAGACCTTCTCGGGACAGGGCTGGAACCCCTGTTCTTAGATTGTGCTTACCTTTATATCCTCCACAGATCCCAAGGAAGGACACAACTTATCTTACTTACTGATCATTCATTTCTCAACCACAAACATCAGGCAATAACACATCCCACCATATCGAAGCACTAAATCCTCATTTGAATCCAGTCCATACACAGTCTCCAAGATGCGTTCGTTCTTAGCTTTGCTTGCCATCGTGCCAGCGACTCTCGGCCATTTCCTCCTCAACTATCCAGGTACTCTTGGTTTCGATGAAGATATGGAGGGCACCTCGCCATGTGGTGGCTTCCCAATAACGTTCGGCGGCAACGTAACGAATGTCACTGTAGGGAGTCTAGCAATCGCTCTTACTTCAACTCATCCACAAGCGAATTGGCTCTTCCGAGCTACCTTAAATACACAAGCGCCATTCAACTGGACGAATCTCTCTCCAGTTATCAGCGAAACCGGCCTAGGCAATTTCTGTCTTCCGACATTGAGTGTACCGAGCAGTTTCGCTGGACAGCAAGGACTTATTCAGGTGCAACAGGATGCTGCAGATGGAGTACTGTATCAGGTATGCAACTGTCTTCACTCCAGGATTGTGTCATCGTTGTCCGCTAACAAACCAAATTAGTGTGCTGCAGTAAACTTCCTTCAAGGTAGCAATTCCTCCGTCCCGTCACTCTGCGTCAACGGCTCCGGTATCACCGCAACCCGCACCTCTCTGAATGCTTTTAGCAACACTACCAATGCTACTACCACCTCCACTTCTTCTGGGTCTGCGTCTGCAACTTCGAAAGCGGCCGGTGTAAGGGATATAGCGCCTATGAATTTGATCGGCGGATTGGTCGCGGTTCTTCCCGTCGGATTCCTGCTGCTTTGAAATTCTCATCGAGGATAATCTGTGGTGGGGGGTGGTTTGCCGCTCAAATTTATGAACATGGACATCCTCACGATCAAGTAGACCTTGTCATACAATATATTCCGATTGTTGTATCCAAACCCTTGAGCTGCAAAGATCCTCGACCAAGCAAGCCTCTCATGTACGGCTTTCGTGTTAAGTCCTGACCAGGAGCGGAAAGCGTAATGATAAACGAAGCCTGATTAGTATGTGGTAGTGTCATCGTTGGTCGCATCACATATGGTTTATCGACCAAGCAATAGTACTTCCTGTGCTGCCTCAACTCTTATGAAGATCACTTCACACCGACGGCTTTCAAGAACTCTTGCTGGTTCTTCTCGTCGGAAATCTCTTGTACAACCTCTGACATTGATTCCACTTCTCGAATGCCTGAAGAATGCTCGAACGACCAAGGGACAGACGACTCTTCGAATCGAACCTGAAACGCCTGCCAGCGTTGACATTTGAGCTCGGAGACATGAGCTTCAACTGCCACAGCATCACCCGTATATAGCAGAATTCCCGGATATCCTGGTTTGGTCAGTCCTGTGATCTTCTCTGCGTCCAGGGTGGGATGCAAAGCAAGTTTTCGTTTATTGGTATTCAGCAAATGGTGCAGCCAAACAATGACGGTCTTGTATTTCGACCTTCCTACGTCCATTGTCTCGCCGTCATCATGCTGATGTACAGCGTCGACATGCATTTGCAGCAACTCTTCGAAAGCCTGAACAATTTCATCAATAATCTCTTCATCAAGAGGCAGATGCAAATCGTCGATCTTGCTCTTCATCAAAGTTCGCAGATCAGTTTTGTCTTTGTGAACCGCCGAGATCAATGTTGGAAGGTTGGTACCAGGGTAGTCGTTTGGAACACGAATAAGAATTGAAGCGCCTCCTTCAGTAGTGTACTTTAGCTCTTGCCTCTGTTCGTTCCACTCAAGCTCAGGATACATGGCTTTGAGTAGCTCAATCTCCGTCACCCGCCGCTCCCCTGCGGCGTTGCTGTCGTTTGTGGCCATTGACTAGTCCTTCCTGACTAGACAGTACTGGCAATTGAATACTCAGTGTTCACTCTTGACGATATTGCTCACTGAATCTACCAGCAATCACACGGAATACTCTTCCTCAATACAAACGAGATTTCCGAATCAATAGTAATGAGCCACTTCGTGCACAGTGTCTCATTCGCACACGACCAACCTTGCAACTTCAAAGTTATTGGCATCAAAAAGCCAAAACGGATGTGCCTCAAGCAAATCTGTGAGAGTTCTTTTAATGCTACCGATTGGGAAGTGAGCTTTAGTGTATAGTAGGGGACACAGCGCTGGTTGTAATTCGACGAGCAGGCAATTTGATATGATGAGGTGAGGCGGTACCAGCTCGAGTGCCAACACTGGTGTGATGCAGCTCAAGTTATTGGTCCGCTTCCGCGCATTCTTGGCTCTTGACACGGGACCAGATCTGATTGTCGGCGATAGAGCAGAAACTTCGGAGTCACGAGTAAGAAATGGAGTTGCAGAATCGAGGCTCGGGTGCGATGACGATCACGTACTTACGACTGAGCCTTCCTGCCCGACAATGGCCGACTCGAACGGATTGGCCACCTTTGGTACCAACAGTTTTACACTACTTGGTACCTCGTAGCATCACTCCGTGAACGACTGGAACTTGTCCATGGAGTCGTTCATCTTTCAAAGAGTTCTTTACTCCTGGGCTTGCTACTCCTTGGTAGATTTAGAACAGGCGAATTGAGAAGTGTACCAGCCAGCGATTAAATATTGGTGAAAGCGGCCATCGAATTTGAGTTCAACTTGAGACTACGGGTGGAATTTGGGATGCCCCGATCTTGGTGCGAGCCGCTGACTAGAAAGCAAATTACGCGGCTGTTGAGTGCCAAATCACAGGCGAGAAAGCTCGCCTAGCACATTCTCTCCCGCTTTGATGGCGTCCCGATGGGAGCACTAAGTTGAGCAACAAAATAGACAGCTTATAGTAGCACTCCCCCGCAAAATCGTTCATCGGCGATGAATTACCCCATACATACTTTATACATCAATCAATATTTATCTATACAGTCTCTCTTCCTAACGACCTCATTGTCGACGGCACCTTGGACGACTATGTGAACATGGCTGCTGTCCGCGGCGATCAATATTTTGACGGCTGGAATGGAGAATCCATTGTGGTCGTCACTGTTGCTTCAGTCTCTTTATACAATGCTTTTGAATTATTGTTGATGATCGCGTCGAGATTCAGAGAATGGCGCAGTTTACTATTCATCAGTCTGGTCATTGCCTCCTTCGGTACTATTCCATATTTTGTTGGCTTTATGATGGAGTATTTCATGTGGACGCCTTACTGGGCCGCCATGCTGGTCAGCAGCTCTGGTTGGGTCATGCTAATTACTGGACAAGCCGTCGTGCTCTACTCTCGGCTCGGTTTGATACTCAACAACCCTACGATATTGAAAGCAGTCAAATGGATGATTATCATTGATGCGATCGTGTTCCATACTTCCACCACAGTGGTCCAATTCGGAAAGTCGTATGGCAGTGAGCAGGCAACATGTTCAGATGCGCTGTTTTACATTGAGAAGATACAAATGACCTGCTTTTGTATCCAAGAATTCATCATATCTGGCCTGTACATGTGGAAGACGGTCGAGCTTCTAAGGATCGTGTCGAAGAAGGGCACAAGAAAAGTCATGATCGAACTCTTCACCATCAACGTTATTATCATCCTTGGAGATATTGCTCTTCTCGCTCTCGAATACATTGGCGAGCGCTTGATGGAGCGCTCATTCAAGGGATTTGTCTACTCTGTCAAGCTCAAACTAGAGTTCGCTATACTGTCCAAACTCGTGGACCTTGTTCAGTCATCGCAACGCAATTTATCCGAATCATTGGCTGATGTCAACACCTTCGTCGATGTCAGCAGAACACGCACTGCTTCAACTCTCGTGGCCTCTACGGAGTCTCCTACAGCGACCGATTCTGTGCCAGGCTGGATGGCAAAATTGGAGCGAAGGCACGTTTTGCATGTGGAAGACGTTACACGGACAAGTTCGGACCCATTCATCACGAGGAAAGAAGTGTGAGGAATGGCATATCACGACACAAGACTTCCAACGACTATAAATCTCAGAGAACTGATTCTATCGCTCGATTTGTGTACATTGATGAGCAACTGGAGGTCAATGGTTTGGAAATTCGCCTCAAGACGACCTACTGTAACAGCGACCTCCTGCTCACGAGAGGCGTACAAATTGCAGCTCATAAGACATTTTTCCGAACGCGATTCGGCGCAAAATTCCCTGATTAAGCACAGCATATCACATTTGATGACCGACAGAAACGCCGAGATATTTCCTTTGCTCCGATTATGTGATTGGCTGTTCTCATTGACGTCAGCAGCCCTTTCAATTGATCTCACTTCATCGCTGAAGAATCTTGAATTGTGACCACTGGCAGCCTCTCCAAGCCTTGGCTCTTCCTCCGCAGCTTGCGACATGGCGACAAGGCTAATCCTTTTGGAACACTTTTGCCCGTTCCAATAGTTCGAGCATTATAAATGGGTCAAGCTTGTTGGCAGCCTCCGAATACAAGCGTCTTGGTCGTTCGAGATACTCTCACTGCTGGAAGAGCAGTCTTTGCACGCACCAACAGTCTACCAGGCGCTCACGTCTTATCAACCTCGGCGAATCTTTCTCCTCTAGCTCATGTGATACTACGTCCATATCGCAAGGAGGTCTGCACCCATTGCTTCTTGTACGACCGGGGTCGAGAATGGAAAATCCGGGACTTGGCGGTTGGGGCGACTTTTTGCTCTCCTGACTGTGAAGTAGATTGGCGCAGACACAACGATGACATTTGTCTCGAAGCATTTCGTGCATCTGAAACATTTGTCAAAGCTTCGATGAAAAAGCGCAGCAAGCACGCAGCAGAACCAGATGGTCCGCAACAACTCATCACCATCAGCTCTATAGACGGCGACAAAGTCTCAGTGGGGTGGTCAAACACCAAACGGTTAGGAGAGTCTATCATACGGTCGCGTGAATCAGACAAGCCATCAAAAACGAATCGTGCGATCCTGCGCAATACCTGCGACCTCGCACCTGACCCTGACATCCTCACCTACACAGTATCCGGTGTGCTCGCCGCGTACAAAGCGCGAAATTCAATACCCACCGAGCATCTCAATACTGACACCGCATCCGGTCTCCTTCCATCTCTCTTCCAACTAGCCATAGATCCACACGTATTTATTACGACGCCGACAACCATGTCCCCACTCGAAGACTACACCTCAAGCTACTTGGTCCTCCTGGCAATCCTCCCATCCTCTTTACTACCATACATAACCACGGATCTAATCACCAACCTCGCATCCCGCGCCTCACACAATGCTTTCTCCATCCGCCCCGAAGGCACGACGGACGGCAATCAAAGTGGTGAATTCCTCGGTTGGGGCGTCTGGCCCGAAGCTAGTTTCTTTAACCACTCATGCCGTCCCAATGTGAGTAAAGAGCGAAAAGGCAGGATCTGGGAATTTAGGATTGGGAGTGAAGAAGGAGTGAGAGGTGTTGAAAACAGGCAACAATTGTGTATCACTTACCTAGGTGGTGATGAGCGAGATCTGGATGTGGTGGAGAGGAGGAAGAGATTGAGGGAACAATGGGGTTTTACGTGTCAGTGCGATCGCTGCGTGGAAGAAAGTGGGGAGCGTGGAACGTGATGAAGATATATCACAAGTTGGCCAGAAGCGATATTTTCAGTCTGATAAACCCCTCAATTTCCTTTCGGCATCTACATATGTCAAACCACGTACATACGTAATTTTATGCATAGTAGTGTAACACATGGCATTTTGAGACAGAACATGCTAATGAAATCTAGTCGGAAAGACATTGATAAGGCCTAAACATGTAGACAGAAGATACGTACGTACGGTACAGTGAGGCCAGCGCTACGTATTCAGAACATGATCGACGAAAGATTTCAGTACTCGTACTTCCCTTCCCGTCTGAAACAAACATTCTGAGCTTTGACCTGCGACGGCACGGCGGGTACCGGGGAAGTTGCGGGGTTGACGTGAAGCCTACCTAGGTACGTATTAGGCCCATAAGTGGGTATCTTCGATGTTGTTTATGTCCCATACGCGGGTACTTTGAAGGATTGATCTCCAGCGCGAGCGAGCTCGTTCAAAGTCAAAAGGCCGCACCTGGGCAAAAGGCTACTGCGTTGTGAAAATACTAGGTACCTAAGGTAATTACTACAAGTCCTCGGTGGCAGCTTTGTCCTTGTTTTATAGCGATGAGAGGCATGTACGTACGTACTGTGGTCTCAGAGTGGATACATAAATGCTATCGGCGAATATCCATCGATGCTAATAAAATCAAGGTTGTCCCCAAGTAAATCAACAATCATCTTCAAGTCTGATTCGCACCTCCCTGCTGGATAATTAGCATATCATACACCCGATTGTACATTCCCACAGCACTGTAGAGGATATTTAGGTGTGGTGTGACACAATACGTCAACTCACACGAATATAGGAAGCTCTGCCCCGCTGCCGACCGGTCGTGCTTTCCTAGTGTAATACATGTTGAACACAATACCTCAGGCCCCAAGTCTTCTTTACCGCTTCTACATGCAGCCCACTGAAGCACGGTGAAAAGCATACACTGTCACAGGACCCGAAGATAGTCAGCAGCGAATGCTTTGCGTACAATGGACGACACACACATCGACCTCGAAGCACCACTGGCTGCTGCTACAGATGGCAACGAAACGGACGACTCTGGTTACGCTAGCCATGACGATATCTCAGTTTTGACCCGATCTATACACTCGTCTATATACAACTATCGTTTTGAACATGGGCGGCGATACCATGCCTTTAAACAAGGAGAGAGAAACTACTTTACCCCAAACGACGAGCTAGAACAGTTCCGCATGGACATGCAACATCGATGCATGTTCCTGTCATCTGGCCAAAAGCTTTTTCATGCACCTCTCGACTCACCCGTGAGAGCTCTTGATCTTGGTACGGGCACAGGCATATGGTCTTTGGAAATGTCCGAAGCATATCCTCATACACAGATCATCGGTGTCGACTTGAGCCCAATCCAACCAAGCTGGGCGCCCGAGAATGTGAAGTTCGAAGTCGACGATGTTGAGGATGATTGGACTTGGCCAGAGAACCATTTCGATCTTGTTTATTCCAAAGTCATGCTGGTCGGCGGCATTAGAGACCATCGCAGATACTTTGAACAAGCCTTCAAGCATTGTGCGCCTGACGGATTCTTCGAGGTCCATGAAATTACGACACACATCAGAAGTGACCACCACAACATACCGCCGGAAAATGCAATCATGAGATGGACTACTCTCCTCAGGCAGGGCATTGAACAGATGGGCACGACCCTGGATCTGAATTTTGATAAGCTGGCGAGTCTCATGCGCGAAGTCGGCTTTGTCGATGTGACCGTCAAACCATTCAAGCAACCAATCGGAACATGGCCCGCAAACCCAACTCTCAAGCAGTCAGGCTCGATTCAACTTGTCGCCATGCTTGAAGGCCTGGAAGGGTTGAGTCTGGCAATTTTCACACGCTGTTTGGAATGGTCTCTCGAGGACACCAAGAACTTGCTTGAACAGACCAAAGCAGAATTCTGCAAGAAGCGAGCTTGCTACTATTGGCCAGGGTTTGTCTTTCAACGTTCCTGGGTTGCTCAGACCATAGCTAACATCCTCAAACAGAGTCATCATACATGGACGCAAGCCTCTGCCAGAAGAAACATCAGCTTGAGCACCTGATCCCGATTTAATGATTAGATAACAGCTATTGCTATGTCAAACACATCAGTGTAGCAAAGTTAATGATAGCACGCACGCCCTTTGACGGACAAATCCGTCAATAATATCTATTGCGACATCGGATCAAGGTATGTACCTATCGAGTCTCTCAACAAATTGAACTAGGTATCAATACACGCCAAAAGAAAAGCTTGGCCTGAACAATAGCAAAGTCCTGTAAAAGGAGCGTGGTGCCCTCCTCGTGTACGCAATATGGGTGCCGACAACAACGACCATTCGACAAATCATACACTAAATCCTAACTTCAAAATCGAAATAATCCCTGGTCCAGCCTTGCTCGATCCTGCAAGACGATCTCTCCTACACAACCTCAATGATCTGCTTAACGATGCCTATGCTACCTCAAAAGCCGCCACTACAGTCCCAAACAATACCTCGCAATCACTGTTCTCCAAGTCTCGAATCAGGACTGAAGACCAACTGGTCCAGGAACTCGGCACAACTGGGCTGATTGCTATTTGTACAGACACCAGCTTGCCAGAATTTGCTCGCGATACACAGCAATGGAGCATCAACCTGACTAGGGGGTACTCCCCGGGCAAGTACGGTAACGTGGTAGCAACGGCAGCGCTTGCGCCGTGGAAGGGTGGAGTAGTCGAGAATTTCTTGCGAGCTCTTGCAGTCACGAAACAACAGCAAGGAGAAGCTACAGACATTGTAGCAGTCGCGGATGTGCATGCAAAAGTGTTTGACTACTCATCTAACCCATCCGAGGCCACGTCGGATTGGGAAGTGAAGACTTGTGCCTCGTGCGATGACCCTAGATATCGAGGAAAGGGTTTGATCACTCACTGTATAGATGCATTGATCAAGAGCTTCTTAGCCGAGCTGCGCAAGTCAGATGATGGGCGCAGTCATGTGTCTGCCACGCCAATCAAGCTGTGGCTGTCCACTCGTGAAGGTTATAACAGTCAATATTGGACTAGAAGAGGTTTTGTGACAGAAAGAGTCGACGTTGCACCTGTAGGTGTTTGGGGAAGTATTGAAGAGTTCAGAATAGTGACGCTTACGAAAACAATCCGTCGATAATTCGGTGGGCGCTCGAAGAAGTCCTCGAATACAGGAACTACTTTATCTGTACTTCGGGTGGTTTCCCTCTCATTTCTCGGCACAAGGAGGACAACCATTGAAATCGTTGCGTTTGTTATCGGACATGTATTCAAACAGATCTATTTCATACATATGAGAAGCTCAGCATATCTGCTGTCATGTGCTGTCACTACTACGGTGATCTGCAAGCACAACTACGCAGAACATGATTGATGCCGAGCTCTGCAATGTTGGATTGTTCATGTGCTTCTCCCATTCCTCAACCCAAGGCTTGCATACGTTCCGTTGTAGCAAGATGAGTGTTGTAGTCTCAGCATCGCGAGTCAGCCGCGATGTCATTCTTTCACGATGTATATCGTTCCTTCCGTGAATGTCTTAGGACAATAGTGGTGGTCCCA
>Ga0181464_1000516_pt1 | contig 16908 bp, 10 predicted proteins | sample InSIn2gowninarea_FD_119074 | JGI IMG/M metagenome (GOLD analysis project Ga0181464, IMG submission 119074) | Clean room microbial communities from NASA Spacecraft Assembly Facility at Jet Propulsion Laboratory, Pasadena, California, USA -... ...
TGTTCCTACTGATCGAGGTAGACCCCCTAAGTAAAGGAGACTTAACCATCCGCGCCAACGTCACCGAAGATGAAATTGGTACGGTAGCTGACTCTTACAACTCTACTATTACTAGCTTGCGGAAAATTGTAACCCAAGTACAACAAGCCGCCATTCAAGTAGCCGCCACTACTACTAATAACCAAGACTCCGTACAAGGACTATCAACAGAAGCAGTTCGTCAAACCGAAGAAATTGCCTCTGCTCTCGCACAAATTCAAAAGATGTCTGCTTCAATTCGCGCTGTAGCTACTAACGCTTCTCAAGCAGAAGCCGCCGTACAACGTGCAACAGACACGGTACAAGCGGGAGATTTGGCAATGAACCGCACGGTAGACGGTATCTTAGCAATTCGAGAAACGGTAGCAGAAACATCGAAAAAAGTAAAACGTTTGGGTGAATCTTCGGCAAAGATTTCTCAAGTAGTTAACTTAATCGGTAGATTTGCGGCTCAAACGAACTTACTGGCGCTCAAAGCTTCTATTGAAGCCGCTAGAGCCGGAGAAGAAGGACGAGGCTTTGCGGTACTAGCGGACGAAGTTCGCGCCTTAGCTCGGCAATCAGCCGATGCAACGGGAGACATTGAAGTGCTAGTAAAAGATATTCAAACAGAAACAGATGAAGTAGTAGCAGCGATGGAAGCAGGTACAGAGCAGGTAGTTACAGGTACGCGCTTAGTAGACGAAACTCGCCAAAGTTTGAACAAAATTACGGCCGTTAGTCTCGAAATTAGTAAGTTAGTTGGAGCGATCGCCACCGCTACAACCCTCCAGACAAAAGCATCGGAGTCAGTAACGCTCACAATGAGCGACGTAGCCGCGATCGCTGGCAAAACTTCCACAGAAGTTAATACTGTATCTGATTCGTTTAACGAACTCCTAATTGTTGCTCAAGAACTGCAAACAAGTGTAGGTCAGTTTAAAGTCAGTTAAGGGCGTAGGGCAGTTGCCGTAAAGCCGCAATTGCCCGCTCCTCGTTCAATATATTTATAAAATCTGGTATTTAATATGGCAATCGATGCTGATATCCGCGACCACGCTTATCAATTTTTTATTCAAGAAGCTCCAGAACCTTTAATTGAACAGCTCGAAATGGGGTATTTTGACCCCGAACAGGCAATGATTAACGCCGAGCCTGTATTTGCTGAAATTGAAGCGCAATTAGGTGATTTTATTGGTGCGGCAGGAGAATTACCTAGCTCAATAGATTTAGGGGTAGACATTGCTTTATCTATTTTTGAAGTGGATGTCGCTCAAGGACTAGAGCGTTTAGAAGCGGTGTTAGCTCATCCTCAAGACGAGGAAGTGGCTGGAGAACTAAGAGCGCAAGCAGAGGTATTTTCTGGGCTTGCAGAACTGCTGTGTATGCCAGGCTTTGGCGAAATTGCCCATCATTCCATAGCCGCCTTAGACGCTCACCCCGATCGAGCTTTAGAAATTACCCAAGTAGCTTATAGCGATTTTCAGGCAGCGCGCACCGGAGTAATGAATGGCGATCGCACAAGAGGCGGCGAGCCTTCTGCTCAACTACTAGCTTGGGCAAGGGGTGAAGTACCCACTTTGCAGTCAACCAAGTTACAGGAAGCAACTACAGTACAAGAATTTTCACCAACAGATTTATTTTCAAAAGCTGCTACTGCGGACACGCATTTCTTGGTCGATGCGGAAGATAACAGCATGATGCTAAATGAAATGTTTGGCGACATGTCGACGATGGCAGAAGCCGCACCACCAAGCGCCGAGCTTGCTGAAGTACAACTTCAAGGTTTGGATGAAATGTTTGGCGACATGCCGATGATGGCAGAAGTCGCACCACCAAGCGCCGAGCTTGCTGAGGCAAAATTGCCTGCTTTTAACACCGATTTATTAGCACCAAATCTTGATTACTCCGACCCCGATCCGGGAGTAATGAGCATTGATGATATGTTTGGTAGCTGGTCTGGTATGGATGCCGCCGCAAACGCGACTTCCCAGGATTTAGCCACAGAGATTGAAGTTGAGCTAAGTCCAGCTACGGCAGAAGTAGAGGAAGCCGCCGCTTCGGTAGATGATATCTTTGGCGACTTAAGTACGAACTTATTGACCTCACCACCTCAAACAGTAGAAGCTAAAGTAAAGACAGTTAAACCTCAAGATTCTCAGCAGTTAGTTCAATCCATCGGTCAGGTATTTAGCGACCTACCGCCTATGGCAGCCGGAGACTTACCAAAGCAAGAAAAACCATCAGCTATAGTACCCGCCGCCGCAAATTTACCTGCGGTTAAACAAACCGAATCGAGCAACCGGGCTAAATCTAGTACGCCGCAAAAAATCGATCCAAAAGCAATTCCTACGGCAGCAAATGCTCAAGCGCAACAGCTTTCGGTTAGGGTTGACTTAGAACGGTTAGAGCGGATGAACAACACCGTCGGCGAACTAGCGATTAGCCGTAACAGTTTATCGCTGCAAAACGAGCAATTGCAAGCTACTGTCCAAGACTTACTACGCCGATTTAGTCAGTTTCAGAGCATGGGCAACCAGTTACGCAATCTCTCTGACCGCATGCTAGTTTCTCCAGAGCGCTACAGTTCTAATACCCCTACTCCGAAAGCTCAAAATGAACCACCAATTGCTTCAGTAAGTGGTGCATCTTTTCGTCCGGTAGATTTTGACTCTTTGGAAATGGATAGTTACGGAGAATTGCACTCTTTGCTGCAACAAACTTTTGAGGAAATTGTCCAGCTAGAAGAAACTGTTGGGGACGTAGTGTTACTTGCCGGACAATCTAGCCAAAGCGTAGACAAGCAAAGGCAAATGCTTTCACACCTGCGGGACGACTTGATGTGGGCAAGAATGTTACCAATTGGGGAAGTCCTTAACCGCTTCCCCCGGATGTTGCGCGATTTGTCTACCTCCTATGACAAGCCTGCGGAGCTAAGAATTAATGGTGCAGGGGTATTAGTTGACAAAGCAGCTTTAGAAAAGCTTTACGACCCCTTACTGCACCTGATTCGCAACTCTTTCGATCACGGCATTGAGCGCCCGGAAGTACGCCGCGAACAAGGTAAACTAGAGCGCGGGCAAATTGAAGTTAGGGCTTACCACCAAGGTAGCCAAACCATTGTTGAAGTTAGAGACGATGGGCGGGGCTTAAATTTAGATCGCATCCGCAGCCGGGCTATAGAAATGGGTTTGTTACCGGAAGAAAAAGCTGATAGTGCTTCAACGTCTACTTTATTAGAATTGATGTTTGAGCCAGGGTTTTCGACGGCGAGCCAAGTTAGCGAACTATCGGGACGCGGTGTAGGACTCGATGTAGTTCGCAGTCAACTAAGAAGTCTTAAAGGTAGTGTGAGCGTAGTTTCGGAACCAGGACAAGGTACTTGCTTTACTTTACGCATTCCTTTAACTTTGACTTTGGCGAAATTATTAGTTTGTTTTGTAGGTAATAGTGCCTTTGCTTTGCCTTCAGACAGCATCAAAGAGATTTTGATTCCGCAACCAGAGCAAGTAAAATTTTCTGGGGGCAAAAGATTTTTACACTGGCAAGATCGTATTGCTCCTGCTTACCACCTCTCCGACTTACTAAACTACGCTTGTCCCCTATCGGATGCTTTGCCTAGCCAAGCTTTGGTAGCGGTTGCTTCTCCTGACGACTGGGCATCTCCCATGCTATTGCTAGAACAAGACGGTCAAATTTTGGCGCTAGAAATCGATCGCTTAGTTACCGAGCAGGAACTCGTAATTAAACCAATGGGAGAGGCGATCGCGGCTCCAAGTTATATCTACGGTTGTACAATTGTTGGGGATGGAAGCTTAATTCCAGTTATCGATGGGGCGGCGTTGCTAGAATCCTTTGTAGGACACGGTAAGTATAAATCTGTAACTATTGGTAACGGTCAAGGGTCGGCCACTAGCGAGGACGGTGAAGTAGTGACTTCTAACCCTGCTTTGCCTCCGCAAAGAATGATGACAGAAACGGTTTTAGTTGTAGATGATTCTATTACGCTCCGGCAAACCTTGGCTTTAACTTTTGAAAAAGCTGGTTATCGAGTTTTACAGGCACGAGATGGACGCGAGGCAATTGAACAATTGCAAAAAAATTCTGCGGTAATTAACTTAGTAGTTTGTGACGTAGAAATGCCTAACATGAACGGCTTTGAATTTTTAAGCCAACGCCGTCAAGATCCAGTGATTTCTAAACCCCCAGTAATTATGCTCACGTCTCGCAGCAGTGATAAGCACCGCATGTTGGCAAAGCAATTAGGCGCTAGGGAATACTTTACTAAGCCTTATATCGAGCAAGAATTTTTGACAGCGATTTCAACTATTATCAAGCAGGAAAGTTCTTTGGGAGTGCCTGCCTTAAGCGGACGATAATTACTTATTTAAAGGAAGGCAACTAATTTATGAAAAATACTCTAGTCAAATCAAAGGCTGCTAGCTTGCAACAAGGTTCTAGCCGCGATCGCATTGCATCGGTAAAAATGATTGTTTTTACTGTAGGTAACTTTGATTTAGCTCTACCAATTGAGATTGTTTACAAGGTTTTGAACCAGATACCCGTTTATGGCAGTGGTTTAAATGGAGTAGGTATTGCTCATGTGGGTGACGTTGAAGTTACAGTAATAGATTTACATCGGCAATTATTTCAATCCAGCATTATCAACGAAACGTCGCAAAAAGGTTATTTACTGATTCTGCACAGCAAAAGCGGCGAATTGTACGGTATTCCGGTGGCATCGGTTCCGGCTTTGATGGATTTGCCTTTAGATAGTATTCGAGTATTGCCAGAGTCTTACCGTAGCGGCGATATTCTGCAAATGGCTACTCATGTGTGTTACTTGCCCCAAGAAGAACCGCCACTAACAATATTTTTAGTTAATCCCGAACAAATGTTGCAGTCTTCACAATAATTAAAAAGCAATTATCTTAATTTTTGTAGTGCGATCGTATTTCCTGCGCGATCGCACTTTTTTATATGATTAATTCCACTCGCCTTGAAGGACAAAATCTGCTCAGTTGTAAAGAGACTTCCATTCTGGCAATTGCGACATTTCTATGTTTAAAGTTATCTCCACTCACCTTGTAACCCAAAAGCTGCCCAATAATAAGGTGATTTCCACTCCTCTTGTTTCCATAGTTCTAGCTGCGCTGCTCTTAAAGCTGCGGCTGGTTTTAAACCCTTTTTCAGCATTGCTGTATAAAATCTCGTCATCAATTCGGTGGTGGCTTGGTCGTCTACACTCCACAAACTTACTACTACTCGTGGAGCGCCGGCATACATAAAGCCCCTTGTCAAGCCTATAATTCCTTCTCCCCTTACTTGTTCTCCTAAACCCGTTTGACACGCACTAAGTACAACTAATTCGGCGGGTAAATTGAGATTTAATATTTCATTGAGGCGCAAAAAGCCATTTTGCGGCGCACCTTTCTTATCTACTAGCGACAGCACTACACCCGATAACTCAGGATTAACAGTGTTGAAGATGCCATGAGTGGCAAAATGAATAATTTTATACTGGCTGAGGTTTGAGCTAGTAACCGCCGCGCGATCGGCAGCAAAATCAAAAGTTTGTAAAGTCTCGCTTGCTGGTACAAGGGCGGAAATCTGCTCGGCTTCTTGTCTTGTACCACTTAAACGAACAAAGCTGACATTAGATTGATTAGCGCTTCTCTGCAACAAAGAGTTTTGCTTGCTAGGCGGATTGGAGGTTGCAGATTTTACCCTTTCGTCATTAATAGTAAATACTGGATCGGCAAAGATTGCTACAGTTTTAGGTGCGGGTTTACGTCCTGTTAATTCGCGCCGCAATACATCAATGGTAGAAGCAGAGGGTAAACTGACAATTTCATGCTCGACTAATAGCGGTGTATTATTACTATTTGGTACAGGTAAAGCGGCAAATGGCACGTATTGCAATACACCATCACCGACAATTACTAAGCGTTTTTTGCTAATTTGTTCTGCTACGGGCTTTAAGAGGATATCGCTTAACTTAGTGGCAGCTTTAGCTAAGTTCTGCGTTTTTAAACTAGAACGTCTATCGTTAACTAATTGATAATATTGCTTGGCGATAGTTTCTATTTCTGCTTGAGGTGGCAATTCGTAGCTAGTTAAAGAGTTAGGAGTTACCGCCCAAAAATAACTGCGTTTTTCGCCTAGAGAGTATTCCAGCAATACAGTGTCGGGATCTAGAAGTTTTTGAATTTGGGCAAGTTTCAACGCTTGGGGTTGAGTCAAAGCAGCATACTGGGGGCTTGTGGTCCGAATTTGGGCTTGCAAGTCTTGGTATTGCTTTAATAAGTCAGAAACTTGTTTGTCGGCGGCGGTGGCTTGGGCGGGAGTAGGTTTAGAGCTAAGTACCCTCACTCGTCCAATTTCTGCGACATCTAACTTTGTTTGTAAGTCGCGCTCTTTTATCAATAGTTGCGGATCTACGCCTTTACGGATGTCTGCGTTGGCTTCGGTGAGAATTTCAAGTAGACTCCGGGCGCGGGCGCGATCGCTTACTTGTAATGCTTCTACGTTAAATCCGGCTCTCGGCTCTTTTTTATGCCACTGCATTAACAAGTCAGTGTAAAACTCATAGTATTTTTGCACTGAGGCAAAATAGGTAGCTCTTAAATCTTTGCTGGCAATTTTGGTACGCAAAGATTCCACAACCAAGATCGCTGCTTTAATTTGAGTTTGCGCTTGAGGAAAATTGTTTCGTCCTCTTTCGCTAATTGCGATACTGTATAAACTCTCAGCAACTCCAGCTTTATCGCCTAAATTGCGCCAGACGGCTAGAGCATTATTATAAGATGCGATCGCGCTAGGGTAGTTTGCTTGGGCGTTGTAGGTGTCCCCAAGATTATCTAACACGATTGCGGTGGATGATGGAATACCCAATTGCTGCCAGATTTTTAATGATGTATTTGAAGCATCTAGGGCTTTTGGGTAATCTTGTGCAGCTAAGTACACTCTCCCTATCAAAGCCAAAGCTGATGCTTCTGCAAAAGAGTTCTTTTGGGCGCGAGCAAGAGTTAGAGCAGTATTAGCAGTTTCTAGCGCTTTAGGATAATCTTTCAATGATTCGTAAGTTCTAATTATCCCAGTAAGGGCGGCAAATTCTCGCAATTTATCGCCAGAATCTCGTCTTATAGCTAACGCTCGATTGTAGTAATTTAGTGCCTGGCGATAATCTTTTAGTAAACGGTATACATAAGCAATATTGTCAAGAGTTTGCCCTTCTTGGACGCGATCGCCTATAGGGCGAAAAATTGCTAACGCCGAGTTATGGAACTTAATACTTTGTTGATAGTCGCCTAAAGAACTATAAACTTGGGCAATATCATTAAGCGCTACGGCTTCTCCTGGACGATCTTTAATGGCTCTTTGGATATCTAAAGCTTGGTTGTAAGCATCAAGAGCTTGTTGATAATCTCCTAAAGAATTATAAATTCCGGCAATATTTCCTAAAGTAAAAGCAACGCGTGCGCGATCGCCTATAGCTTGTTGCAAGTTTAGAGCTTTATTTAAAACTTCGAGGGCTTTTTGCTTTTCCCCGGTTTGCTCGTATACAAAACTCAGTTGATTGAGAATTTCGGCTTCTGCCAAACGGTTGCCCGTAGTTTGTTGGAGGGCGATCGCTTGATTGTAGGTTTCTATAGCTTTGGGATAATTGTTTAATCTTTGGTAGCTACCAGCAATCCCGATTAATGTCAAAACGCGATCGATAGAATTTCCAACTCCCGATTGTTGGATTTCCAAAGCTTGGGTGTAAGTTTCTAAAGCTTTTTGACTTTCGTTTATTGACTGGTACAGCCCGCCTAATCCTTGCAGAATCGCCACAACTCCCGGTTTATTACCGTCGGCTTTTTGAATATCCAAAGCTTGATTGTAAGCGTTAAAAGCCTGCTGATTTTCGCCTAAAGAAGTATAAAGCCTGCCTAAATTGCTAAGAGTGCTGGCAATATTGGGGCGATCGTTTGTATTGCGTTGAATTGCTAAAGCTTGCTTGTAAGCAGCGATTGCTTTAGTTGTATCGCCCAGATTTTCATGAACTCCACCTAAGCTAATTAATGTTGAAGCTATTGGTGCGGATTTTTTTTCGGCTCTAAATATCACTATAGATTGATTGTAGTATTGAACGGCTTTTTGCCTCTCGCCCAAATTTGAGTAAACTCCAGCAAGGGCATTAAGTACAAAAGCTTCGCTCAGGCGATCGCCTAAAGCCCGTCTAATTTCTAATGCTTGAGTAAAATTTTCTAAGGCTTTGGGATAATTGTTTTGGAGACTATAAACTAACCCAATTCCTTGGAGTGCTAAAGCAACAAATGCGCGATCGCCGTTTTTTCGTCCAATTGTCAAAGCTTGCTCGTATTTAGATAGAGCATTTGCCAGCGACTGTTTGCTTCCTTGTCTTACAAGTTGCAAAGCTTCATCTATTAGTTGTTGCTTTTGGCTGCTAAGGCTGGGAGAAGTTGCGGCGGGCGGTTGTTGGGCAACTATAGTGTTGGCGGCTACGGTTTCCGATAGTAACAAAATGCTGAGACTAATAGGCAAGGCACGATAGAACAAATGCCGATAGCTGTTTAAATCAATTTTCTGAATCATTGCACCCAAAAATCAAATTACTAATAATTAGTATCAATCGCTCAAGGGCAGTTTCCGGCAAAATATTGATGATTTTTGATTTAGGCGATCGCACATTTATAGTTTTTGCGACATCTCCTGCCTCTAGTTTCAAATTAAAATAAACATCGATTAGCAGCTTAGGAAACTTAATTTGTGCAAGGTTTTATTAATTTAAACAAGCAAACTGACTTTACGTCTCATGACTGTGTAGCCAAGCTGCGAGGATTATTGCGGCTCAAACGCATAGGACATGGAGGAACCTTAGATCCAGCCGCTACAGGAGTTTTGCCGATTGCTGTTGGTAAGGCAACAAGGCTACTACAGTATTTACAGCCTGACAAAGCTTACAAAGCAACAATTCGTTTAGGAGTAGTGACAGCAACGGACGATTTAGAAGGAGAAATTATTAGTCAAGCGCCCGTTTCAAACATAAGTTTAGAACAAGTCACTTCAACATTAAAGCAATTTACAGGCAAATTAAGCCAAATTCCGCCAAAATATAGTGCAATTCAAGTACAAGGTAAACGTTTGTACGATTTAGCTCGGCGGGGGGAAATTATAGAAGTACCTGCAAGAGAGGTAGAAGTGTATAAGTTAGAGGTATTAGAGTGGCGTAGTAGCGACTATCCCGAAATCGAGCTAGCAATTAATTGTAGCGCAGGAACTTATATTAGAGCGATCGCCCGCGATTTGGGTACGGCTTTAGCAACGGGCGGAACTTTATCAAGTTTAATTCGCACTCAGAGCGCTGGTTTTAGCCTCTCGAACAGCCTAACTTTTGATGAAATTGTGGCGCAACTCCAACAAGGAACGTTTAGCCCAATTGAGCCTCCAGCAGCCTTACAGCATCTCCCAATCGTAAAATTATCGTCGCCGATTGCTCAAAAATGGTGTCAAGGACAAAAAGTTATTAGTGATGAAATTTTGCTAAATTCTCCGATGCAAGTTTATCGAGAAAATGGGGAATTTCTAGGCATCGGTCATCAAGAGCAATCAGAGAACGTACAACGGCTGATTCCCGATCTTGTTTACGAGCCAATGTAGAGATTTAGAGTTGCAACAATTCCTCTAATTGTTCTTGGCTTAAAGTCGTCAAAATAAATACTTCTTGCACCGTCTTACCTTGTCTAGCAATGACTTTAAAACCGCCGCGAATTGGTACAGATACCCGGAGCAGCATTCGGGGAACATGTCCTTTAGTTCTGCTGATAACTCCGGGAGTTATAGTTTGAATACCCTCTAGCTTGGTCAAAGCTTCTAAAATGCGGATTAATCCTGGAATGTGGGTAGAGTGATTGAGTACAAGCCTACCGCTAGTGGGTTTATTCATGATGGTTTAAGCGGCCTCTAAAGGAGCCATTGTTAAACCCGCGCGTCTAAGTTGCTGGTGATAAAGTTCGGCTTGTTCTTGAGGGCCTACCCAAACAATCGCTTGACCTTCAAAGTGGATTTGGTTTGTTAATTCCCAAGCATTTTCGCCGCTCATACCAGGAATGTAAGTTAATAAGCATTTAGCTACGTGTTCAAAAGTATTGAAATCATCATTTAAAACAATGATTTTGTAGTTGGGGTAAATCTTACGAGTAACTTCACTAGAGCGAGTGGGAGCAATGGTTGGGGTAGAAGAATTTGCCATTGAATGTAACCTAGCTATAACTTGTCCTTGAATATCTCGATTGAACTACATTCCAAGATACCAGAGGATAGAGAAATCGGTTTAAGGAGAGGAGGAAATCTCCCCTCTCCTTAACCTTTTAGCGCCAATCGTCCCAGTTTTCATTGAAAATTGAGGTATCGGGGAAAGCCGTAGGATTGCCTTGTTCCTTTAAACGACGTTTGAGCGCCTCTAGCTGAGGTTCTTGTTGGGGTAATTTATCGACTAATTCGTAAGGTGCGATCGCCTGCTCTAAACTAAAAGCTGCGGTGTTTCCCGCCGCCGCTCCCGATGACCACTCAAAAGAATGCACTCGGTACGCCGCCGCCGCAATATGACTTGTAGCAATACTTTTGCCTGCTACGAGCATATTATCAATTTTTTGGGGAATCATCGCTCGTAAAGGAATTTGAAAGGGGTAAGCTTGTCCAGCGCCTAGTCGTTCGCCAGGACGCTCGATATTTCCTGGTGCTTCGGGGGGGCTTTTGACCATGCAGGGATGAAAGTCTATGGCATAGTGAGCAATACCCACAGAATCAGAATAGATTGTAGAACGCGATCGCCTCATAGTTGAATTGGCATCGCGAGTACCACCCACTACGGCGGTGGCTTCTAATCCAGAGAGCGCCGCTTTTAAGCTGCGATAGGTTTTTGGCGATAAAGTTTGCGTGTAGTATTTATCGGTATAGTCCCGGCGAGAAATATCAATTTCCCATACCGTAAAGCCTTGGGGTTGTCCCCAACTAGGTCTACCAATTATTCTGCGTCCTTCGCGCATGTAGGGATACTTAGATAAGCCGTGCAAAGTTCCCATTGGCGAATCGAATCCCGATAGGTAGCGGTAATTTGGTTGCGGTTGCTTGACTCCTGCGCCTAGTTGGGAGTCGGTTGTTCCTGCTACTAGCCAGTAATAATAGCCAAGAGATATTTCTTCCGCTTTACGCAAACTCTCGACTCGCAACCCTCCCATCCACTGTCCAGGTTCTAATTGCTTGGTCGCTTGCAACTGGTTACGAGCGTAGACTAAATTATCGCTGCTTGTCCCCGGACGATAATCATTTCCCCACGTCCAGTTTTGCATAGAGATATCGCCGGGGGTAGGATTTGTAAATTCAACCCCGCCAAACGTGGCTGTTTCTCCTTCTCCTGGACTCCAAATCCGGCGGTAAGTAAACACTAAAGGAAAACTTGCAAGTCGCTGCAACTCGTAACTATAGTAGTTGGCATACTGGAGGTAAAAAGGTGGCATTGTTTGAGCTTGGGGTTCTTTTGTTGCCTCCATCGCGTAAGTATAAGTAAAGCCTTGAGTGCAGTAAGGATCGGAACTTGCGCTAGAAGCGGAGGGTTCTAAGTAAGAACGCGCATCAATCCCAAGCCTGTAAGGTACATCTGCAAGCCCCACCAATTCCCCCGTTTCCGTAGCATCCACTAAGTACCAATTGGGCGCATTACTTTGATCTAAAGGGCTATTTTTTTTTGGTTTGGTGGGAACAAAACGCACAATACTTTTATTAAATTTCGCCGAATTTTTGTAGGTATAGGCTTCGGTAATAGTTTGCGATAAGGGCTGAGTATTGAGGGGTGGCGCGCCTTTGGCGGGGCTGTGTTGAATTGCGATCGCCCCAGTAATTATATTTGGTGTCTTTTGTAGTTCCTTAATTACGGTAGAAGGGAAAAACTTAAACTTACCTTTGCCCTTTTTTGCCGCATCGGTTAATAACTGAGCTAAAATCTCATTGCCATCTTTTGGTAAGAAACAAGAATCGCTTACCCAGCAGTCTCCAGGGTTCAATTCTTTATACTTGCGTTCAATACGCGATCGCAATTCCAAATAACCGCGCGGGTATAATAATTTTGCCCTTTGAGTTGGTCGCTCGTCTAGGGCGGAAGTTCCTTGAGCAGAAATTTGTCCTCCTACCCAGTCCGTAATTTCTGTAAGACAAACTGTTTTTCCACTAAGTAAGCCTTCATAGGCTGTAGCAACCCCACTCAGTCCACCGCCAACGACTAATATTTCACATGCAATTGTTTGGTCATAACTTTTAGGAGGAGCAGCTAAAGCCATGGGGGTAAAGAAAGTTGCAACCAATGTCAGACTAACAAGCGGAGCCTTCATATACTCAAGTTTGTTTAATTTAAGAGGTCTAGATAGCCTTAGACGTTACCACCTCAAAAATGTTTATGGCAAGCTTTAATTGCTCCTATATTTATCTTTACAAATTGCAATGTAACGTTAGGTTGAAGCTTCTATAAAAATTTAACAATAATTTGCGATCGCCTTTGACTAATTTACTGTAATAACACCGTTTTAAACCTATAGTTATTCGCTCGGTACAGTGGCAAAAAATTACACAAAAACCATGTTTGTACTCAACGCATCCGCAAAATTACATAATTTATAAAAATCCGCTCAAAATATTCCGTAGAACCCACCAAGCAAATTGAATATTAATTATGGCAATCTTAAAAAGTAAACAAAGATTGGAATTTTCCAGCAATCACTAAAAAAGTCGCTCTATAGCTTAGCACTATGAATATACTAAATAGCTCGAACAACTTTCCTCTATGGCAATTTTTAAACCAACCCGTTTTTAGTTCGCAAACCAAGTTAATATTAAGTCCGCGCCAGTTTGGACATTTATACAAAATTGATTTACTAGAGCGTTGCTTGGCCCAAGAATGTACTGCTGAAAAACCCAACGTAACTGAATAAATTAAAAATTATTTAATGTCTAACTTTAAAAATGCCTAATTTCCTCACTTATTGGGCATTTTTGCTGTAACTAATCTCTATTAATTGTCAAAAAATATATTCACTATTGCGATAAACTCTTATTTTATCTTCCCAAACAATTTTCTTTTATTTGCTGACCAAATACTAACAATCAACTCGCAGTTATCAAGCCCGTACCTTTATACTGACGAAAACACACTTTATAACTGAAAAGTAGTGGTATGGAAATCAAAAGTAGTGGTACGGAAAACGCAGCAGCAGATTCGCTCAAGCGCGTGTTTGGACTGCCGACGCTGGTTATTTACGGTGTAGGGGATATCTTAGGTGCGGGAATTTATGCCTTAGTTGGCAAAGTTGCCGGATTTTCTGGAACTTTAGTATGGGTTTCTTTTTTAACGGCGATGGTGGTGGCGGCACTAACAGCTTTAAGTTACGCCGAACTTGGCAGCCGATTTCCTCGAAGTGGAGGAGTTGCTTATTTTGTTCATAGAACATTTAATAACAATTTACTCTCAACCTTAGTCGGTTGGATAATGTTTTGTACCTGCCTAGTTTCAATGGCGACAGGGGCAAAAGCCTTTGCTGGCTATTTCAACACTTTTGGAGCAACAGCTTTTGCGGGCTATCTCAATAATGTTCCTGATTGGTTTGTGATCTTGGCGCTGTTTTCTGCTCTAGCTTACGTCAATTTTAGAGGCATGGAAGAATCTTCAGCCCTAAATATTGTTTGTACGACAATTGAAGCTTCGGGGCTAGTTATTGTTATTTTAGTTTCCAGCTTGTTTTTATTTGGGAGCGCTGAGGCAACGGCTGGTACAAGTATCATCTCCCCAGCGCCAGCTATTGGTTTAACCGCAATTTTTCAAGGTGCATCTCTTGCCTTTTACGCCTTCATTGGATTTGAGGATATTGTAAATGTTGCTGAAGAAGTCAAAAATCCCGAACGCAACGTACCTAAAGCCATTCTGCTATCATTGGGCATTGCGGGGACTGTTTACATCCTTGTTTCCTGGTTAGCAACTCAGGTGCTAAATCCGGTGGATCTTGCCAACTCTAAAGCTCCTTTACTTGATGTAGTAAGCCAAGCGCGACCTAATTTTCCGAAATTTGTTTTCACATTTATTCCGTTATTTGCGATTCTCAATACGGGGTTGCTAAATTTTGTAACGGCCTCGCGGCTGCTGTATGGGATGTCGCGCGAAGGGCTGCTACCAGCTTGGCTAGGAAAATTACACGTTAGGAGAGCTACCCCTTATCGAACGTTAATAGTTATTTTACCAATTGCAATTGTTTTAGCTCTTTCTGGGAGAATAGAATTTTTAGCTGGAGCAACGGCAACATTACTACTAGCAATGTTTTGTTTAGTAAATATTTCCCTCTTAATTACCAAACGCCGAGAACCACGAACAAGCGGCTTCCGAGTTCCTTTGGCAGTCCCGGCTTTGGCATTGTTATTTAATTTGGCTCTTGTTGCATTTGCCTCTCGTGAAAGTCACCTTCTAGCGTTGGCATTTACGGCGGTAGGAATAGTTTTAATTTTCCTTCGTCAAGTCTTAACTAACAGAAGCTTATCAAGTTCTTAGCAAGATAATAGATAGGTAACTTAATACCGTTGGGCGATTACTTTGCGCCCAATTTTTAGCGGTCAGTGCAAATAGCTATACCTAGCTTAGGTATAGCTTTATAAGAAGTTTATTCAAAAGAACATATTTATAGCTATATTTACCTAAAGTTTATGTTTTCTTAATCTAATCTTAGTTAAACTAATCTTAAACAAGATCGTTCTTAAGTGTATCTACTTAATTTATAAGGTAAAAATAGGTAGAGCCTTACTAGATCGGTGAGCGTAGGTCGCAGATAAGGTTAAAGTAATGATTAGTGAAATAGAAGAACATAGCAAGGTTACAAAGCCCCTAGGGGCATACCTAATTGAAGCTGGTACGATTACACCAGAGCAATTAGAGATTGCCCTTAAAAAGCAAAACCGTTCGGGAAAGCGCTTAGGAACAATTCTTGTAGATTGTGGTTGGGTAAAACAGCAAACGATTGAATATTTAATGGAAAAAATCGTTTTACCGCACAGGTATAAAAGCGAGACTTCTAAAACCGAATTTAACGGAAACCCCCATCTAACTTTAATCGAAACAGTCAGTAATTATCCTCAAACAACAAGCTCATCGCTAGGCGATCTTACAATTTATCTGCCTCCAAAAAAGACTACTCGTTTCTTAGTTATTCTTGTGTCTAGTTTGGTTTTGTGCAGTTTGTTCCTTCAATTCTCTATTTATTTTTTGCCGGATTACTTTTTAAGAGATACTCTTGCACCAGTATTTAATATTGATAAAGAACAAAATATTCCTACCTTATACTCGTGGTCAGCTTTACTATTTTGTGCTATGCTTCTAGCAATTATTGCTCAGGCAAAAAAAGCCGTCAGAGATCGGCATGTCAATCACTGGAAATTGTTAGCAGTTATTTTTGCGTACTTATCGATTGACGAAGCATTGTCCCTGCACGAAAAATTCATCGAACCCTTGAGAACTTCGCTCAATACAGGTGGTATTTTGTATTACGCTTGGGTGATTCCTGGAGCTATTTTTGCGATCGCTGTATTTTTAAGATTTCTTAAATTTATTAATGTTCTCCCTGCCAAAACCAAACGCTTATTTTTGATGGCGGGTGCAGTTTTTGTTGGTGGGGCGCTGGGTATGGAGTTATTGTCTGGAGCTTATGCCGAGCTTTATACTGATGAGAATTTTGTTACAGCTATTCTGACTTCGATTGAAGAATTTATGGAAATGATCGGTATAGTTATTTTTATCTATGCTTTACTTTCCTACATTAGTTCAGAATTGAAAGGAATAAATTTACAACTTAGAATTGCCGACGGTAAGAAGTCTGTTTAGCTAATTCAAGACGAGGTTATCGCGGTGGACTACGGTTTCCGCCGCCGTGTAGCCCAAGATAGTCGATATCTCGCTTGAATGTCGACCTAAAATCTGTTGTAGTTCGCTGCTGTTGTAGTTAACAATGCCTCTGGCGATCGCTTTTCCGCTTAAATCGCATAATTCCACCGCTTCTTGGCTTTCAAATTCTCCAGCAATAGCAGTAATTCCCGCCGCTAGTAAAGATTTCCGCTCAAGAGCAATTGCTTTAACTGCGCCTGTATCTAAAGTTAGTTTTCCCATTGGTACTAAACCATAAGCAATCCAACGTTTACGCGCTCTATTTGGTTGGGGTTGGGGTTCAAACTCTGTCCCTAAAGCTTCGCCAAGCAAAATTTTTTGAATATTGTGAGGATTGCCTTGAGTAATTACCGTCCGCACTCCGGCTGTGGTAGCAATACGGGCGGCGGCAATTTTTGTCGTCATTCCCCCTGTACCCCATTTAGATGGGCGATCGCTTGCTTGTACTTGCTCGGCTAATTCGTTAATGTTTTTAACTAATGAAATTGGTTGAGCGTCAGGAAAGGAGCGCGGATCGGCAGAATAAAGGCGATCGACATCAGTCAACAAAAATAGCCAGTCTGCTTCTACTAAACTTGCTACTAGGGCAGATAACGTATCGTTATCGCCAAACTTTAATTCATCCACTGCTACGGTATCATTTTCATTAACTACCGGAATTACACCTAATTTGAGTAATTCGGCAAAGGTACGGTAAACATTTATATAACGGCTACGTGCTACTAAATCACCGCGAGTTAATAGCACTTGAGCAATAGGCTGTTGGAGCGTGTTAAATAAATCGTCGTATACCCGCATTAACCGCCCTTGACCTACGGCGGCCACCGCTTGCGCTGGGGAGATGATACTTGTACCAGCCGTTGCCTCAGCGCTCCCAAATAAAAACAAGCTGGAAACTAAAATAACAATAACTA
>Ga0181464_1000517_pt1 | contig 16908 bp, 12 predicted proteins | sample InSIn2gowninarea_FD_119074 | JGI IMG/M metagenome (GOLD analysis project Ga0181464, IMG submission 119074) | Clean room microbial communities from NASA Spacecraft Assembly Facility at Jet Propulsion Laboratory, Pasadena, California, USA -... ...
AAACAGAAAGGGAATTATCGCAAACAGAATACGAGCAACAAATGCGTCCCCAATTGCAAAAAAGTCCTGGCGCAAGAATTAGCTTTCAAAGTCAAGGGGCGGCGGGGAGTTCAAAAGATTTAACTATTGTTTTAAAGAGCGAAAATCCGCAGGCTTTGACGCAAGCTGCTAACGATTTAGAAAAGCAAATGCGTAACGTACCAGGGTTAGTAGAAGTTGCTTCTACGGCAAGCTTAGTTAAACCAGAAATTTTAATTGTTCCCAATCCCGAAAAAGCCGCCGACTTGGGGGTAACAGTCCAATCGATTGCTCAAACGGCATCACTAGCAACTATTGGCGACAATGAGGCAAACTTAGCTAAATTTAATTTAAGCGATCGCCAAATTCCGATCCGCGTCCAAATTGCCGAAAGTGCCAGGGAAGATATTGATACTTTAAGAAATCTGCGCGTCCCAGGGGGAAACAATACTTTAGTTCCCTTAATTGCCGTTGCCGATATCCGTTATGGTAGCGGCCCAGCACAAATCGATCGCTACGACAGATCCCGACAAGTTTCTGTAGAAGCAAACTTACAAGGAATTGCTTTAGGCGATGGGGTGCAAGCCGTAGACAAGTTACCAGCTTTAACCTCTCTACCTCCCGATGTGCTGCGCCAAAGTGCGGGAGATGCGGAGATTATGCAGGAAATTTTCGGACGTTTTGGTACGGCGTTGCTATTAGCAATTATGTGTATCTACGCGATTTTGGTACTGCTATACAATAACTTTCTTCACCCCCTAACCATTATGGTGGCGCTGCCTTTATCTTTGGGTGGGGCGCTATTGGGTTTACTAATTGCCCAAAAAGCTCTCGGACTTTATGCCCTAATTGGGATTGTCTTATTAATGGGTATTGTGACCAAAAACTCAATTTTGTTAGTAGATTACACCCTACTTTACTTAGAAGAAGGTAGAACCCAAAAGCAAGCGCTGATCGAAGCTGGTTTATCGCGCCTCCGACCAATTTTGATGACTTCCCTAGCTACCGTAGCCGGAACCATCCCCCTAGCGATAGGATTGGGGGCTGAGGCAGAAGTCCGCAGTCCAATGGGAATTGCGATTATGGGCGGCTTTACAACTTCTACGTTGCTAACTTTAATAGTAGTGCCAGTATTATTTACCTATATAGACAGCTTCCAATCTTGGATACTTAACCAGTTCAAGCATGGATTTAACCGCAAAGCAAAGCGCAAGCAATTTATAGAATAACTGATGCTAATTAGTGGTATAATATTAGTTCAGTTTTGCGGGTATAGTTCAGTGGTAGAACGTCAGCTTCCCATGCTGAATGTCGTCGGTTCGAGTCCGATTACCCGCTTTTAGCGATAACCAGGATCGGTTTCTTCTAAACTAGCCCCACCCGTAGGCGCAGGGGTATTGTTTGCCGATGGGGGCGTAGGGGGGACGGCATTAGCTGGCGCGGCATTATTTGCCGATGGTGGCGGGGCGCTTTGAGTTGGAGGATTGCTAGGGGTAGATTGGGCAGCAGGGGCAGGGATTGTTTGTGGCGAATTAAAGCCTAGCAGTACGGCGGAAGTAGCAAAATATTTCGTCCACTGTCTAATTATTGGTTGTTGCTGCCAATCGGTGCGGGAAACTTTAGAAAATAGAAGGGGTGCTTGTTGCCCTTGGCGATCGCCTAAAACAGTTACAGCAATTTCTGCAACGCTAGGATTATTAGCAAATTCTTGTTCGATTAAACTAATTGCTTGAATTTCTGCTTGTTGAATTAATTGATTAAAAGTTTGGTCATTTTGAGTTTTGAGCGTAAAATCTATTTGCCGAGCCGAATTAATCGGATTAATTTGCGCTTTTACAGGAAAATTCACGCTACCGATACCAAGGAGCAAAATTGCGACGGCACTTAAAAGCTTTTTACCATTCATAACTACTACTTTCCTAGCAAATTTTTCAAAAAACAAGGAAGACAACGCATGCAGCCTTCCTTACACGAGTTTATTTTCTACCTTTTTTTGGATAAACAGCCACCGCCTCAATTTCAATTAGCCAACCAGGATCGACTAACCCTGCTACAGCTAGAGTAGAACGAGCAACTTTAGGAACGTTACCCTGATTAAAAAATTGAGCGTAGGCATCGAACCAACCTTGATAATCAACCTGACCAAGTACGGGATCGTTAACCAGATAGACGCGCAGATAAACAACATCTTCCAAAGTCAACCCCCCCTCTGCTAATAGAGTTTGAAACCTAGTGAGGATACCTGTAGCTTGGGTTTTTGTATCGCCGTAGCGATCGCGCGTTCTTAAAGGCGCATCAAGATTGATTGCTGGTGGTACTGTACCACTTGTCCAAAAATATGCTCGATCTTCCGGTACGGCTACGGCCGATAAAATTGGCGAAGCTGGTGTACCGTAACGAGTAACATTTCTAGGTGCGCCAAATCTCATGGCGGCTTGCACGTCTACACCCGCAATATTGAGCAATAGTAAACTAACCCCAATAGTTAGGAATATCCAACGACCAAGTTTAAACCACTGGTTAACGTATTTTTTCATTACTTTTCTCTACTTAAATTTTGTGGAGCGTATGTTTAGGCGGGTATTGCATTAATTTTTGAAGTTACCAATCGTGCCGATTCAAAAGCGCCAGCCATCCATCCGGTAAGATAGCTGAGATGTTCGCCTGCTAGATAAATATTGCCATCAGGTTCGTTGAGCCTTGGGTAATATTGTTCCCTCACTGTGGTGGTATAAGAGGCCCAGCCGCCTAAGTTGTAAGGAATTTTTGGCCAAAATAGAGAAATTCCATTTTCAAAGTGGCTGCGGTACTGGGGATGAATTTTACTACCTTGCTCTAAAGCTAAAGTTAGGCGTTGGGCGGGAGGCAAGTTACCCACACTGGCAGCGTTGGGACCGAAGTTGTAGTAGCCTAACATCACGCCTTTTTTTGATAAGTAACCGGAGGATGGATACCAAACTTGAGTAATAGGTTGATTTGTACTTGTAATTCCACCGTAGATATCTTCATCTTCTTCCCAAAAGCGGCGATTAAACTGCAATCCGCTTTTACCAGTAACTGCATAGTCAACACTAGCAATTGCTGCCTGCATATCGGGAGCAAAGTCAGAGGGGATCGTCCTCAATACCGATAAAGGGATAGTGCAAATACAGTAATCGCCCGATACTTGTTGAGTTTGACCGTTTTTCTTATCTATATAGACAATGCGAACGCCGTTAGGTGTTTTGCGAATTTCTTGAACTTCTGCCCCAAGCGTTATTAAGGGCTTGACTCTGCGTTCCATTGCTTTGGCAATTCGATCCATACCACCTACAGGTTGCAGCATAGTCATTTGTTGATCGTAACCCCACTCATTAGCCTCGTACCCAGCAAATCCTAAGTCAATTAAAGCCTTAAGATCGTAAGGATCTGCTACAGTTCCCGGACTATCTGCCGCACCTTGAGGTACAGCATAACCGCGTCGGCTCGATCCTGTATAGAATAAATCTGGATTAAGACCGCCGTAGGTACGAAGAAACTCAACGAGTTTTTCTTTATCTGTACCGGATAAAGTCGCATCTAGCGCGTCTTGATTTACGGCTTTAGCTAATAGTTCTGATATGTAACCGCGCATATCAGTTATGGCTTCTCGCGCCCGGATCTTTTTACCAGATAACGCCCCTACATTCTCGTTGTAATAATACTGTTGGCGATTGAGGTTAGTAAAAACTTCTAGTTCTACGCCAAGTTCTCGGCAATAATCTAAAGTTACGTGATGTTGGGGAATGCGTGCCGGGCCTGGATTAAAATACAAACCTTTGTCAAATCTTACCGTCTCTGTTTGTCCGTCAGTATCTGTAAACTTGTCTCCACCCCGCAGCGTCCAACATCTACCACCAGAGCGATCGCGTGCTTCTAAAATTACGCAGTCGTAGCCAACTTTACGCAACTCGTAAGCACAAGTCATTCCGGCTAAACCTGCGCCTAAAATCACAACTTTTTCGCGCCCTCCTCGTCGTTTTAACCCAAAGGGCGGTTTTGGCTGTGCTGCAGCAGGTTGCTCTAATAAATCTAATGCTTTCATTGCAGCATAAGCTGAACCAGCCGACGCAGCAACGGCGGTTATAAAGTCTCGTCTCCTCATCCCTACTCCTAAAATATTTTCCTAAATACAGAAGCCCTAAAGCGATCGTCTTTTGGCAATCCGTTAATTTTTAATAGCAACACGTCTATTGCTATCACCGGAGCTTAGGCTTGTAAGCTTTTCAAACAATATAGTTATCAATATTTATACTTTGTAGCTATTTTTACAATCTTATTTTTATCAATTAATAGTTTTGTAACAATTTTATGAGCTAATCAAAAATAGTTTTGCTTCCAACTTTGTTCAAGCAGTTTTTTTATTTTTATTTGATACAAATGCTACTTAGCTAACTAAATGATACTTACTTAATACAGGCATAAGTCACTTTTTTAGTTAGTAAATTGAGTAAAGAGAGTGTACAGCAAATTTGTTAAAAGTTAAATTATTTATGTCAGCAAAAGGCTACTAAAATTTCTTGGTTAGCGAATTTAACTAATTGACTCTATATAAATAATTCTTATAGTTTATTTTGTTTTCAAAAACAGCAAAAAAAATCTGTATTAATAACTGCATTTTTAATAAATTATTATTGCTGGCAGCGATGTTAAAATTTAGATGAACGGCGACTAATATTAACTTGGTCGATTCTTTGCCAAAAACAAATTTAGAAAAAGTTTTCTCTCTAGTAGTAGTTGATAATTTATTTTGCTTTGCGCCAAAATTGTCAGTAGCAAGTCTTAAGGTGAAATGCACAACATCCCTACAACGGAAGCTTTCCTAGCTAAAACTACCGAACCAATTATTGAATTAAAAGGCATTAGTAAAAAATTCGGTGAAAGCGTAATTTTAGATAATGTGGATCTAAAAATCTACCGAGGGGAAGCCTTAGCGATTATTGGCCCTTCGGGTACGGGTAAATCAACGATTTTACGGATTATTGCTGGATTATTAGCGCCGGATACCGGGGAAATCTATGTAGAAGGTCAACTAAGATCGGGCTTAATAGAAGATGGTAACGATCCCATTGGTATTGGGATGGTATTTCAACAAGCCGCTCTATTTGACTCGCTGACGGTAGAGGAAAACGTAGGATTTTCCTTGTTTCAACATTCCAGGCTTAAAAAGTCGCACATTAAAGAACTCGTTAAGCAAAAACTAGAAATGGTAGGCTTAGGAGAAGCTGGAAGTCGCTACCCCGCAGAGTTATCGGGAGGAATGCGTAAACGAGTAAGTTTTGCGCGGGCAATTATGGCAAACCCCAATAATCCTAAAAATGCCTCAGAAGTGTTACTGTATGATGAACCTACTGCCGGACTAGATCCAATCGCCTCAACGGTAATTGAAGACTTGATCCGCCAATTGCAATGCGCTCAAGACGTTTGTAGTACCTATGCGATCGTTACTCACCAAGATAGTACAATTCGCCGTACCGCCGATCGCATTATTTTTCTATACCAAGGGAAAGTGCAATGGGAAGGAACAGTAAGCGATACTCAAACTACAGATCACCCGTTAATTAAACAATTTTTTAGCGGTAGTGTAGAAGGACCAATTCATATAATTGGTTAAACTACAAGCGTCTTAGCTTATATAGGTAGGAGAAAACAAATACATGCGATCGCGCACTGTTCGAGAAGGCTCTGTGGGTTTATTGATTCTCCTAGGAATAGGCATATTGGGCGGCGCTATTGCTTGGCTCAAAGGAGTGCAATTCAATCAACGCAGCTACAAAGCAACGGTTTCTTTTACTAATGTAGGCGGAATCCAAGAAGGGGCAACGGTTCGCTATCGCGGCGTAGATATTGGTAGTGTAGTCGCCATAAAACCTGGGGCTAACGGCGTAGAAGTGGATTTAGAAATTAGTCCCGCCGATATTATTATTCCCCGCAATGCCGTAATTGAAGCCAATCAATCGGGTTTAATTAGCGAAGTTAGTATTGATATTACGCCCCAAGTTCAAATAGCGCCGGAACTTGTAGTTGCTAAACCTTTAGATGAAAATTGCGATCGCAATTTAATTATTTGCGACGGTTCGCGGTTGCAAGGTCAAGTGGGCGTTAGTGTAGATGCGTTGATTCGTTCGTCTACCAATTTTGCTAGTATCTACGGCAATCCCAAACTGTACGCCAACTTAAATAATGCTGTAAATAACGCTGCTGTTGCGGCGGCGGGAGTAACGGAACTTACGCGCGAACTAGAAGTTTTATCAAAGTCTACTCGCCAGCAACTAGGGACTTTTTCTAGCGCCGCGACTTCCGTACAGCAAGCAGCCAATGAAATTAGTGCCTCTAGCAGCAAAACCATTAATCAATTTGGCACTACCGCCGATAGGTTAAATGGCACAACAGCTAATATCGATCGATTAGTAAATAATGTTGATAGTTTAGTGACAACAAATCGCTCTACTTTAGTTACGACTTTAAACAACCTCAACACCGCCAGCGAACAGTTGCAAACAACCTTTAGCGGACTGTCGCCAACTCTTAATCGCTTTAACCAAGGGCAATTAATTCAAAACTTAGAAACCTTATCTGCTAACGCGGCAGAAGCTTCGACTAATTTACGCAATGCTTCTGTGGCGCTTAACGATCCTAGTAATATATTGGTATTACAACAAACCTTAGATTCCGCCAGGGTAACTTTTGCTAATGCCCAGAAAATTACCTCCGACTTGGACGAACTAACGGGAGATCCGCAGTTTCGGCAAAACGTCCGCGAAATAGTTGATGGTTTGAGCGGTTTAGTATCTTCTACTCAGCAATTAGAACAAGCGCAATTAGCGGCACGTTTAAAGGCAACTTCTTCTGAGGAAAATTTAACTATGACAGGTAATAGCGCCCCAGTTTCTGTAATGCCCAATGTAGATAGTGCCGAATTTTCTGTAGCTCAAAAAACTTTAAAACCAATTTTACCTGTAGCAGAGGAGGAAGGCAGAAGATAAGCTGATTGATAATTGTTCTTCTGCCTGCTTTAGAGGGAAAAAATAAAACCAATTGTGTCTTATTTAAACTATGCCCCAACCAGGAGGAGGTAAGGGGATTTGTTCGTCCATTCTTGATTGCGATACTCTCTGCATGCTGGCCGAAAGCCAGATAAACATCTCTTGAAAGTTTAAACCAACTAACTTTAGAGGACTGCGGGAAGTTAGTTGAGAAAGACGAGCCATATTTGCTCCTTCTACACCCACAGCAAAGAAAGCTACGCGCTTATTATCTTCATCTTCTCTAATTCTTTGGGCGGCTTGTTCTATTAAGCTATCTGGTTCGCCTTGGGGTTCGCCGTCAGTAATTAAAAATACCCAAGGGCGGTAGTAAGCTACGCCGTTGGCGCTGTACTGGGCTTTGCGACTAGATACCATATCTAGACCTTTATGAATTGCCGAACCCATTACTGTTAAACCCTGAGCTTTTAATGTTGGTGGCTCAAATTGGTCGGCGGTAATAAAATCTTGGACTATATTAACATCACTATTAAAAGTAAGAATTGCAACTTCAACTCGCTTTTTAGCCAGGTTATCGCGGTTTAACTCCTCTTTGAAGGTTTTTAATCCTTCGTTTAGGGCGTTAATTGCCTCTCCTTGCATTGAACCAGAAATATCTAGTAACAGTACGCAAGGACAGCGCGGTTCAGGGTTTTCAGCAAATTCAACAGCATCCTCAAGTCTTAAAAAATCAGGCATAGTAAGAGTAATTATAGGACTAGAATTCCTAGTTTAACTGGGCGCGGGAGAGCATAGCATCTTTTTTTTTAGAGAAAAGATGCTAAATACTAAGAATATATTGCCGCAAATCAACATAAATCATAAATTCATGGCTGCAATTGCGGCTTTTTGGCTAACTTGCTTATAGGCATCACTTAAATAGGCGATCGCAGCTTCCGAGACGGTAGCATCAAAGTTAGAGTTCCCTGTCCCATCAATCGATAGGGGGATAGGCCCTAATATATCTAAAATAGATTCGCTGCTAACGGGGGGAGCAATTACAACTAAATTAGGGTCTAAAGGGCGATCGTAGCGCCAAAATTGGTCGAGATTTAGGGAAGAAGGGGTAGAAACGGGAACGCTTGAAGTTTCTGTTTCCTCAGTCATGCTATGGCGGCGTAGCTGGCGTAAAGCGGCGATAATTTGGTCTTTAGAACTACCGCGCAGTTGAAATAAGACAAAAGGATCTTCGCTAAAGCGATCGCCTAACTGATAATATACAGCCCCTATATGCTTGCAGGGGTTAGCTTTATCGGGACAAGAACACTTGCTGCGAATATCGCTCAAACTAAAGGGAAATAACGATACTCCGTTGGCAGTAAATACGTCTTCAATATTTTGCGGCATTTCTCCGGCTAACAATTTGGCAGCAAAAAATGCCCGATGGGACATTGTTTCAATGACAAAACTCCATTGTTCCTCAGTAAAAGATTCCAAGGACAAAGAAACTTGATAAGGTTCTACTTCCGTTCCTTGGACGGCGGCGGTGACTTTAGCGCCAATAAACTTGATACTAAGGACATTTCCCTGCCTTGAGTAAGTTCTCGCCCGTTCTAGACGCTTTTTAAAGCGGTAGGAGTCTAGTAAATCTAACCATCGTTGCGCCCACCATTCACGGCTTGTTTGCGCGTTGTAAGTTGTCATTGTTAAAAGTGTAATTGCGTCTATTATCAGGCGATCGCGTACTTTAAACTATTTAAGTAGGCGATCGCTTAAGTTTTTGAACTTGATTTAGCTTTCGACTTAGAGGCGGTAGTTTTCTTAGCCGTAGTAGTTGTCTTGGCTTTAGTTGTACGTTTGGCGCTACTGGCAGGCTTTTTAGTCGCTAATAACTCCAAAGCTGTAGCTAAGGTCATTGTTTCGACAGTTTGACCTTCAGCTAAACCAACGTTAACTTTACCGTGCTTGATATAAGCACCATAAGGGCCATCGTAGATATTTACAGGTTCATTATCCGCCGGATGAGAACCCAATTCTTTTAAAGCTTGCTTAGACTTGCTGCGCCCGGTTTTTTTGGGTTCTGACAAAATTTCTATTGCTCGTTCTAAAGAAATTGTAAATACATCATCTGCGCCTTTAAGACTGCGGTAGTCTTTTTCATCTTTGCTTTGATTGTGGACGATGAACGGCCCAAACTTGCCAAGTCCCGCTTGAATTTTCCCATTTGTCACCGGATGAACGCCCAAAGTGCGGGGTAACGACAATTGGTTAACAGCCATTGCCAAAGTCACAGCTTCAGGACTGACACCCGCAGGTAAGGAAGCGGTTTTAGGTTTTTTATTTTGCTCGGAGGGTTCGCCTAGTTGCAAATAATAGCCATTGCTGCCAATTTTGAGATAAATTGTTTCGCCCGTATCGGGATGCGAACCTACTTTATTTGGCCCTTGCAATAAAGCTCCTACTTGGGTGGAATTTATATCGGCGGGGTTTAAGTTGGGCGGAATTGACGCTGTAACTGTGCCATTACCGTTGTCTGCTTCAACGTAGGGGCCAAATTTACCAATGCGGACTTTGACATCCAAGTCTTCTAGTTGCACTGTCCTAGCTTTAATTGGATCGATTTGACTTTCTCTTTCTTTGACTAAAGTTTCAAGTCCCTTATCTCCCGAATAAAATTGGCGCAGGTAAGGCAACCACTTAACTTCCCCGGCGGCAATATCGTCTAAAGTTTGCTCCATTTTTGAAGTGAAGCTAGTGTTTACAAAGTCGGGAAAATGTTCCTCTAGTAAAGCTGTGACGGCAAAAGCTGTAAAAGTGGGGACTAGCGCATTATTGGTTAACTGCGCGTAGCCGCGATCGATAATCGTGCCAATAATACTTGCATAGGTGCTAGGTCGCCCAATACCTTCGCTTTCTAAAGTTTTGACTAATGAAGCTTCGGTATAACGAGCGGGGGGTTGGGTTTCGTGACTTATCGCGTCTAACGCCTTGCATTCTGGAAAGTCGCCTACTTTTAAAGGCGGTAAAATTACTTCTTGGTCTTCTAAGGCAGCATTGGGGTCATCGGAACCTTCTACATAGGCGCGAAGAAATCCAGGGAAGTCAATACGTTTGCCGCTAGAGCGAAATCCCGCATCTTCTACTTGAACTTGGACGCTAATTTGCGTTTGTCTAGCGTCCGCCATTTGACTTGCGACCGTCCGCTTCCAAATGAGGTCGTACAAAGCAAACTCTCGACCGCTTAAACCTGTTTCTTGGGGCGTGCGAAAAGTATTACCCGCCGGACGGATGGCTTCGTGCGCTTCTTGAGCGCCTTTGCTTTTGGTGGTATATTGCCGGGGGGCGGGGCTGAGATAGGTTTTGCCGTAAAGCTTTTCTACACAGTTGCGGGCGGCAGAAATCGCTTCGGCGGATAAATGCACCGAATCTGTCCGCATATAGGTAATGTACCCCTGTTCGTACAAACTTTGTGCTGTCCGCATGGTATCTCGTGCCGAAATCCTGAGTTTGCGGTTAGATTCTTGTTGCAACGTTGAAGTAGTAAACGGTGGGGCTGGTTTGCGCGTGACGGGGCGCTCCTCTAGCCCGGTTACTTGCCAAGGCTTACCTGTTAGACGTTTAAGCAGATTTCGCGCCTCTGCTTCGCTAAGTAGCGTTACTTTCCGCCCAGCGATAATTTGCCCGGTGGTTTCATCAAAATCACTACCTGTGGCTACTTTTGTGCCTGCTAGGGTTGTAAGTACGGCGCTAAATGGAGTTTTTTCCTTTTCTAAAGTTGCTTTTAAGTCCCAGTAACTACCTTGGCGAAAAGCGCGGCGCTGACGTTCTCGATTTACTAGCAATAACACCGCCACCGATTGGACTCGTCCGGCGGACAGTCCCCACGCTATTTTTTTCCAAAGTAAAGGCGACAAAGTATAGCCGACTAGCCGATCTAAAATACGTCGGGTTTCTTGAGCGCGGACTACTTGCTCGTCAATACTGCGGCAATTTTTTAGCGCTTTTTTAATCGCTTCGGAGGTAATTTCATGAAACACCATCCGTTTAATGGGAACTTTCGGTTTTAATATTTGCAATAAATGCCAACTTATGCTTTCGCCTTCCCGGTCTTCGTCGGTAGCAAGAATTAATTCATCGGCGGTTTTCAGCGCGTCTTTTAGCTGAGTGACAATTTTTTTCTTATCTTTGGGGATGATATACAGGGGTTCAAAATCTGCTTCTACATTGACACCCAAGTTAGCCCATTTTTCCGACTTTACCGCCGCCGGAATATCGCTAGCCGATTGGGGTAAATCGCGGACGTGTCCCATCGAAGCTTCCACGCGGTAGCCTGCGGGCAAATAATTACGAATAGTACGAGCTTTAGTCGGAGATTCAACAATAACGAGAGTTGGCATGGGAACTTTTTGAGCAAGTAGCAACGAGGCTAATAAGTCCAAGAATTAAAGAATTTTCCTTTGAATGTCAAGAGGAAGAATTTTTTAAACAGATAATTTTATCTACAGTAAGTTATTTCAATCTTTAACCTATATTTTCAATTAGTGGCTACAAGCTCAACAAAAAAATAGTCTCAAGCACTTACTGTCTAAGCTTTTTAGAACTTTTGCTATTTGTGTCAAAATTTACTTCGACATCCCAAGATTGTGGAACAGTACCAGAAGGAAAACGGCAAATTTTTATTAACGACATTGAAGATCCAAATCAAAAAAACATCTTAATCCGTTTGAGAGACAATACAATGAACACGGTTAGTTTTTATGCCTGATAACGGCAGCCTATACAAAGTATGGATTTTGCCACGCTTGCAGCCCAGTTGAACGCTGGGACAATTTTACCGGAAGGGATAATTATTACTACCCTAATGGTAGTTTTAGTCGGTGACTTAATTGGGGGGCGCAAAGCTTCGCGTTGGATTCCCTACGGTGCGATCGCCGGATTATTGAGTGCGATCGCGGCTTTATACTTGCAATGGGACAACCCCAACCCCATTGGTTTTTTGGGTGCATTCAATAGCGATGACTTAAGTATTGTGTTTCGCGGGATCGTTGCTCTATCGACTGTCGTGACAATTTTGATGTCAATTCGTTACATCGATCAATCGGGTACGGCGTTAGCAGAATTTATCACAATTATGTTGAGTGCTACTTTGGGGGCAATGTTCCTCTCTGGAGCAAATGAACTTGTGATGATTTTCATCTCTCTAGAAACTTTGAGTATCTCATCATACTTGATGACAGGGTACACTAAGCGCGATCCCCGTTCGAATGAAGCGGCTTTAAAATACCTATTAATTGGCGCTTCAAGTACCGCCGTATTTTTGTACGGAGTTTCTTTACTATACGGACTTTCGGGCGGAGAAACCCAGTTAGACATTATCGCTGCAAATATTCCCAATATTAATGGCGAACAATCTTTAGGACTTTTGATTGCTTTAGTATTTGTAATTGCCGGAATTGGCTTTAAAATATCTGCCGCACCTTTCCACCAGTGGACACCAGATGTTTACGAAGGCGCACCAACTCCAGTTATTGCTTTTTTATCGGTAGGTTCAAAAACTGCGGGTTTTGCGTTAGCAATTCGTTTGCTAACAACGGCTTTTCCGCTTATTACCGCCGAATGGCAATTTGTATTTACCGCCCTGGCGGTGCTGAGTATGGTTTTGGGTAATGTTGTCGCTCTTGCTCAAACTAGCATGAAACGGATGCTGGCTTATTCATCTATTGCTCAAGCGGGCTTTGTGATGATTGGTTTGATTGCAGGGACGGAAGCTGGTTACTCTAGCATGGTGTTTTACCTGCTAATTTACCTATTTATGAATTTGGGCGGCTTTTGCTGCGTGATTCTGTTTTCTTTACGCACGGGAACAGACCAAATTAGCGAATACTCTGGTTTGTACCAAAAAGATCCGCTTTTAACGCTGGGTTTAAGTATTTGCTTGCTGTCATTGGGTGGGATTCCACCTTTAGCTGGTTTTTTTGGCAAAATTTACCTATTCTGGGCTGGTTGGCAAGCTGGGGAATATTGGTTAGTATTGCTGGGGCTTGTAACGACAGTAATTTCGATTTACTATTACATCCGCGTAGTCAGGATGATGGTAGTAAAAGAACCTCAAGAAATGTCAGAAGCGGTGAAAAATTATCCCGAAATTCGCTGGGATTTGCCAGGAATGCGCCCAATTCAAGTATGTTTAATCTTGACTTTGGTAGCGACTTCGTTAGCGGGAATTTTGTCGAATCCGTTGTTTACTTTGGCTAATAATTCCGTTGCCAATACGCCCATATTGCAACCTTCGATTGTTAGCACTTTAAAAACTGCTCAAACTCCTTTAAAGGAAGTTATTAGCGAGTAGCTTGTTAAATATTAAGGACAATTATGTTAGGGGCGCACTACTCAAAGTGCGCCCTTCATTATGGGATAATTTTAGGTAATTTGATGAATCAATCGATAGCTGCGATCGCAACTACCCCAAATGCTACTAAAACTTTGCAACCTTTGTGTCATACTATTGGCGCACAGCTTTGGATTCCTGAATCTGTAACCAATATTGCCGAAGCGCAAACATATACGGGAGATTTAAAAAATCATGTAGCTAGTTTGTGGGATACCCAGGAAGCAATAATATTTTGTTTAGCAACGGGAGCAGTGGTAAGGTTAATTGCTCCTTTATTGCAGCATAAATCAACCGATCCGGCGGTAATTGTAGTAGATGAGGCGGGTAAATTTGTAATTAGTCTCTGTAGCGGACATCAAGGCGGTGCGGATAAATTAACCACCTTAATTGCTCAACTAATCGGTGCAACTCCAGTATTAACAGGCGCTTCTGCCTCTTTAGGGCTTCCCGCTATAGATATGTTAGGCGTTCCCTTTGGTTGGCGACGAGGTAGCGGCGATTGGACGAGTGTAAGTGCGGTGGTAGCAAGAGGCGAAGCTGTACAAGTCATTCAGGAAGCAGGTTCTAACTTATGGCAAAAAGTATTTAATTTTAAAACTTCCACACCGCCTCAAGCCAAAATATATATAACTGCCCATAATGTAGAAGACTTAGATTATCCTCAAATCCAATGGCATCCGCGAGTATTGTGGGTGGGGGTTGGCTGCGAACGCGGAACGCCTACCGAAACGATCGCCCAAGCAATTAAAAAAGTATTTTTAGAACATAAGTTAGCAGAAAGTGCGATCGCCGGGATTGCTACTATTGACATTAAAGCCGATGAAGTTGGCTTACTAGAACTATGCCAAGAACGAGATTTACCTTTAATTACCTTTACTAAAGAGGTTTTAAGCGCTGTTACTGTCCCCAACCCCTCCCTCATCGTTGAATCGGAAGTTGGTACGCCTAGCGTTGCCGAAGCCGCCGCTTTGAGTGCTGCTAGTAGTCAAACCCTATTAGTAACTAAACAGATTTTTAAATCTGTGGGTGCGGTAACAATTGCGATCGCCCAATCAAAGCAAGAATATACCGGGCGTAAAGGTAAACTATTGCTAGTGGGTACGGGGCCAGGACAATTAAACCAAATTACCCCCGCTTCTCAAATTGCGATCGCAAGTGCGGATGTAGTTATTGGATATTCGTTGTATATAGATTTAATTGCCCCTTTATTGCAAAGCCAGCAAATTATTGAAGCAATGCCCATTACTAAAGAACGCCAACGAGCCGAACGTGCTATAGAGCTTGCCAATTGGGGTTTGACGGTAGCTGTAGTATCTTCTGGCGATAGCGGGATTTATGGAATGGCGGGAATAGTAATGGAACAATTGCAAGCAGCTAACTGGGATGGAAAAACCCCCAGCGTGCAGTTATTTCCGGGAATTAGTGCTTTGCAAGCTGCGGCTTCGCGGGTGGGTACGCCTTTAATGCACGATTTTTGTGCCATTAGCTTAAGCGACTTACTTACGCCCTGGGAAACTATCGAAAAAAGGTTAATCGCTGCCGCGCAAGCCGATTTTATTACAGCTTTGTACAATCCCAAATCGCAAACTCGCACCCAACAAATAGCCACAGCAACGGCTATTTTCTTACAATACCGTGATGCTAATACACCAGTTGCGATCGTTCGTTCTGCCTATCGTCCAGAGGAAGAAATTACTTTAACTACTTTAGATAAATTGCTCGATACATCTGTTGATATGTTAACTACGGTATTAATTGGCAACCAAACCACCCGCACGCACAATAATTGGATGATTACCCCACGCGGTTATTTAGGCTTTGGCGCGACCCCCCGATGAACAAGATGGTATTCGCCTAATCCGCAGTGCGATCGATCGCGGTATTAACTTTATGGATAACTTCTGGGACTACCACAACGGCGGGAGCGAAATTCGCATGGGTAAAGCCTTGCAAGGCGGATACAGGGATAAAGTTTTTTTAATGACCAAAATTGATGGTCGCACTAAAGCCGAAGCCACAAAGCAGATTAATGAATCGCTCAAACGGTTAAAGAGCGATCGCATCGATCTATTACAGGTTAGCGGCATCTGTATCTAATAGACCTATGGGCAAAACTATTTATTATCCATAGGTAGAGGAAAGGTTGAAGGAAAGTTTTTACTCTTGAACCTACTGCTAAGATTCGCAAAACTCAAAAACTGGCTGGCAAAAATATTGCCTGGCGAGTCAATACAAAGCAATAAGAGCGATATTCCCAGCAGCAGCAAGGATTTTGTAAAAATTTAGTTTAAGGAGAGAAATTATGAATCTTTCACTCAAACCCCTCTAAAACCAAGTTATTGTGATTACTGGAGCTTCTAGTAGCATTGGTTTAGTAACTGCTAGAATGGCTGCAAAGCAGGGTGCGAAGAAGATGCTTTGCGTCAACTAAGCGAGGAAATTCGTAACCAAGGCGGTTATGCAACCTACGTTGTTGCCGATGTTGGCAAAGAAGAAGACGTTAATCGCATTGCAGAAAGAGCGATTTCTGAGTTTGGTGATTTCGATACCTGGGTAAATAATGCGGGTATATCTATCTTTGGTCGCTGTATGGACGTTTCTATTCCAGATATGAAGCGGATGTTCGATACCGACTTTTGGGGAGTTGTATACGGTTCTCGCGCCGCCGCCAATCATTATCAGCAGCGTGGTAGTGCTGGGGCGCTAATTAATGTCGGTAGCTTTCTTGGCGATCGCGCAGTAGCAGTTCAATTAACCTATTCGGCGGCAAAACACGCGGTTCATGGCTGGACGGATGTCTTAAGAATGGAGTTAGAGGCAGACAAAGCCCCGGTAAGCGTGACATTGATCCACCCAGGACGCATTGACACCCCATACAACGAACACGCCCGTAGTTATATGGCCAATCAACCCGCCCATCGCGGGATGATTTATCCCCCAGAGGCAGTAGCAGAAGCAATTCTATATGCAGCCTGTCTACATTCACCCACCTATGGCGCGGCATTACTAAGCCTTGTGTGCTTATTGTCCCAAAATTAAAACTAAAGTCACAGGTTGTCTGATATTTTTTGGAGAGAAGTTTTAAAAAATTGCTATGGCTCGTAAACGCTTAATTATCGAAATGGGTATGGGAATTGACCAACATGGACAAGAACCAACCGTAGCGGCGGCAAGGGCTGTAAGAAATGCGATCGCTCATAATGCTTTACCTGGAGTTTGGGAAATAGCGGGTTTGAACGATCCTAATCAAATGATTGTTGAAGTTAAAGTAGCCGTACCTTATCCAGAGCAAGTACGAGAACAGGAGGTATTAGCGGTATTACCTTTTGGTCGCAAGTCTTTAACTGTAGAGTCTGGCGGTATGGTTGTTCAAGGTAGAGCGATCGCATCACTCAATGATAGCAAGCAAATACTTAAACCCAGCGTTAAAAGCGGATCTTTTTGGTACAAACCAGAGTATTCGCTAATTTGGTCTGTTCCCGTGCGTAAAGAAAACAGAATCACGCAGCAAAAGCC
>Ga0181464_1000521_pt1 | contig 16866 bp, 15 predicted proteins | sample InSIn2gowninarea_FD_119074 | JGI IMG/M metagenome (GOLD analysis project Ga0181464, IMG submission 119074) | Clean room microbial communities from NASA Spacecraft Assembly Facility at Jet Propulsion Laboratory, Pasadena, California, USA -... ...
TAGGTAGGATCTTTTGCTAGTTCGCCATTCGCAGTTGGATAGGAGACCATTGTAGCGTAGGCCTACCCATGCGCTCCCATGTCTGCTTTGGCAGGATGTTCACATTTGATCCTAGATCCAAAATCACTTGATCCATTTCATATTCCCCAATCTACGCGGTCAATCTCATCTTCCTTCCTATTCACATCGTGTGCTTCTTGAGCTTCCAGAGTACGCGAGTTTCTCCTGGCGCGGTCCCAACACATCTAGTGATGAGTTCTTGCATCCCCTTCACAACTTTTCTGTTGCACAACAGCTTCATGCATGTCTCCAAGAATGTAGTGAGCATTGATGGGTCCATTTTTGGCTCCAGTCTGTCCTTACTTCCTGAAGTGGAGGAATCGACGAAGCTTCTCTTAGCTTCCATGAAGGTCTCCTTAGCAAACCAAATTCTAGTTCCTTCGTTGGATCCTTGCGAACCCATGTAATTTCTTCATGATACTTACCTATTTCATGCCTTGTCATAATACCACTCCAGAGCATGATATTTACATTGGGGTCTTCCTCATGCAGTTCAAACCTCATAATTTGTAGGTTCTGAGTTAGGGGAGGCTGGAGTGATCCTTTATCACGCAACCTCGCTATCAGTGTGGGACAATCCTCCGTTTCATGATCAAACTGTGTACAATATAAGCATGATGGTCTCGTTGGATTTGTACAATCATGGGCATAATGCCTTGGCCCTCCACATTTGTAACATATCAATTGTCTGTGACCTTTTCCTGGTCCCATTCCACTTCGGCCTCATCTGTACACCTGAAATCCAGTGCACGCCATTCTTGCATTTTGATTGAGGGCCTGTGTTTCAGCCTGAATTCTATAGGCAGGAGTCTGATCCATCATCAGTTCATAACTTCTACAGGTGCACTCATCACGACATATAGAACATCTGTTGGGAATTCTGCATATACTTCTTTAATAGATGGCAGTTATTTGTACCATACTTCCCTCCTATCTGACAAATCGTGCACCACAATGCAAGCATCACGCTTGGTCCTACTTGTGCCTCCGGTCTCAATGGCATTGATTCTCATCCTACGAGGTAATTTGTGAACACTGGGCAGTTGTCCTTGTTGTTTCCCTGGCCCTTGCACTTTACGCACCATACCTCGTCGTGCACTTCTGGACAAGCCGTCCTATCTTGTTTCAATCTCTGCATCTTGTTGTCACTCATAAGTTTTCCCTAGAAGTCATCAAAAAAAGGAATCATCTGAGGTAACAACAAACCAATGTTTTAGGATTAGGTTCTAGTCAACCTAAGTCCAGAGAGGCCTCTCTCTTTATGATTTAGCTTTTCTTTTATTAGATTTTAGGCTAGTTCTTAGTGTTCATGGGGTTTTGATTTTTGGATTGAAGGTTGGGTGGTGGAATTCTTAGAGTAGATGGATAGAGCTAGGTCTCCAAGCCATTGGGATATGGATTCAGTCAATGGATAGCATAACTGGACCATATCATTAAAGGGAATGTTCACAGGGTAGGCTAGCAAAGCAAAAGGAAAATATTTAGGTCTAATGGATGAAATGATTCTAACCAGGGTGAAAGGGCAGCTAATAATCCTTGGACTGGGATCAAAATGAAGAAAATAGGGTCATCATGAACAAAGGGAAATTAAGAATCCTTTGCTATAGACCAGGGGAGAAACTATAGAAGCTAAGGAGAAATTAAGAATTCCATAACTAAGATAGTTGAGCAGAAAACATTCAGAATGTAAAACAGTCAAGATATAGTGCATTCAAGAAATTTCTGAAATATCATTCCATGTTATACATTTAGATTTTAGAGAAACAAATAAGATTATGAAGAAACATAAGAGAAACAACAATAAACATGAGAGAATACTTATTTGTTTTTCGCTTTACACAAGAATCCTATAAAATATCTAATCTCTATTCCTTGATCCAGCAAGCCAATCCAGTCATTAATACAATAGAATTTTGATTTCAGAGAAAAGCCTATAGAAATTTCTTGAAATTCACCCTACATACTTTGAAATGTGAAGTATTTATACAAAAAATAATTACAAAATATCTCATAACAGTTTGAGATTTAATCTACGGAATAAAATATCTTCATGCATGAAGATAGAGACAGATGTAAAATTGTTTCTTGTTGTCCCTTTTATTATGGTGTTGCTGGCTATTTTTGTTGAGTCTTAAGCCCTTTAAGTTGGCTGGTAGTTGTGGTATTTTCTGTGCTAAAATCTTCTTTACCTTGATTTTTCACTGACACTCTTTGAATTTGTTATTCTTTGACCTTGCTTATATTTCTTTCACCTATTTCACCTAGCTGCCTTTAGATTTACTGTGGTAACTTTCTGATGTAAAACTTTTTCATAGTAAATCTATCATTTTTTCCCACCATTCTACCTCAAGAAATCTCACCTTTAACATTCTTTAGCAAATTTCGTCTGCCTCTGTGTATTTTTCAAAATTAGGCTTGGTGAGAAACAAATGCATCATGTCATGTTCTAGGAAAAATAGGTTTTCCAATGAATCATATAATACTTTGCTAATGGGCAAAGCTTTAATGCTTGAAGAGCTAGCGTGTTCCTTGGCCAACCTCCTGAATCTATCACTATAGTCCAATTGGGTCATGAGTTTATCATTGATGACCATAGGACTGGAAAGGCCTTTGTCCCTCAAGATTTGAAATTTGGCCATAAACTTGTCAATGGCCACCTGCATGTTGTGGCACTTTTCTTTTACGTTGAGCATGAAGTTTCTATTGGAAAGAAACTTTTTAATCTCTAGGATGGCTTTAGTCTTATCCTCTACACCAAGCTCATTGAGCTCATATCTATTCTTACTGTTTAGGAGGTGGATGAGTCGATTTGCATCCTTAGGTTGGTCACCTGATTCTTCCCTCACTTTTTAAATAGCCTTAGTGGCTACCTTCACCGATTCAATTTTCTCAAATATAACTTGAATTAATGGCCAAATATCATTGACAGAGTCAATGATATTGGCCTAGAGGATCTCTTTAGTTTGTCCTAGGGGTTTCTGCAGTGTCAAATCTTTCTCTGAGACCTTGATTTTCTCGCCCATCCTTAGGGCTTTTCTGTGTTTCTTCTCTTGATTGAATTTGGGCAAGTTTACAGTCAATTTCTAAACTCACCACTTTCTCCTTTAATATTTTTAGCTTTGTAGCTTGGATGGACATCTCCTCCATAGTTTTTACTAGTTCTACTATTTTTTCAATTGAAGTACTTGTTGCTATAGTGGATTCAGTTGTAATTGGCAGTGTTGTGGTAGGTGGAGTTGTAGGTGCAAATGATGCTGCCAATGTGGAAGGAACTTTTTTTGTCACTATAGGGATCACAGTTGTGGAAGTTGTGGCCAGGTTACTTTGCTTAGACTGAATCAAAATTTCCAACTCCTTCTCTATTTCTTTAAGCTGATCATTTAGCTTTAGGAATAGGTCTTGTTGAAGCTCTGAAAATCGGGTCTACAACAAGGAGGATACCCACCCAGTCCGGACCTTGGTTAGCAGCTCCTTTTCTGTTTGGTATAGTGGGTCCGACTGGAGATATGGGACCAGTTTCCAAATATATGTGTGTGTGTGTGTTGAGAATTGATATTTCTTTCCTAATGGTTCCTAAGTAAAATGCTTTTTATTCTAAATCTAATCTAATAATATGCAATTGTATTATAGTAAATAGAAATATCTAATTCTAAACTAACCCAGGATGTAATCTTTCCGTTATGTGATCTAAAATGATTTCAAATGACAGTTGGTAATAAAGATCATTCAACTGCTATGAGAAAAGAATTCAATAAAGATAAACCATTTCATATAAAAAGTTAGATGAAACAATTGTGAAAAACATATCACATAGTAAGCTACTCATATACTAAGCATAAATAAATAGCTATCACCGTACAAAAGTGCTAAATGATAACTCAAGCATTTAAGCATTCATATATAAATAACTGAACATGAATATCACCATAACACATAAGAAGAAACAGTTAAGAGATAAAAGTACCATTTATAAGTATTTCTACTCATGAGCTCCAGTAATAATGATCTATTTCTTCTTAATCCAACATCCACTAAGAGTACAGAAGTGCAACATAAGTAGTAGATATTAAACACAAATATCAATAAATCTTGTTCCATTCATTCATCAAATCCTTCTCAGAGGGTGCAAAAGTGCATGTTCTGAGAACAAGTTTTTGATAAAATTCTGGACCCTTCTCTAAATGCATGAGAAGGGTTTAAATACTACTAACTAATTCTAAAAATAATTTATTACAAAAAAGTAGGATGCGGTTTAAATGACTGTCCTCATTTCAGGAAAAAATAAAGCAAAATTAAAACTAAAACTACTAAGTAACTATTTATGTATCTGCTCCTTGAACTCGCAAGCGTTCAACATTTGCTTGAGGAGAGTTGGCTGGCCGACTTCCGATTTCAGCTGTCCTACAAAAATGGAATCGGTAAGAGCTGGCACCATTTTCTCGGTAGAATTGATCACACATTTGAGAGTCATGCACTGGCAGTGTGGTTTTACCAAGTACGCCCAGTAAGAATCCCAATTCAACTTGGTTAACCTTTGGATTGATTCTGCCTTCTCTTGAGCCTTCTATCTCCAGCTTGTTTGTAGATGCTATACATTTGGTAGATATCCAGGAGTGGTCTCTGAGATTAGATTTGCCTTGTTTAAATTTTCATTGACGCAGTCAATGAAATTATTTGTTGTTGTGGTGGCTTCTTCTGCAGCCTGTTCTGCTTTCTTGCTCTGTGCATCCCATTTATTAAAGAGCATTTCTTTGTGGGTGTCATTGATTATTGGTGCGCCTGCCTTTTTCCCTTCCTCTGTTTCTTGCCAAGCCAAATATTTAGTAACTCTTCTATTAATTAGATCGTAATCATGTCGCAAGTCCACGAGCTGCTTAGTAATCCTGTCGCTTGTTTCGCAATAAGAGCTCCACTATGATATTTTTTGGCACAATATTTCTTGTTGCTGTAGTAGTTGATCATTTAAGGAAATGTATTTTGTAATGAATTCTTTAAGCTTAGGATCATCCTTGTGCATCTCTTGCATAACCTGCAACTATTTCTCTCTTTCCGCCAAACTGCTCTGGTATCCTATCTGCATCTGTTGAAAGTCTTGCTGTAGTTTTTCAAGTCGTTTTTGCGCTTCGCTGCTTGCACTGGCTTGTTGTAGTTGTTGCTACAAAACTTGTATTTGATCTTCTTTTTCTTTCAGTATTTGCTATACTTTAGATGCTTTATCAATAATCACAGAAGCATATGCTCCTATGATTTGAGATAATTTAGTGAGATTTTTAGTAGGATCAGTGGTAGGATCTTGCCAAAGGACGTCTAATTGTTCTGCTTCATGAGAAAACACTCTTTCCAATTTCCTTTTGTTTCTTTGTCTTCTCACCACAACCTTATGTTGCGGGCTATAAAATACATTAAGAGGGGGAATTTCCTCTATTTTGAGCATAAGTTCAGAGGATGGGGTAATAGGAATATGTTCTATTTCTGGGACATTGCTGGTTGTTCTTGTGATTATATCATTCACCGTCTATACATTACTCTCAGGTGTTTTTGTACTCTATTCCCCAATATTGATTAAGTCATTGAATGTCTCCCATTCTTTATCCAACTCAGTTCTATATACTTCTCAGCTCTTCACTCCTACAGTTTACAAATGTGGTGAAAACGATGATAAGAAAAGGTGATGGGAAAGCTTTAAATGTGGGAAACATATAAAATATATCACCTTACGTGAACTAGCTCTTTGATAAGATCAAAACCATATTTCATTAATGATCACCAACTAACTCATTAATTAACATAAATGCGCATAACTGGGCCTTGTTTTTATGAAAAAAACTTTCTCGAACAATGGGCTGTACAGATCTGCAATAAGGCGATTTTGTGATTTGCTTCACAATATCGCATATTGCAATATCACAGATTACAATATCGCAAATCGCAGTTCTTTTACGTGTGGCAAGCATCCATCAATGTGTTTTTTTTTAAATGCGATTCGTGAGATGCACCATCGCATATCGGCGTTGTAAGGGACTTCAACGTAGGTGATGCTTAAGGCATGCGATGCGATGAGGCTTTTTTGATGCGTGATTTCGCATCGCAATTTCACATTTTTAGAATTCCGCTTGTGGGAAGGTATCCATTACCCCTTTTGCGATGCAACGTGCTTTTAAGGAATGATTTTTTCCTAACTTATCAGAAAACTTAAGTCCTTTTATATTTTTGAGTGTATTCTCCTAAGTTTATGATAGTAAGTTTTATTGAAAAGGGAAATACAAGCATTAATCAATTTTTTTAATTTTTTGAATAAGGGTCCCCACTTATTTAGTATTAGTAATAAAACTAAATAAGAAGGGGGGTTGTTGCTAGCCACAAAAATTGGCGATTCACTTGGAAGAACCAGTTATCTCTGCTTTTCTTTTGAATTTCCTAAACTTCCAAAATAGAAAATTTTCTAGAAAATCAAACTTTATTGTAGAAAGATAAAATACACTATGCTTTTCAGCCATCAATGATAGTTTGTTTCTTCTATGTGAACTTTGTTTATTTACTTCCTAGAGCTGGTTATTGTATATACATCAGTCACTACTTGGTTTATAAAGATAAAAACAAAGCCTTCTCTGTAAATCAGTTTTAAATATACTCATTTGTCGTAGGTAGAGCCACTGCTACCAGCAGGCGTTTATAGCCTCGATAGGGTTACCTGTTACCCAGCAATGATCCTGTATTCCACTTGGATAAATATACAATTTTCAAAGACAAATCCATATCTAGACTTATTGCTTTGGTTTTCTTTTAATCCTTAAAGAACAATGCCTTGGTTTGATAGCCAAATTATAGCAGTGTCACTCACTTGATTTATAGCTTTGCTGAACAAGCTGGCTCGTGATGAGACCCCTTGTCTTTTGATTGCAATAATCTTGAGTCATTGCCCTGTTGTGGTATGCAATTTTGGTAAAGTCAGCAAGCTATAATATCTATGATCATGATAAGTCAGCTCATGATGAGACCTCTTATTCTTTAAGTTTAAAGTGTATCATTGGATTATTCCCTGAAGCTTGTGATTCCTTAGGTGGGGAGGAAATCATTGTTTCCTTAAGAATGGCTCTATATGAAAATGGTAGAGTTTTTAGAAAGAGCTTTTCTACATAGAATCTTTGTTTTTTTATTGATACCTTTCATTAGACTGATATAATACAAATTCCCACTACAGGTTTCTTTTTATCAAAATTTACAAGGTTGGAACTAGTATCATATTCAGGCTTATGGCTTTCTAACTGTATCTTTCAATAATAATAACCAACTTTCTAAATTATTTCTATTTATACAAGCGGAAAAACAAAATCTAAAAGAAATATTTGTCCTTTATGTGAATTCCAAATGTAAACATTTACAACTGGTTTTATTATGAAAGTACAGAAAAACTAATCTACAAAAATAGAAGAACGATCTCCTATGGAAAGTATTTTTTGAGGATCTTCCCATTAACAGGTAAAGATTCTCTTTTTCTTATTAAATCCTGTAACATAAAGGTAGATGGGCCTATGATTTCTGTGATTTGGAAAGGGCCAAGCCACATTCATTGAAACTTCGTATGTTTGCTCTTTTCTTCATGAGCCTTGTCCCATTTTAAAACTAGATCCTCTATCTGAAAGTATTTTCTGGACACCATTTTTGAGTCAAAAGAAGCTTTTACTAATGCTTGGTGATGAGCATGAGTTATTTTCACCTGTTCTCTTTGCTCTTCTAGCTTAAGGATTTGTAACTACCTTAGTTGTAAGGAAGAAGTTGGTGTTTCATCAATATATTGAACTAAGGCCAAAGAGGGAATTACTAGATGAATTGGAAGAACCACTTCTTTCCCATAAACTAAATTAAAGGGAGAAGTACCAATAGAGGCTTTCTGCGTTATTTGGTCTGCCCATAAAGGATATATTAAAGACTTGTACCATTTTTTATGATTATGGTCAATGGTTCGCTTAATGATCCTAATCAGGTTTTTATTCATAGATTTAGCTAACCCATTCCCTTGTGGGTAATAATTGGTAGAGTACTTAAGCTTAAAACCTCTTTTGAGCGCAAATTCAGTCATAGCATTGCCAGAAAAATACGATGCATTATCAAACATTAGAGCAGAGGGTAAACCAAACCTGGTGATTATGAAATGATCTATAAAATCAATGATGTGTTTAGCATTAGCTGTCTTGAGAGGAACTGCTTCTACCCATTTAGTAAAATAATCTATAGCTGCAAGGATATACCTATGATGTTTAGAAGAGTGAGAAACAATCTCACCTATTATATCCAATCTCCATTGATAAAAAGGTTGTTCAATGTTGACTGGTTGCAAAGGTAATGATGGCTTCTTTTGTCTTCCAGCAGTAGTTTGACAAACTTGAAATTTCCTTATGTAGCTATGCGTGCATTTGAATAATGTGGGCCAGTAATAGCCTACACGAAGGATTTTATGTGCAGTAGCATCTCTAGCATAATGCCCTCCCGCTAGTCCATCGTGGAGTTCCTGCAACACCTTTTTGGCTTCATATTTCTCAAGACATCTAAGTATAACAGAATCATAATTCATCCTAAAAAGTACATCGTTCACGAGTTAATATTGCTTAGCCTTCAACCTTAAAGCTCTTTTATTTGTGTAATCGAGGTTTGAAGGGGCATATCCATTCTTTAGATAAAATATGATATCAGCGTATAATGAATCAACATCGTTTATGCTTACCTCATACATTTGTATCTCTGTAGATGGTATTTTGGAAATAAGTGGTGCTCCAGCCAACATTTTGCAAAAGCCTTGACCTTTAGCAATATTTGATGGTTTAATCTCAATGTCATATTCTTGTAATGCCATAACCCAATTGGCTTTTTTCTCACCCACATCTTTCTGTACTAAAATATTTCTTACGGCTGGAAATGGTACTATGATCTTTGTATGGGTTTTAAGCAGAAAGGGTCTGAAATATTTTATCGCTTTGAAAATAGAAAATTCTTGTTTCTCTACGTCTGAAAAATTTAACTTAGCCCCTTGTATATTTGAACTGAAAAAAGCAACTGGGGATTCTGCCTTGTCTTGATTTGCTTGAGTGAGTATCAAAACATATGATCTATCAGATGCAAATGTATATAAAATAAAAGGATCGGAAAAATTAGGAGTTGCTAAAGATGGAGCATTAACGATCACTTGTTTGATTAAGTTGAATGCTTCACATTCATCTTGGCCCCATTTGAAGATTGAGTTATTTTTAATCATTGCCTGTAAAGGAGATACGATTCTTGAAAAGTCTGGAACAAATCTCTTTACAAAGTTAATCTGGCCAAGGAAAGATTGCATAGCTTTCTTGTTGTGAGGCAAAGGTATTTCAAAAATCTCCTTGATTCTATCAAGATCAATATGGATTCTAGATTTTGACACTATGAATCCAAGAAGTTTTCCTTCACTTAATGCAAAAAAGGACTTTTTTGGGTTAAGTGAAATTCCATACCTTTGACACCATTGGAAGATTTGTTTTAAATCTCTTAGATGATTGCCTCGCTTCTTGGAATATACAGTTATATCATCCAGGTAGATTACTACCGATTTGTTTACTAGTCCCTTAAATGTGATGTCCATGGCCATTTGGAATGTGGCACCAACATTGATCAAACCAAAAGGCATCTTTTGATAGGCATAAGTACCCAATTTGTTTCTGAATGTGGTCTTTAATTGATCATCAAGGTGGACCAAAACTTGGTTATAGTTGGAGAAACCATCCAAGAAGGACATTAATGCTGATCCTGCAACTGCCTACAATATTTTCTCCATAGGAGGCAAAGGAAAATTATCTTTTTGGCAGGCTTTGTTCAGATTTCGAAAGTCAATGCAAATTCTAATATCTCCATTCTTCTTTCTAACGGGAACCATATTGGAAACCCATTGAGAATGTCGGATGGGAAAAATGATTTTGGCTTTCAATAGCTTATTAAGCTCAGATTTGATTTGGTTTTCTAAATTAGGATGGATCTTTCTCAGTTTTTGCTAGACAGGTTTTTCATCGTTTATCATTGGGATAGTATGTTGGATGATAGAAGTGTCATAAGTCTTAAGTTCATCGTAGTTCCAAGCAAAGACACTTTTGTATTGTTTCAAGAGATGAACATACGCTAGTTTTTCTTCAGGAGCTAGGCCAAGGCCTATGTTGATATTCTATGGCTTAGTATCAGTTCCTAGATTTACTAATTCATAGTTGAGAGTTGAACTTTGAAGCTTTGAATTGGTAGATATTTTGAATCGATCTTTCAAATCATATAGGTCTTCTAATTTGACTATTTATTTTGGCATAGCATTATTAGTGCTATCTTGTTGTAATTGTCTGTCATGTTGGTCGTCATCAATTATCTGATTAGTATATGATCGCTCAAAGGTGAGGAAGCTTACAATATCAGGATCATCGTTGAAAATTCTCCAATTTGTAATGTTATAAGGAATCAAGGGTCTGAAGATTAATTCGATTGAAAATCTATCGGGGTTAAAGTCTTCTGAAGGAATGATCTTGGAAGCTACGTTTGCCAAGAGGTCAGCACTAGCATTCTGGATTCTAGGAATTGATGAAATATTAAATTTTATAAAATGTTCAGTTAGATCTTGTACTAAAGATTGGTAATGCTTTAAATGACCTGATAGACAATGTATAGTATTCTATACCTGCTTGATAACAATTTCAGAATCTCCGAAGATTTGTAGATATTTGATGTCTAATTCGATTGCTTTGTATAGTCCTTGGACTAAAGCCTCGTATTCTGAAGTGTTATTGGTGCAATCGAACTTGAGTCTACAAGTTAGCATAGTTTTATTTCCTTCTGGGCTAACCAATACGCATCCTGCTCCTGCTCCTTCATTAGACTTAGAACCGTCGAAAAATAACTTCCAAAATAAAGATTTATTTACAGGATTATCTATAAAATTAATACATTTAGAACTATCTATTTGAGAAAAAATTTCTACTGGAGATAAAACCGAATTTTCTAAGTAAGGTGAAGTATGAGCATTAAAATTTCCTAGGAAAGAATCGACAGAATAGTTGCCAATTATATTATTGTTGTATGCTACCGGTTCATTTTCTCCTTCCAATTTTGTTACTATGTATTTCTGATGTCTTTCTCACTCAACCTTCATCTGATTTGTCTTACCATTGTAAGGGAGCCACATGTGCGACCAATCGGTTGCAAAGTATCCATGAAGCTTTTCTAACCAATCTTTGCTAAGAATTAAGCCATAGAATTCTAGAATGTCTGCAACTAAAATATTGATAACTTGACATACCTTTGGATTAGATGACAGCCTTATGGTAACCTGATTTAATTCACCGATCACTTCAACTTGCAACCGATCTAGCTGCACTATGCGGACAACTGATTTTTGAGGTTGAACATTCAATTTTGGACAAATTGATGTAGGTAAGATATTGGATGGGGCTCCTGGATCCACTAAACAATTATGCAAATTTTTATTGAAAATTTCATACGTAAGAAGAAATGGCGGACTATGAGATCTTGACCTTCCTCCAATTAGAGCGATGTCATTTGGGTTAACTTTGTTAATCACAGTATTTGGAGGTCTTCCCATCTCATGGGAAGCTTGCGAGATTACAGCGGTAGGCAGAGGTGCAACTGGTACTGCATGTAATTATTTCAAAATGAGATTTTTCTGATGTTTTAACTTGCTTAATTCATAAAAGTGATGTTAGCCCTAGTCTTCTTCATGTCTTCTATGATGTTATACTCCATTTCATCTGAAACAATCAATGTTTTAGATGGAATTAGTGAATCTATTTGGACTGGGCTTGTTTGAGTCGCTTTAGATGTCGTTTTCTTGGCTGTGACTTTATCCTTAGGCGTTGAGCTTGTGCTCTTTGGCTTGGGAGTAGGTTGAGGAGGATCAGGTTGATTTCTACTTCGAGTACTAACTGGTGATGCCTCTTGATCCTCTTCATTGGGGAGGATTTCATCCCACATACCTTGTAATTCTACAACTTCTTCTTCATCGGTATGTTCTTCGGTAGCAATTTCCTCTTCTTCTTCTTCTGATTCAACACTTGTAATAGCACTAGGAGGCTTTGAATCAGTCGAGGGATTTCTCCTATAAGGCTTGTAAGGATTTGTAGAAGAAGTCTCTGCGACTTGTTTCTTTATATCAACCATTTCATTAGACATGGTTTTCAAAACTTTTTGCAATCCTTCTAAACCAAATGGGTCTTTGGGTTGTGTTTTCTTTGGATCTTCTTTGAAAGAAACCTTTTTAGATTTACATTCTTCAACAACATTTTTCTTTTCTAGAGCTATGGTACGTTTCTCTACTGCTATTTCTTCCTTCATATTGTCAGCTAAAGTTGTTTTGTTAGCTCTATCAACAAAGATTGCTATGTTTGATGGTAGCGCAGAATTGTACCATTCACTTTGCACTTCTTCACTTGGTTTAGAAGCAGTAGGAATTTTGTTGAATAGTTTATTAAAAAGCAAGTTAAAATCCTTAATAGGTTCCTTTGACTCAGCTCTAAGGTTAGACGGGTCATTGATTAACGTCACAGTGGACCTGGCATCACCAAACTTAGTCAAGAATTGTTCTTGGAAGATCTCCCAACTAGTAATAGACCCAAATGGTAATGAGAAATACCATGATCCAGCTGCTCCGTACAAAGTGTAAGGGAAAAGCCGAATGACAGCGTCCTCATTAGTGACCCCATTGAGATTTATGGATAACATAAAAATATTTATGTGTTCTTCTACTAGCATGCGTGCTTCAGGATTAAACTTAGGCAACCATTTTTTGGGATGGGCTGGTATTTGACTCAAGGGTGCAGGCATTAAGACTGCCCCTGGTTTATTCCATGGCATTTGGGCCATCATTGAACTGCTAATAGAGGAAAGCACAGAAGATGATCCCTGCGGTTGGGAAGATGAGGATATTACAGTTCTAGATGTTTGAGAAGGATATGTTGTAGTTCTAGTGGTCTGATGGACAATGATTTGAAGTGGAGTATTGGATGGTTGACTTCATAGTGGGGAGGTTGAGATGGATGATGATGACGAAAGAGTCTCACTATTAGACCCTTCAAGTGATTTCCTTGCTGTCTTCCTTGTAGGTAGAGGTAACTCGGTTGGCTCAATACCAAACTTTTTTCTCTTTAATTTGGTGAGAGGATGAGAAGGATTATATTGCAAAGTCACACTGCCTTGAGATTTATTAGATTTTTGAGGTGATATAGAAAATCACTAAAGTTTACGAGTTAAAGATTCAACTTCAAGAGGTTCAATAGTAGATTTCTCTGAAATGTCAGGGTCTACGGTAGTGGTTGTTGTTCTTTCGACTTCTTGCTCAACATTTAAATATCCTAAGTGCGATGGAGAAGTCGGAGGAGATGGTGAGGGCGATTTACTCTCAGAATGGTATTTATATTTATACTTACTTGCCATCCATAGTTTGGGGCCCTCCTTCTAGCGCCAAATATGTTGAAGCCCCAAAAATCGGGTCTACAACAAGGGGGATACCCACCCGGTCCGGACCTTGGTTAGCAACTCCTTTTCCATTTGGTATAGTGGGTATGACTGGGGATATGGGACCAGTTTCCCAATATATGCGTGTGTGTGTTGAGAAATGATATTTCTTTCCTAATGGTTCCTAAGTAAAATGATTTTTATTCTAAATCTAATCTAACAGCATTCAATTGTATTCTAGTAAATAGAAATATCTAATTCTAAACTAACCCAGGATGTAATCTTTCCATTATGCGATCTAAAATGATTTCAAATGACATTTGGTAATAAAGATAATTCAACTGTTATGAGAAAAGAATTCAATAAAGATAAACCATTTCATATAAAAAGTTAGATGAAACAGTTGTGAAAACATATCGCATAGTAAGCTACTCATATACTAAGCATAAATAAATGGCTATCACCATACAAAAGTTCCAGATGATAACTCAAGCATTTAAGCATTCATATATAAATAACTGAACATGAATATCACCATAACACATAAGAAGAAACAATTAAGAGATAAAAGTAGCATTTGTAACTAGTTCTACTCATGAGCTCCAATAATAATGATCTATTTCTTCTTAATCCAACATCCACTAAAAGTATAGAAGTGCAACATCAGTAGTAGATATTAAATGCAAGTATCAATAAATCTTGTTCCATTCATTCATCAAAACCTCCTCGGAGGGTGCAAAAGTGCATGTTCTGAGGACAAGTTTTTGATAAAATTTTGGACCCTTCTCTGAATGAATGAGAAGGGTTTAAATACTACTAACTAATTCTAAAAGTAATTTATTACAAAAATGTAGGATGCCGTTTAAATTACTGTCCTCATTTCAGGCAAAAATAAAGCAAAATTAAAACTAAAACTAGATCTAAAACTAAAACTACTAACTAACTATTTATGTATCTACTCCTTGAAGTCGCAAGCGTTCAGCATTTGCTTGAGGAGAGTTGGCTGGCTGACTTCTGATTTTAGTTGTCCTATGAAAATGGAATCGGTAAGAGCTAGCGCCATTTTCTCGGTAGAATTGATCACACATTTGAGAGTCATGCACTGGCAGTGTGGTTTTACCAAGTACGCCCAGTAAAAATCCCAATTCAACTTGGTTAACCTTTGGATTGATTCTACCTTTTCTTGAGCCTTCTGTCTCCGCTTGTTTGTAGATGCTGTACATTTGGTAGATATCCAGGAGTGGTCTTTGAGATCAGATTTTCCCTGTGTGAATTTTTATCGATGCAGTCAATGACATTATTGGCTATTGTGGTGGCTTCTTCTGTAGCCTATTCTTCTTTCTTGATCTATGCATCCTATTTATTAAAGAGCATTTCTTTGTGGGTGTCATTGATTATTGGTGCGCCTGCCTTTTTCCCTTCCTCTATTTCTTGCCAAGCCAAATATTTAGTAACTATTCTATCAATTAGATCGTAATCATGTTGCAAGTCTACGACCTGCTTAGTAATCCTATCGCTTGTTTTGCAATAAGAGCTCCACTGTGATATTTTTGGCACAATATTTCTTGTTGTTGTAGTAGTTGATCATTTAAGGAAATGGATTCTGTAACGAATTCTGTAAGCTTAGGATCATCCTTGTGCATCTCTTGCATAACCTACAACTGTTTCTCTCTTTCGGCCAAACTGCTTTGGTTTCCTATCTGCATCTGCTGAAAGTCCTGCTGTAGTTTTTCAAGTTGTTTCTGTGCTTCGCTGTTTGCACTGGCTTGTTGTACCTATTGTTGCAAAACTTGTATTTGATCTTCTTTTTCTTTCAGTATTTGCTGTACTTTAGATGCTTTATCAATATTTGCAGAAGCATATGCTCTTGCGATCTGAGATAATTTAGTGAGATTTTCAGTAGGATTAGTGGTAAGATCTTGCCAAAGGACGTTTAATTGTTCTGCATCATGAGAAAGCACGCTTTCCAATTTCCTTTTCTTTCTTTGTCTTCTCACCACAACCTTATACTGCAGGCTGTAGAATACATCAAGAGGGGGAATTTCCTCTATTTTGAGCATAGGTTTAGAGGATGGGGTAATAGGAATATGTTTTATTTTTGGGACATTGCTGGTTGTTCCTATGACTATATCATTCACCGTCTGTACATTACTCTCAGGTGTTTTGTACTTTGTTCCACAATATTGATTGAGCCATTGAATGTCTCCCATTCTTTATCCAACTCAGTTCTGTATACTTCTCAGATCTTCACTTATGTAGTTTACAAATGAGGTGAGAATGATGATAAGAAAAGGTGACGGGAAAGCTTTAAATGCGGAAAACATATAAAATATATCACCTTATGTGAACTGGCTCCTTGATAAGATCAAAACCATATTTCATTAATGATCACCAACTAACTCATTGATTAACATAAATGCACATAACTGGGCCTTGGTTTTATGAAAAAAACTTTTTCAAACAACGGGTTGTATAGATTTGCATTAAGGTGATTTTGTGATTTCCTTCGCAATATCATAGTATCACAGTATCGCAAATTGCAATATTGCAATATCACCATATCGAAAATCATAGTTCTTTTACGTGTGCCAAGAATCCGTCAATGTGTTTTCTGTGAAATGTGATTCGCGAGATGCGCCATCATATATCGGAATTTTAAGGGACTTCAGCGTAGGTGATGTTTAAGGCATGCGATGCGATGAGGGTTTTTTGACGCGTGATTTCGCATCACAATTTTGCATTTTTAGAATCCCACTTGTGGGAATGTATCCATTACCATTTTCGCGATGCGACGTGCTTTTGGGAGTGATTTTTTCCTAACTTATCATAAAACTTAAGGGGTATTCTCCTAAGTTTATGATACTAAGTTTTATTGAAAAACGAAATACAAGCATTAATCAATTCTTTTAATTTTTTGAATAAGGGTCCTCACTTATTTAGTATTAGTAATAAAACTAAATAAGAAGGGAGGTTGTTGCTGGCCACAATAGGTCCATAAGATCTTCATGTCCTTTTTGTGCTTCTAGGACTTCCATTGTTTGAGGGTGATGCAACTGAGGAATTTTGAGTTGCTTCTTCACGGCAACAATGTCATCATTCTTCTTTTTAATTAGCTGCTATGTTGCTTTCACATGCTTGGGATCATGTCCCAATCCTATCACTAAGTCCTCTAAGGACTTGATTCTTGTATCTTTGGCCTGTGAATAGGCCTTATCCAACTAAAACTAAGCTGAAATGTTATTTAAAGAGTTCTACAGTTGGTGGGTTGTTATGGCTTTCCTTGTCAATGTAGAATAAATTAAAGAGAAAAAAGTTTGGTATTGAGCCAACCGAGTT
>Ga0181464_1000481_pt2 | contig 16859 bp, 15 predicted proteins | sample InSIn2gowninarea_FD_119074 | JGI IMG/M metagenome (GOLD analysis project Ga0181464, IMG submission 119074) | Clean room microbial communities from NASA Spacecraft Assembly Facility at Jet Propulsion Laboratory, Pasadena, California, USA -... ...
TATATATATATATATTGCCAATGGAGATTTATAACACACCTTGTTGCAGCATTTACAATGAAAAATATGCTCAAAATCAAAACATCATGACAACATACCACATAATGGAGCTTTATAAAATAGCTCATTACAGTATTTACAATAACCACATATATGTATACACATATGCACATTTTCTCAACCAGAAAATAAAATAATATGATGCCTGCATTAGCAATAAGGGAATCCAGAGGCTTAAACCTCCACACTCAAAGTAATACTAGGATCTAACTCCTTTCCAGGAAGTCTAGAATCCACTGCAAAGTAAAATCTGCATCCAATGTCTAGCACTATAATCTTGTGACACTTGTCCTCTCATTGAACAGTTACCAGCTCATTGTTCCAGGGCGCACTCCCAATGTGCATCTGATTCCATCTAGCAATGCTAATGACCAAAACAAATCCATCTGTGACCTTCCCTTCTCTACTACACAGTCCCACGAGAATCTAGTCACCTCTTTCGTGCAGTCACTCACCTTCCAAGTTCCATTGGCACCCCCATCTTGGGTAGTCCATCCCTTGGCAAGGCTTCCTCACATCAGAAGATTCAAATACCAAGGCATATACTTGCCTAAAAACTACCATACCAGTCATAGCATGCTCATGGAAATCAATGGACACTATTGGGTACCAATGCCCCATAATGGCCATGCTCCTGAAGTTCTTTACTAGCATACTGTTGCATGTTCCAATTTATTGTTGTTGCTTCTAATTCTTGTAGTCGATTTCAGCCACTCAATTAGGCATGTTCATGCATTCCTGTACCAAGCACATAAATTCCATTAGATTTAAAATAAATTGAAATAAATTCACATCATATCTCATTGGTAGCTAGTCAATAAGGTACATTTGCAATCATGTTCACTTCCTATCACAACAAGTCAAACTAGCATATTTGACCAAAACATGTATAAAATTATCACATCAGGTTAGCTCAAAACATAACCATCAAAATCATAAATCACATGTAACCATCATAACCAAAATCATAGATCACATGTAATCATCATACACTAGAATCATAAATCACATGCATAATCAAAATGAAATACAATACTAATACTTGTCCTTCATTGATCCTTACTTCTACCTTTTTCTTTATCCCATACGCACTCTAGATCAGTTTCCACACCAACAATCTCCCAGTGCCTTCTCCTCAACCATGTGCATAGATGATGAGCCTCATCATTGAGTAATTATATGGGCCTTAATTCACCTCCTAGCTTAGTCAAACCAACTATTCTCACAACTTATTACATACTTTTGATCATATTTTATTTATGAGATGAGTTAGAGTTGGATGCTTTTCTTTGTGGTCTAATGTGCATGTAATGCATGATTAAAGGATAAAAACAAGGCATTTTGACAAATATCTTGGTCAAAACTCGAATGGGACAAGGGAGAGGCATTATAGGAGGGAAGCTCTCCTCATCTACTACCCCTCCATTCAAGTATTCCTCCATTAGCTCGGAGTGCAACTAGCCAAATCATGAGGACTAGAAGGCAGTCGAGCGAGTGGAAGTCAAAACACCAATTTATCTCTAGTTTCGGAGTTGAGCCTCCCTAATTTTAATGAAGTCATTGGAGACTTCAGAAGTATAAGTAGAGAGGCCTAGGACCTCGATAGGATTCAATTTTTATTCAAACTTTTGATTGTAAAACTTTATTTTATTTTTGAGCTACAAGACTTGTGATAGTTTTGGATGAACTCCATTGTTTTTCTAATAATAATGAGTTTTGTTTCGAGCCAGCACTAAGTTAACTTAGATGGCTGAAGCTCTTGGGTTAGGGCCCAACCCTAGTAGCTAAGGCTCCTCTATACTACATATGTATGCTAGCGTAGATCCATGGTTTAATCGTTCATTTGCTCAAATAGTTGCATTTCCATTACAAGAATATAGCACATAGATTCATGGCTTAAGTGTTCATTTGCTTAGGTAGCTACATTTTCATTACAACACTGTAGATTAGATTGGTTGTGCTTCAGATTTCTAGTTATCGCATGAGCTTTGGAGTTTGTTGTCTTGATTCAGTACTTGGTTCATTTCATCATTATCGTCTTCAATCACTCTCTTTCTGTAATAGATCTCACCCATATTCTCATTTTATTCAGCATGGAATAATTAAGCACGAGCCAATAAATCACATCTTAAGCGGATTATGCCTGTAAATCTCCTTACTGTCTGATCCACAGCAAACCTAACAAATCACCGTCTGATTCATTTCAATGCTTGACTTTATGCGCTCCAAATCTCCATTTTCGATCTGTCTAGATTGATCTAATGGCTATCATGAATTCTTCCACCTACTTTATGTGCTCCAAATCTCCACCATGGATCTATTGCACCCTCGATCCAACGACAATCGTGTCACCTGATCACTAGCTAGCTTGGCCAATCTCCACCATTGATCAACCCTGCTTGATCCAACAACTATCGTACAATCTCATGCAGATTCTTGCACGGCTGATATCTACTCGAGAGCACATGAGAAAAGTGGTTTTCTTGTGCTATATGTCACCCAGTTAGGTTAATCATGGAAATTTTTGGAATTCTTCTTACATCCTTGAGGGCACGCGAGAAACTACTTACTGCCTATGGAAACCTGCTCTATCATTCTGTATGTTTTCTTCCTTCTATCACCGCGTGACTTAATCCTATTCATCCATCTAGTGGCTTAACCTCCCACAATAGGATCTCAACCATTCATCTTTTGTCAGTCTTATTCATCCATATATTCACGTAATATTTTGCAAAAAGATATCCGTTGCTCATCTCCCCTTAATACTATTCCTAGTTGATCCAACGGTTCCTATGCACTTCTACTTCATTACATCCTCCTTTCACTAATTTCGTCCTCCAACTGCTTTTCTGCTTGACTCCTTCACAACCCTTGTTCTGCATATCCTTAGAACACTGCCACTCCCAAGCTTTGACTTGGTCATTCAATACTGTCTAATCATTGCAAACACCAAAAAAAAACAAAAGAAAGTGGAAATAGATTATTTTAGTCTCCTTTCTTACACCTTGGTATGGTTTGATGCTCTTTACTTTTGCAACTTAGATAGTAGCATTAGGTTAGTGTTGAGTTAAAAATCCTTATTAGTTTAGTTGCTTAAATGGTTAATTAGGATATGGTGTGATTTATCATTACATGTTGTTTTCTTCATCACTGTAGTAGAGTAGCTCTCTTAGAATAGATTTTCCCTTCTTCCATCAAAGAATAAAGCTTCTTCTAACTCTATAGAAGTCTGGCTTAGAACCCCTGGGGTCTCTTGCTAGATGAACAAGTGACAATAGGTAGGACCTTCACTTCTACTCATGCTTATAGCACTATCACCTCCAAGTTTTTTCAAACCCCAAGTTGATAAGAAAATTTGGTAGCCCAGGAGTTGTAGCATCATTGCTGCAATACTAGCACTCATCACTTTTCAACGTCATTGCCGAGGAGGTGTCAGAGTAGAATGTGAGTATTGCTTTCTTTTCTTCTACTTCTAGTCTACGTTTGTTTCTTCTATTTCTAGTCTTAAAATTTCTTCCATTGGTTTATTTCTGCAAAAGTGATCTAGTAGCTTCCTTTTTTTCATTTGCCATTATCTGATTTCCTTTCCATTCTGCAAGTAGAATTTCAATTCAGCAAGTAGTTTCTTTCTATCAGTAGTTTTCATTCAATCAGAAATTTCATTTTTGCAAAGTACTTTCTTGCCAAGAATCTTCCAGAAACTAACCCAAAAGCATTTCCTTTCATTCCTCATAGGAGTAGGGACAATTTAGGAAAATTCTTGCCAAATACCCCCACTGCATCCAACAACCAACCTTCTCTCTTCTTTGGTGGCTGTGAACTGGAGGAACCCTTAGGTGAGCAACCTGACATATTTGAAGAACCTATAGGGGAAGAAGAAGAAGAAGAACCCATTCCTACTGAACCAATGGCTAAAAACCAAAACGACAGAGGGAATAGGGAGAGAGTTGAGGGTGCCTTCCCCATCAAGGAAACCAACGGGGACACTAAGATGAAGAATATAAGCCCCTCTGCTCTACCTCATTTCCATGGCCTGACCACAGAGGACCCTGACACTTTCCTATTTGAGTTTGTTGTCATATACCAAACCTATGACTATATAGATGATGAGAAAAAAGTTAAAAATATTTCCATCTAACCTCAAAGATGCAGCATTGCGCTGGTTCATGGGTTTAACTAGAGATAACATCACAACTTGGCCTCAGATGCAATAGGATTTTAACAACAAATATAGGGACTACTATAGGTCAAAGGATATTAAAGACAATATTTTCAAGATGACCATGGTCCAAGATGAATCCTTAGAAGACTATGAAGAAAGATTCCAGCTCAGTTACAAAAGGGCCAGGTGCACACTTGACCCTGAGTCACTAAAGTTGGTCTTTCTTAGAGGAGTAAAGGCAGGAGGGGATATCTACCAATTACCCTATGAGGATATCAAGACTGTCTTTAGAAACAATTCTAGGGTAGCCAAGAAAAAGCGTAGGGGTAGTTAACCTATGGCCAGTACATCATCTTCCAATTCATCCATCAAGGGTGAAATTGGAAATATGTTGGAAGATTTCAAAAGTGAGATGTTGCAAACCCTTGCCTTGTAATTAGACCCCATGAATATCAAAAGGAAGCAAGAGGAAGTAGAGAGAGACTTGGATGTCTTTGGTCCCAGATGCAGAGGAGGCAACCTAGGAACGAATTCCCATTGAATTGCATTGAGATTTGCTCAGTCTGTGAAGAAAACCACTCCACAGAAAAGTTCCCCTTTTTACCCAGACTCAAAGCTGTATATCAAGGAGCTAAAGGGGTCACTAAGTAGCTTTGTTACATCAACCAAAGGAGATCTCCTAGGCCAAGACCATACCAACCAAGTATGCAAGGGTCATCCCAAGCATATTACAACCCTAACCAAACCACAGCTATACCTACTTGGGGACCCCCTACTCATCCTCCCTAGTCTACACCCCCTTCTTGGTCCTATGCATCTCAGTATCATTCCTAGCTAGCTAGCTAGTCATTTCAACCCTACATGCCACCACAATCTCAGTGGAATACCCCATACCAAGGGTGGAGGCCCCAGTACAACAATGCTCTAGCTCTATTGCCTCCACCACCTACTCAACCACAACTCCTACACTCTGCTCCACCCAAGCAACCCCAGATGCCTACCCAACCAAATCCAAACCCAAAAAATAGGTAGGCTCAACAAGTATACAGTGGAGAGACATCATACCCAGCTTATGTTGTAGAAATCCAAGAGATCAACCTAAGATCTGGGAGAATTCTCCCAGATAAACAACCTCCCTCTCCACATAGGGAGGTTGAGGAAGAAAGAGAGGAAATCAACCTTAAAGTAAATCCACCTTTTCCTAAGAGATTAGCCCAACCACCCCAGCCTACCCTAGAAGAACTTGAACTTATAGGAGAATTAAAAAATATATGTGTAAAGATCCCCCTTTTCCAAGCAATAAAAGATGTTCCCATTTACAATAAGTTGATTAAGGAGAAGTGCTTCAAGCATTCAAGAATAAGGAAAAGGGATGCCCCTATCATTAATGTCATTGGTGTTAGGACCCCATATTGTCTATTTTTGACCTTATATTTCGTCATAATATTACCCTCTTCGACCCATAGTTGAAAGCCTTTGCTTGTGTTTTGACTTAATCATTCCAAAGGTATGCAGTAACTCTCCTCATTGCTATATGTTTAATTATTCAACACATAATCATGCTATCTTTATAATTGATCCTTGAAGTTGACTAAGTTGCTGAACAATTGTTGAAACTGCCTAAAGCTGGCAGGACCATATTTTGCAGTTGCTGAAACAGCGGAAACAACACGAACCTAGAAGCTGAAACAGCAAGGACAGCATGTGAACCTCGGGGAGACAATTGAGATTTGCGTATCAGATCTCCAACAGCAAAGGAGTCCGATCGATTATTGAATAAACAGTTACATTGGTCGTAATGTCCATGATCCACATTACTGTAACAACATTCTGTTAACGGGAACTGATTTCCCTATTTTTGCACAAAGGGTCGAACTAGAATGTATAATGAAAATCTTTTGTAATAGATGTCTCCTCTATAAAGAGGAAACATCTACATTAGAGGGGGGATAGAGAGGATGAACAAACTGTAACACAAGAATTGTAGTGGAAGGACGAGATTGAATCTTTCTTGTAATATGGTATATTGACAGATGAATAAAGTTTTGTTCTGAGTATTTCATCTTAGTTTCCATGTCCTGGGAAATCTTGTGAGAAGGACAGGGCCCACCTTCATCACAATATTCACCCATTTCCTTTCTGTTGTGTGTTGTGTGTGATTTCTGTTTATACCTTATTCACGAGTATTGCTTCTGATGATATTTTACTTTTGCTAAGACTCTGTTTTTCTTGTAATCAATTGATGCTGTATATGAGTGCCTCACCGGTGACTAGGATTTACAGAGTGTATTAGCGAACTGGATAATAGAGGCAGGTGTTGAATGTTCCTACTCTAGGGATAGGGTCTTGATCCTTTGTTACAGGACAGCCATCACTTCCTTTTGCAGATTTATTCTCTTTAATTAATTATCTGTTCTCATTTCATTTCTGCAATAGATTATAACTGATGTAACACATAGTAAGGTTTTGACAGAGAATGAATTGTTTATACTACAGCTTTTAATGCTATTAAAATCGAGTACATATAGTACGTAGTCACCTTCGAAATAATCGGACTTTCCCGGGTTGACAATTTATGTGGCACTTGACTGTTTAATTAATAAACAATTAAAGTGACCAACATTTTGGCGCCGTTGCCGGGGAAGGCGACCGAAGATTTTAAAAGTATTAATGATTTTCTTTTAGAAATACAGGATGCATGAGAGGACGCAGGAAGGCTAACCTTATAGGCGGCAAGGGAAAAGGAGGAGGAAGAAAAACTTTCATTGACGATATTATTTCACAAGCTGAGACGTCCCAGAGGATAAGTTCCCGAAGGCCACAGATCTAGCATTCCTTCCAAACAGATCATCAAACGGAGGAAGTACTAGGACCTGAAAGGAAGCTAGAAACACCGGAGCACATTGAGGAACTAGTAGAAGAACTTGAAGAAACAGAAGATACCGAAGACCGGGTAAGCGCGTCAGGAAAACAACCAATGGAGGACAACAATGATGGACTCTTTAGTGGGGGTCACAGAGGAGAAGGAAGGGGAGAAAATTCTCTCTCCACCTTGGAGTTCCCTATTGGGGACCTCCCAAGAGGAACAACCCCTATGAAGAATATTCCACTCTCAGCACTACCTAATTTTCATGGGTTATCCTCTGAAGACTCTGATGAGTTCCTTTTTGAATTTGATATATTGTGTAGGAGCTATGATTATGTAAATCATACTCAAAAACTAAAATTGTTTCCAGCAACGCTGAAAGGGAATGTGTTAAGATGGTTTATGAGCTTGGGAGGTCATGTAATTACCACATGGGATCAGATGAAAGAGAGTTTTTTGGCCAAATATCAAGATTATTGCCGAACAAGAGAAAGGAAGGAGGAATTATTTAAGATGGTTCAGAAGGAGGACGAAAATCTGGAGGACTTTGTGGAAAGACTATAGTATAATTTGCAGCGATTTGATCATCCGGATATGAGTAAGGATATTCTTAAGTCAATATTGCTAAAAGGGGTACGAGATGATTGCTTAGATATGTTGAATATGCTTGGAAAAGGGGATATATCTAAGGAATCATATGACAAGATTGTCAACCTCTGTAAGAGATGTTCAAGAGGAGTAGCAAGCAGACCAAAAAGCAAGGATAGTATATACTCAAGAGTCCAGAAATCAACAAGTGGAGGAGCAACATGGGCTGAAATAGGTAACTTACTTGAAGAATTTAAAACTGAAATGTTAAGCTCTTTTGCTTCACAAATTGATACCTTGCAGGTTAAAAAGAAGCAGGCAAAATCAGAAGCTGCTCCGGCTATTTTCTGCTCTAAATGCAGAGAAAAACATCCACTGAGGGAATGCCCACTAGATAAGGTACCAATTTGCACTATTTGTGAAAAGGACCATGAGACTCAACAATGCCCTTCTTTGCCAGGAATAAAAGCAGCGCTGCAGTCAACTGAAGAGGAAGCTGAAGCAGTGTACCTGATGACACAGAGGAGGCAATGGCAACCACGAGGACAAGGTATGAATCCTAACATACCATTTAATCGTTGGAATAATAATCCTCCTTTTCAAGCAAATTAGCCGCCCTTGAATCAAATGCAATACCCACCCTTTAATCAAATGAATTTCCCACCCATGCAGCAACCAGATCCTCCTTTTGTTGATCCTACGATATGGAATCCCTAGGCTCTACAGCAATCCTATTTTAATCAATGGAACCCAAATTGGACAACTCAACAGATCCCATTTCCGAACCAATTTCCTCAGTATCAGCAATCTCTCTCCTTACCATCAAATGCTCCACCAAATAATCAGACAATGAGACCCCAGCTGCCTGTACAACCTAACCCCAACCCAAATAACAATAAAGCTCTGCAGGTAATTGATATTCAAAACCAACCTGTTTCCCCTATGCAATGTAATGATATTCATTTACGCTCTGGAAAAATAGTTGAACCCATTATTGATGACATTATTTCTTCTGACTCTGATAAAGAAGAAACTGGAAAAGAAAAGTCATCTAATAACAATGTTGAAACAGTTGAATCATCCTCTAATAATACTGCTGAAATAGCAGAGCCACCATTCCCTGAACGCATGGCTCTTACTAAAACACTTGAGCCACCTGCTTTTAATCTTTTAGGAGAACTGTAGAATTTATATGTTAAAATTCCACTCTTGCAAGCATTGAGAGATGTACCAATTTATGCTAGAACTATTAGAGATATTTGCATTAAAAAACCTGGAAGAAAAGCTAAATATCCCCTCACAGTCCATGTGATGGGTGATCTAGCTGTTTTAATGACAGAAAAAACCCCCTGTGAAATATGGTGACCCTGGTCATTATATGGTCACAGTGCAGGTTGGAAAAACTTTTGTTTCTAGAATTCTAGTAGATCTGGGTGTTGCAATAAACGTCATGACACTTGAAACCACATAGTTATTGCAGTTAAAGAATGTAATTAGGGAAACCCCAACCATTCTAGAGCTAGCTGACCGCTCCACAATCAAACTTGAAGGAGTCATTGAAGACCTGATAATTTCAGTCTAATCTTGGAACTACCCAGCTGATTTTGTGGTATTACATACTAAAACAAAGTTGGGGGGTCATCCATTGATTTTAGGGAGACCTTGGCTAGCTACAGCAAATGCCTTCATCAGCTGTATATCAGGTTCAATGACAATTTCTAATGGATGTGAAACCAAGTAGCTTACTCTTTACCCTCATGCTACACCTATGATTAATAATGATAACTCTGTATGGTTAGATTATGAGGATGATGAGACCCAACCCATCTTGACTGTTGGACAAGCTTTAACTTTTAAATATTCAACTAAAGATGAATTAATTAGCAACTTTATTTCTGAACCTTCTTTGGTTAACTCTGAAATACATGATCACTTGACTACAATCTTGGAATTTGAATCTCAGCAAAACCTTAAAACTAAAAATCTATCTCAGACATCAGCTGGTAGCCCCTCCAAAAGTATAACAGTAGAAATCGAGCCTGGAAAAACATTAAATATAAACCCTAACCTAACAGATGTTGAAACACAGCAGTTAATGAAGCTACTCTGTGAGAATAAAGAAGCATTCGCATGGGATTACACAGATATGAAGGGAATTTCTCCTGAATTATGTACTCATCGTATTTATATTAAAGAAGGATCTTTCCCAGTCTGTCAACCCCAACGACGAATGAATCCCAATTTAAGGGAAATTGTGAAGGAAGAACTTCAAAAATTGCTGAACGCATGATTTATATATCCTATATCTGATAGTGAATAGCTTTCTCCATTAGTAATTGTACCCAAGAAAAATGGGAAATGGAGAGTGTGTGTAGATTATAGAGCTCTAAATAAAGCCACTCAGAAAGACCATTTCCCCTTACCATTTATTGATCAGGTACTAGACAATTTGGCAGGTAAGAGATTCTTTTCCTTTTTGGATGGATTTAGTGGATATAATTAGATCAATATTGCACCCCAAGATCAGGACAAGACCACTTTTATTAGTCCATGGGGGACCTTTGCCTATAGGGTTCTTCCATTTGGACTATGTAATGCCCCAACAACATTTCAAAGAGCAGTGATAGGAATTTTTTCTGATATGCTTAATGATTCCTTAGAGATATTTATGGATTACTTTACTCCTTATGGCGTGACTTTTGAAGATGCATTACGAAACCTTGAAAAATTACTTAAGCGATGTATAGAAGCACATCTTGCCTTAAGTACTGAAAAATGCCATATGATGATGAATCAAGGTATTGTATTGGGACACTTCATCTCATTCCTAGGAATTCAAGTTGATCCGGCTAAAGTACAAGTAATTCAGACTCTTCCTATCCCTAAAACACAAACTGATGTAAGAAGTTTTTTAGGACATGCTGGATATTATAGAAGATTTATCAAGGATTTTTCTAAAATAGCTTCTCCTTTGTTTGTGTTACTTATGAAAAATGTTGAACTTAAGTGGACTGATGATTGTCAAAAAGAATTTAATGAACTTAAACATCAATTGTCTACAGCTCCCATTTTAAGAGGACCTGACTGGGCACTCCCCTTTCATATATCCTCTGATGCTTCAGATACTGCAATTGGAGCTATCTTGGGTCAAGAAGAAAAAAATCTTCCCTATGCTATTTATTTTATTAGTAAAAATATGACCCCTGCTGAACTTAATTATACAGTTACCGAGAAAGAATTCTTAGCAGTCATTTATGCTATTAATAAGTTTTGACATTATATTACCGATTACACTACTTTTGTTCCTACTGATCACTCGACCATTAAATATTTAATGAACAAATCAGTTACAAATGCTTGAGTTACCAGATGGTTATTATTATTACAAGAATTTGATATCACAATTGTAGATCGACCAGGTAAAGAAAATATAGTTGCTGATTTCCTTTCTCAGTTAAAATTTGATGAAAATATTCCAGTAGATGATTCCTTTCCTGATGAATATTTATTTGCAGTATTTGCTCACTCACCTTGGTATGCAGACATTGCCAATTACTTAGTTGCAGGGAAACTACCATCACACCTATCGCACAGAGAAAAAAGAAAGATCATTCAGCAAAGTGCTAGGTACAGCTGGATAAGCGGGTGTCTTTTACACACAGGATTCGATCAGGAAATTTAGAGATGCATCAGAGAAGATGAAGCTTATGATATATTGAAGGCTTGTCACGATGGCCCTTGTGGAGGGCATTTTGCAGATAAAAGAACAGCACACAAAGTTCTCAGAATGGGTTATTATTGGCCCTCACTTTTCAAGGACACAAAGAAATATGTTAGGGCCTGCGATAGCTGTCAGATAATGGGCCAGCCTAATCACAGGGATGAAATGCCACTCAATCCCCAGGTAACACTTGAACCTTTTGAAAGATGGGCGCTAGATTTTATAGGTCCTATCAATCCTCCATCCAATCAAAGAGTTTATATACTGGTTTGCATAGATTATATGACTAAATGGGTAGAAGCTAAGGCACTCCTCAAAGCTAATGAAGAACCAGTGTTAACCTTTTTATTTGAAGAAATCTTTGTTAGGTTTGGGTTGCCTAGAGAGCTAGTCACAGATGGAGGACCTCCTTTTAACTCTCATGGCTTCAAAGATACACTCCAGAAATATCACATTAAGCATAAAATGACTACACCTTATTACCCCCAGGAAAATGGGCAGGTGGAAAGCACGAATAAAGTTATAGAAGCCATTTTAACAAAAACAGTAAAGGAAAATAGAAGGGACTGATTTCAAAGGTTGCCTGAAGCACTATGGGCTTATAGAACTACTTGGAGGAATACTACGGGTTTTTCACCTTATGAATTAGTTTTTGGTAAAAATGTTGTTTTTCCTGTGGAATTTGAAATCAAAACTTTAAGAACTGCTTTAGCTATTAACCTTGACTTGACTGATGCACAGACAGCTAGGTTGCAGCAGCTTCAGGAATTGGATGAAAAGAGGTTGGATGCCATCCATCAAACAACCATGATACAAAAACAAAGAACCAGGTGGCATGACAAAACTATTAAGCATAAGCAGTTCCAAAAAGGTAATTGGGTTCTACTGTATGACTCCCGTTTTGAAAATTTTCAAGGTAAATTAAGAACAAGGTGGCTAGGACCTTATGAAGTAGATACTGTTTTTCTAAATAGAGCAGTCAGACTCCTAACAATTGATGATTCTAGAACACCATTATTAGTGAATGGGTATCGACTCTGTTTGTATCAACAACCTATTTCTAAAGAGGATTTCAAAGCTACTTGCATGACAGACATACACTATGTCTTTTTGGGGGGACCTGCTATCCCTCAATGCACTTAATTTTCTGTTTATGTATTTATTTTTAAATTAGATTTCTTAACTAATAATCCCTATCAAGGGTTGCCATGTTACAATTAATTATTTTGCAGATCTTAGTTTCGGAGGGTGGCTGAGAAGAAAATTTCCAATATAGGAAGAATTAATTTGCGGCTTGGGAAAGCATTGCCATGTCACTTCAAATCATAATTCATTCCCTCTTACATTTTTCTCCACCATTTCCCGTTGCTGAAACACCATTTCCCGTTGCTGAAACACCATTTCCTATTGCTAAAACACCATTTCCCGTTGCTGAAACACCATTTCCTGTTGCTGAAACACCAAATCCCAGTGCTTAAACACCAATCTTTTCCATTTTTCCTAAAAAGCACCAATTTCCCCATTTTTGTTCCCGAGAATGAACTATTACTCTGATGGAACATATCACTCTTCATTAAAGGAATCAGCCATTCGTCCTGATAATTATATTCCTTCACTACTACTTCCTGTGAATAATGAAAACCTTGTGTATAAAAACTCTCATACTTTCAAACCCTTTTTTATAATCATTATCGATCTATTAAGGACAAGATAATACTTTTTGGCGCAACAACCAAAGGTAAATATGAAGGTATGCGTGTTTAAGTGTGAATATTAAATTGTAGTTAATGAGGAGATATTGATACAATTGTCGAAATCGTTGTACCACCAACCATATCATTCAGCCGTAGTTTGGGGGGGATTACCAAAATATCGTAATTATTATATGACATGTTAATCACCGCCATCTCTATTTCTCGCAGTAGTATCTAGGTCACCTCGTCTGTACCTTATCATGTCATAACTTTATTTGTATCGGTCTCCTTTGTTTCAACCTCGGCAACTCGGCTCTGCACTTTGTATTTTGTCTGAACTAGTAATTATGGGAGGAAATCCTCTTAGACATGAACCTGGCTCAACGGCATTACTAGAACTCTACCAGGAGGCATACCAAATCTTTCTACAAGCAGGATGGGTGGATTACTTTAGAAGACTTCTGGATTTTGATTCACAGCAGGTTCTGGAATTTGCATGCAACTTGAGGGAATGATACTCCACTGTCCAAGGGGTGTGAATTCCAGTAATAGAGGAGGACATAGTGCAAGTTTCGGGAATACCAACCAATGGTACTCACTAGTTCAGCAGGATACACCTCATTCTCAATGCACAGCAAGATTTTTTGTTACCAGGGGAGCATGTTGAAACCAAAGGCAGGGGTGTTGCACTTCAATCACTACCACCACCATGGCCAAAGGTTGTAGAATTTGTTAAGCAGTATTTCACCTGCGAGGGTCGTTATCAGGTAGTCTACCAACATGACTTTGTTTTATTAAATCATTTGAGGCATGGTCGTTTAATAAATATGCCCTACTATCTGCTTGGCTGTCTAAAAAATATGGCACACTATACCGTGAACGCCAAGCACCAACTCCTCTCCCTCAAGCACCATCGTTTGGTCCAGCTCTTAATAAATAGAGGCTTTTCCCTGCATAATCCACCTCCCCTCAATAACTCTCCTCAGCAAGCTAAGGAAAATCCTCAGCAAGTCGAAGAAAATTTCCAGCAATCTGAGGAAAACTCCCAGCAAGCTACCGAAAATCAGCAACCAGCAGCAGAAATACCCCAATTGAGCACTAAAAATCTGCAGCGGACCCCATCCCTTAATAAAGTTGAACCATCCACTCCCATAGTCCATATCCCCACCAATGATTCGGATGACAATACCCCCATCATTTTCCTTAAGAGGAAAAAGCAACAGAAAGCTGCAACCCCACTAAAAAGAAGAACCAGGGCCTCAGTTAAGGAAGCCACCATTTCTGATAATCCCCCTACCCTGAGGAAAAATGATTGTAAGAGAAAAACTATTGTTTTTCCTGCTTCTTTACCACGGCAATGAACAAGGTCGTCTGCAGCAACTGAGGCCATTATCCCAAATTCCCCACCTATCATTCTAAAATCCCGTACTCTGACTAGCCCTGAACATTCACCTTCCTCACCCTCAGGTGCCGAAATGCAGAGCGTTCATGATTTCGTGACATCATTTTTTTCAAAAGAAGCAGTTGCTCCACAAGAACCAGCTACCGATACATCTAAAGTGGACACCCAAGATGATATAGGGTATGGGGCTGTTACACAAGAACTAGCCACTGACCCAACAGGTGCTACACAAGAACCACCTGTTGGAGAACAAAAAGAAGATGACCTAGATGTGGTTGATACACAAGAACCAGCCACTGACCAACAGGTGATACACAAGAACCACCTGTTGTGGACGCAAATGATAAAGTTGATGCGGAACAACAATTCTCTCCTCCATTGGAACCTGCAACTACAGAAGCCCCGGTTACTTTAGCTTCCCTGCAGGAAGAAACTGAGTTTTTGAAATCACAAATCAAGGCTTATCAGCAAGAGTTAACAATGGCTAGGGAAAACTATCAAAAGGAACTCAATCTGTACATCTTAGCATAGGTAGCATCTGCAGCTGAAAAGAGTATAGAAAAGGATCAATACAATGAATACATGTGCAGTGAATGTGGTGATCTCTATACTCGAGCAGGTTATAAGATAGTCGAAGTTCCGTGGTCTGGAGCCAGTCCAATGCCTCCTCCTGTTATAGTAAAAAACGAACACCCTGCTGTTACACAAGAACCAGCAGGGTCTTCAAGAATTTTAGAGAAAGAAACAAAACCACCTTGGCCTACCCAAGTTGTTACAAAACAGAAACCAGTACCAAAGTCTTTTACAACTATGTATACACAAACTAAACCTTCTCGTGTCAACAATGCTTATACACAGACTGAACCTTCCTGTGTCAGCAATGCTTACACACAGACTTCCAGTCTTCAAGAACTAAGTGACACATGGAAGACAGAGTATGAGCTCTCACAAGGAAAGGCATTTCAGCAACAGAAGTCAACATGGCTCAACTATGCATACAGAAATTGGGAAGTGCTCAAACAGTCTCGTGCACAACATAAGGAGAATAAGAAATTAAAAACCAAGCTGTCCTTCATCTTTGACTTGGTCCAGCGGTTACTTGCTACAAGGAAACCCTCTCTTAACTATTCTGTATTTTTGAGAGAACGCTTAGCGTTCCTCCAAATAAAAGCAATCAAGGATGGAAGACCCCACTAGGTCTCTACACCGCAGCAATTTATTAAGACTTTCGCAGAAGCACCAAATAGTGACCAAAACTTGCTGTGTGAACTATATCTTCATAATGAGGCTATGCCTGAAGATAGAAAGATTAGTCTACTTCCTCTTGTTGGCGATATCCAAATAAGAGCCTTTATTTCCTTCTTGGCTAATCATCTTACTTGGCAGAATGCTTTTATGTCGGTAGCACACAATGAGGAGAACTGTCTTCTCTGGATTTGTGCTGAACCACAGAATGCAGCTATCTTCATTGCCGAACATCAATGAATTCTACGGGCACCAGGGATGACTAATCATATCAGGAAACTGCAAGCAACAGTCTTGGAAGATTGCCAATATTATGTGAAAACTAAAGGAGCTCTGGCTATAAAAGAAAATAATCTATTCTGGGAACACTGTCCTAAATAAAGACGGGAATATCATCCTTATAATCCTCTCAATCTTCAGGCGGCAATCTCACGCATACCTAATTATGTTAAATGCATTAGATAGTGTGTTGAACGATGGATTGGTTACCACTTTCATTTCCCTCTCCTATGGCTACCTGGACAGTAATATAAGGCTCAATTTAAATTGACCAAAAAGGAGGAGTTGGCAGCATGGCAGAAACTCCATGGGTTTAGATACATTGTTGACAGCACCTTCTATAGTTACTGCATAAGCAATTTGCACTATTCATCCCAGTATTCTGACTCAGATTCAGAGTAGACGTTGCATGCGGACATGCAACCTTTTCAGTTGGGGGGGATGTTAGGACCCCATATTGTCTATTTTTGACCTTATATTTTGTCATAATGTTACCCTCTTCAACCCATAGTTGAAAGCCTTTGCTAGTGTTTTGACTTAATCATTCCAAAGGTATGCAGTAACTCTCCTCATTGCTATATGTTTAATTATTCAACACATAATCATGTTATCTTTATAATTGATCATTGAAGTTCACTAAGTTGCTGAACAATTGTTGAAACTGCCTAAAGCTGGCAGGACCATATTTTGCAGTTGCTGAAACAGCAGAAACGGCACGAACCTAGAAGCTGAAACAGCAAGGACAACATGTGAACCTTGGGGAGACAATTGAGATTTGCGTATCAGATCTACAACAACAAAGGAATCCGATCGATTATTGAATAAACAGTTACATTGGTCAT
>Ga0181464_1000525_pt1 | contig 16836 bp, 12 predicted proteins | sample InSIn2gowninarea_FD_119074 | JGI IMG/M metagenome (GOLD analysis project Ga0181464, IMG submission 119074) | Clean room microbial communities from NASA Spacecraft Assembly Facility at Jet Propulsion Laboratory, Pasadena, California, USA -... ...
AAATGAGAGAATATTATCTAGGAGCAATTAAGGATTCCTAAACAGCATTCATAGATGAAAGAATTAGTGTAAACATGAGCAATGAAGGATTCATATTCATGACTAATTCTAAAGAAAACATAGAAAAATCACAGAAATTGAGCACAGAGTACAACTAAGTAAAATCTGAGCTATTCTTCTTTCCTGCAATCTAGATCATGATACATAGATGATATAGTAAACATAGAAACTGAAAACAGAAGTAAGAAAGACTTATTGGTCCATGAGGAAGCACGAGAATTATGTAGTATGTTCTTTTGCCATCAAATCCACAACAACTAGTTCATAAACAAAGCATTCCAGCTATCTTTGTTCATAAAAGTTTTCAAGCTTACAGCACAAGTCCAGAATGAGATTTATCAACCAACCAACCCTTAAAACATAGTTCGGGGAGGTATTTATAAGATAAAATATGTACAAACAAGATCTGATAAAGATCTGAGAAAATATCTAAGATTAACCTAACTTAATCTACAAGTAAAGCAAAAATATCTAGCCTAAGCTGCGCTGGAGGAAGCTCCATCAAAATTTGGCTTTAAAGGCATCCTTTGTAGCTCTGTGCTATCCATCTGCAATAACTGCTCTTTAATATTTGATCTGCTCTTCTTAGTCGGTTCCGCTGCTCATTAACTCTGATCTGATTTAGCTTTAATAGATTTTAACTCTGTACTGATACTCTTTGACTTATTGGATCCTCTTAAATGTTCATCTGCTTTGGCTTTTACTTTTCCACTGATACTCTTTAACGCTCCGCTGAACTAATACTCTTTTTAGCATTGTATGGCAAAATATATCTGCTATCGTGTCCTGCTTGTTGCTTTTCTTTTGACGAATCATGTTTTTGACGGCCCATTGGACAGGGCAGCAAATACCTCTGTTAAGCTCCTTATTTCTTGATCTGCGTGCAAAGAAGTCCATCGGCGCTGAATAATATAAAAAAGAGGAGGAATACTGCATAAAAGTGACTTTGGCAGAGGCTGCGAGCTCATTGTCCGGAGCTTTCTGGTCTGAGGCAGTCAAAAATGGTTGAAAATGCTATCTGGTTCCTCTGCACTTGGAGTGCGTAGAAGCAATGAGCATAAATATAAGAAAAAGCCTTTTTACCCCTAAAATGGGAAAAAATGTCTTAAAGCGGGAGATTCATGCTTTACAGGGTGGGAGCGATCACTTTTGGAGAAAATAGAAATGATTAAATGCGGGTCATTGGATCAGGTGAGGGCAGATTCAACGGCTAAGAGGAAATCGCAATATCACATCGGCGGAGGGGCAAGGGGTCATGAATATATGGGATAGGCGATGCAGCAATGAGTGATAGTGATATCGCGTCAGGAGAGACCTTGCGATATCACATCGGGGAGAAATAGCGATATGTGACTTGATATAAGCGATTGCGAAATGGGATGAAAAATGTATATATACTATTGGATGTGGGGGTTGATTAGACGGCAGTCGGGTGATTGTAATATCACGTCGGCGGAGGTCAATGGATTGGGGCCCTTTACATATGTGCAATTGCAATATGCGACAATGCGATGGCGCGATAGCGATGAATTTGCGATAAAAGATGAATTTTTACAGTAAAACATGGATTTGCGGTAAAACATGGTTTTTACAATAAAGCGGAGATATGGGATAATGCGGGGATTTATGGTAAAACATATGATTTATGATGAAACGATAGAGCAGTGATAGCGATATCGGCGATGATGCGATAGCGATATCGCATCGGAGGGGAAAAAATGGGGAAACAAATACATGGGCATGTGAATACAACGATTGCGACTTGCGATATCGCGTCGGAGGGGGTCCAATCAGATCAGAGGAGGGTTATATGCATGGGAGAAGGGTCTTTGAGATCGGAGAAGGGTTTTTGAGGTGATAAGGGTTCTTACTAAGTTTCAAGTAAACTTAGTAATTCCCGAAGAGCAATATTTATGGTTATATTTCAACCAAAGGCGGGGATATGTATATATTGGGGCTTTTTATCATATTTTTAATAAGGGGAGGGAAATAACATGGGATTTATATAATAAAGTTAGGAGTTAATATGAAATTTTGAGAAGAAAGCACTAAGTTTAAGAAACTTAGGCTTCTGAAGGAAAAATGATTTATACAAGAACTATTTAAGGAATGAAATGAGTGATGCAGTGATATTAAGCAGATCTTAATATCTCTGGGGAAATTAGTGAATGATTTGGGGAAATGATGAAGGGGAAGTTAGACATGCCTCGCTTGAGCTGCTCCAAGGGAATCTGCATTGCACTTGTGATGTGAAGTAAATTTAACACTTTGAGACACAAAATTTATCACAAGTCTTCATTCTGCAACCTCAAAACTACCTAGCCTACCTACTTGCCTAACATTTTTTCTTCTTTTTGGATGGGTGCATTTGGACTAGCAAACCCTGATTTTCTTCTTTTCTTTTAGCTATCCTCCTATCTAAATCTACCCTTATTTCTTCCAGGGGCTCAGATTAAGCAGTTGAGCACCCTTGTTTCTCTACCTATCTAATGATCTTCCAAGATTAAACAGTTTGGACAGATTTTTATTTTCTATCTCTAAAACAAGAAATTTAAACCTAGGGAGGCCAAGATTAAGCTGTTTGGCCTTCCCTTAACTGTGAAATTCTTCAAAAATGGAATATAGTAGTGGCATTTGAGCTAGCACACTTTCCTGGCCTTTTGATTGGGGTTTATTTCTTTTATTTTTCTCTTGGCCCATTCATTCTTCTTTTTGCCCTTTGATTATTCTTTTAGGGCATGCCCTCTTTACATTTTTAAAATTTTTATTTTTTTTGGAAATATGGAACCTTTGCAGCATGAAAAAGATGACAGTTTGGCATTTCCACAGTCAATCATGAAATATGAAACCTATTGGTATGGGAGGCTAATAGTGGCTCCACCTGGGGATGGCTTTTCCAGATGAAAAGCCAAGAATAGCAGGTTAGATTGCCTTGTATTCTTCAACTGTTGTTGTAATCTGAAAACATCTTGACTTGGATGCTATTGATCTAAATTTTTGTAAGTTGTATGCAGCACCCTTTTTGAGCGGAATTGTTGGTTCCTTCGCGTGCTTATCTACATCTTCATATTTGCCCGAGCACTTTCTTTGAGACAAAATCAAAATAAACATCAAAATGGTTCATCTCCTTGCTTCTTTCTTCAAAATTTGCTACGCTGGTCCTTATCTAACTGCTGTAAAATAAAAATGCTGAAAATACACATATTAATGTACAATACACAGTTCTCTTTATATTCATCAAAAAGGGTCAAAATAGTGTTTGAGCATTCACCCATTGACAGGGCCATCTTTAGCTTCTGTGCCATCCAAACTCTTCAAAAAATAGGTGTTATTGCCTTGTACAGCTTGAATAACAAACGGTCCTTCCTACAGGAAATCAAACTTGCCATGTTTTCCTTTATCTTTTCTCTTTGAATCCCATCTAAGCACTTTATCTCCGATGAAGAAATCCTCTGCTTTGGTTCTTTTGTCAAACATCTTTTTCAATTTTTCTTGTAAAACTTGATTTCTGTGATATACTTCCTCTCTTGTCTGCTACAAGTGAATGGTTTGATTGATCCTTCTTTGAATATCATTAGGCTCTGCTGGTATCTCTTGTAGTAATTTGATCACTGGGATTCCAAAAGATGAAGGGAATCTTGCCTCCATGCCATAAACTAGTTCATATGGGGTTGTTCCAATGGATCTTTTGGTGGTCAATCTATCGGCCCATAGTGCATTCACCAGCTTTTTGTGCCAATTCGTTTTGTTCTCCTCCAAGACCTTCTTGATGATGTTGATCAAACTTTTGTTGGATGACTCAGCTAGGCTATTACCTTGAGGGTAATAGGCTGTGGAGTGACCTAAGGTAATGTGGTATTTGTGGCAAAAACTGATCATTTTCTTGGACTTGAAGGCAGCGGCATTGTCTGTGATGATTTTTTCAGGACAACCAAATCTAGACAAGATGTTGGTTTCTAGGAATTGCATGATGGTTGAGTCATTAGCTTGCCTACAAGGGATGGCCTCTATCCACTTGGTAAAGTAGTCTGTGGCAGTTAAAATCCATCTGTGCTGGCCTGAAGAGGAGGGATGAATTTCACCAATGAAGTCTAAACCCCATTGTTGAAATGGTTTCTCCGTTGAAATGGGTCTAAGGGGTAAGGGCAGCAGCTTTCTTTTGCCTTCAAATATTTGGCACTTATGGCATGAAACAACAAATTTCTTTACATCAGCAAATAGGGAGGGCCAATAAAAACCAGCCCTTAGTATCTTGTCAGCAGTAGATTTCCAATACAAGTGCCCTCCGCAGTCCCCTACATGAAACTCATTCATAACACTATCAATTTCATTTAATGTTAGACAATTAAGAAAAATTCCTTCATGATTTTTCCAAAACAAGGCACTGTCTATAATACACAACTTTGATGCTTTCATTTTTAAAAACCTATTTTTGGTTCTAGACAACCCTGGATGAGCATGCCTGTTTAACAATACAAAACATATGTCAGCATACCAAGGTGATTGTAAAAAGGCTTGATTGATCTGTGGAGTCGCCATCTCCTATTCGTTGTCCAGTTCATTAATGTCAAGGGCTTGAAAATTGGTTTCAGTCATCAGTTTGGCTAATCCTTGTCCTTTTATCAGTTTAGTGGGCTTGATTTCAATGTCATATTCTAGGATATTGGCAATCCATTTGCCACTTTTTCCTTCAATTCCTTCTTGAGTTAGAATATTTTTTACAACAGCATTTGGAACATATTTTATGAGATGTGAATATAAAATTTTGAAATCCTTGATGGCTTTTACAAGGGCATAAGCTTCCATGATTTGATATTTTAAGGGAGCATCTCTAAGGGCTTTACTGAAGAAAGCAATGGGATTTTCACTTCCCTGGTCATCTTTTTGCAATAGGACAACAGCAATGGTATGCTCAGAAGCAAAGGAAAAAATGATGAAGTATCTATCAAATTTGGGGCTAGTGAGGACTGGTGTTTTTGTTAGGGCTTTTTTGATATCCTCAAAGGCTTGTTTGGCTTCTATTGTCCATTTTACTTTAGAATCTTTCTTGAGCATGTTGTTTAACAGTCTTATCAGCTCGGCCAAATTGGGGATGAATCTTCTTAGGAAATGGATCTTTCCTAGAAAAGCTTGTAGTTATTTGATGTTTCTTGGATGAGGGACTTGTAGAATAGCTTGAATTCTGTTCGGGTCAATTCTAATGCCATCTTTTGAGATTATATGACCTAGAAGTTTGCCTTCCTCTAGACCAAACAGGGACTTCTTGGGGTTCAAAGATATGCCATATTTTCTGCAAGTTAAGAACACTTGCCTCAGATGTTTTAAATGTTCTTGATCTGATTTTGAAAAAGGAGTAAGGTCATCAAGGTAGAATACTAAGAAATAATGGATTTCTTTGGCAAAGGCTATGTCTATTGCTCTTTGAAAAGTGGCCCCTGCATTTTTGAGTTCAAAAGGCTTTTTGACATATTTAAAGGTTCCCCACGGTGTTGTAAATGCAGTTTTGTCTTGATCATCTGGGTGAACTAAGATCTGATTAAAACCTGAAAATCCATCTAACAACGAAATCCTAGAAGACCCCACTACCCTTTGTAGGATATGATCCATCTTTGGTAAGGGGTAGTGGTCTTTGAGAGAGACTTTGTTCAAATTTCTTAAGTCAACACACAATCTAATCTCACCTGTTTTCTTCCTTGTGGGCACTAAGTTGGATACCCATTCTGAGAACCTAATAGGTGCAATAATTCTAGCTTCAAACATTCTCTTCACTTCTTTCTCAATCAAGGGTAGAAGCATAGGATTGATTCTTCTTAGTTTCTGTTTGAAAGGCTTTTGATTTGGTTTCAAAGGTATAGTGTGTTGGATGACTGAAGTATCATAGGACTTAAGGTCCTCATAACTCCAGGCAAAAACATCTTGGAACTCTTTAAACAAGTCAATGTATTTTGGCTTCTGATCGCGTGGCAACGATTGGGATAGTTTTATCATTTTGGGGTTCTCTATGGTTCCAATGTTATAGTCTTCAATCGCAGCATTTAAAGGTTACATCTTTGGTTTTCTAGGGATATCATTTGAGTCAAATATGTCTTCTAAGGGAGTCAAGTCTGTGGGTAGAAAATTGTCTTTTAGCTCAATAACTTCAGCTTCTGCCTCAGCTATTTCATCAAGGTTCATTTGTGTGAGCTCTTGTATGTTATTGTTATCAAAAGTTGTTGGGTGCAAAATTTGTTTAGCTGCTTAAGCTGATATAGTCTGCTCACTTTTGTTTACCACTTGTTGTGAGTCATCCATGGTATTCTCATCAATTTTAAACCTGTGAATTCTTCTTGTAAAGTGAGGAAATTGTTGATTTGTGTATCATTTTCAAAAAATTGCCAATTCTTGATGTTATCTGGGATTGCAGGCCTGTGTTTGATTTCAACTGTGAAATGGTGATTGGGCTCGAATGGCAGCTTGCATGTGCTGGCAAAGGTTGCCAAACTATGTGCATGTAAATTGTGGCTTCTTGAGATTTTGGTAAGTTGGGATTCTGAGAAGGTATTGAGTATGTCAATGGCTGCTCTTCTGTAAGCTCTCAACCTATTATCATTTGTAACAAAGTTTCCCTTCATTTGCTGTATAATCAGATCTAAGTCTCCTAGAATTAAAACTTTTGTTGCTCCTAGATCTCTGATTAGTTTGAGACCTAATAGGAGGGCTTCATACTCTGCCATATTGTTTGTGCATCTGAAATTTAACCTATAGGCATGACCTTCAGCGTGGTCAGTTTGCATGTTGTGAATTCATACGCCTGCCCCTGCTCCTAGTTTGTTTACAGAGCCATCAAATTCTAAATACCAAAGGATTTCTTGCTTGTGGTCAGTATTGGGAGTTTTAGTCATTTTCGGAGTGGTCAGACTGAAGTTTTCTGTTTCACATAGTGTGTCTTGTGTGCTGGTTACATCAATCATTTCATCATTTCCTAGGTTTTGTGCCACCGATTCCTCATTTATGCATATTTCTTGCTCTAAAGCCAAAGGTTTATCATTAGTCGAAGGATACATATCAACATTAAATAAGATGAATGAATCCATATCTAAATGGATAGAATAGATGGGAAAGTTTTGTGGCTTTTCTTCACTGCTTACCACATATTTCATTAGTGTTTCTCGGTACAATCTCTTTGGTTTCCCAAAGACTAAAATAGTGGCATAGGACATGTCTAATTGCAAAGATCCTTGGAGTTTGGCTCCCCAAGATCTTGATAAAAGCATACCATATTTGGGTGGAATATCAGCTACCACCACGTCCATCAAGATTGTTTTGTTTGGGTATTGGACCAAGGACACACACAAATCTTTAATTAAGCCTAAACAATTGACTGGACTGGAATCAAATGAGAACAAGTCTTTGTATGGTCTAGTGATATCTAGGTTTAGTTTCTCCATTATAGATTTGGGCATTAGGTTGTGGGAAGCTCCTAAATCAAACATTGCATTGTGCAACACTTTGTCATGGATGTGTAAACTGACATAAAAGGGTAGAACACCTTCGTTTACTGTTTTACCATTGACTTCAGGACCGAAAAGTAATTCAAGTTGATCATCTAAGACATTAACATCATCCCTATTCTCTGGTATCTGCAGTGACCTTTTGATTTGCTGTCTGTATACATCATGTTTAGCAAGCTCAGAGAGAGGAATAGATATTTTTAATTTACCAATTTTTGCTTCTAAATCGAAGGGTTTCTTTGATTGAGTTTTAGTGCTGTGGCTAGCAGATTTTCCTTTTTGAATTTCACTTTCAGCGATTTTCTCTTGATCTTGAGTGTTATCTTGAAGTATTCCTGTTTCGGAAGTGTTTTGAGGGGCACTTTTTGAATTTTCGTTTGAGGAAGGATAAAAATAGCTGGTTCTTAGAGGGGTATATCTCTGTTACATCTTCTATGGTTACTTCTTTTGGGTTTGGGCCTGTAATACCAGAAGGTCCTGTGAGGACAGCTTTGTATTTTATCTTCTTAGGCTATTTAGTATCCTTTGGTTTGATAGGTTCAGGCACATCTATGGTTATGGTCCTCAACTTATACTGCTTGTGAACCTCATATACTGCTGCATCATAGCCTTCTCTAAAGTCAAATGATTCTCTGGACTTGGTTTGGAATTGATCGATATCATGATCATCTTGATCTTCTTGGATTAGAAAAACTCGTTGCTCACCGTTCAAACCCATCAAGTTCATATGAGTGTCCTCTGTTGGTTCACTAGATGTTGATGCTTCAGCATAGTTTTCTCGGAAAGGAGGTCTGATATCCTGGTCGGGGCCAGCCCTTCCAAAATTTGGATTTTTGTTTTTTCTAAAGTTTGGGTTTCTGATAGTATTACTTTGTTGTCCTTCCCATGATGATTTTCTTTCAACAGTTTCCACTCTATCTCCAAGTCTATGCATGCCATTGATGATTGCATCCAATTTTTATTCTAAGGCTGAAGGATCTTCTTTAAAAGTAGTTCTTCTTTCAGCTCTTGCTCTATTTCGCTTAGCGATGAGGTTTGCCTCCACACTAACAGCTATATTCTGCATGTCTGCTAAGGTTTGAGGGGCCCTTTATCTTGATTGATATGCCATGTTAGAATCAAATCCATCAGGGAATTTGTATAAAGCTAGATCAGGTGGAGGTCTAAGGTTTTATGGAATGGCATTGTAAACATTGTTGAACCTAGCACAATAGTCTAAGACAGCTTCTTGAGGGCCTCTTTTAATGGTGTCATATTCGGATAATATGTCCAGTGGATCTTTCTTCTTTTCCCATCTGTTGAGAAATGTTTGGTAAAGGGCTTCTGGGTCAGCTATGGAATTTGAAGGAAAATCTCTAAACTAGGGCCTTATCTCTCCTGTTAAACTTTGGACAAAAATTTTCATTCTTACATCATCATCATCTATTTCATAGTTCTCAAAATAGTCTTGCATTTTTTTGGTATGTTGCAGGGCTGTGTAAGAACCAGTACCATCAAAATATGTGATTTTGGTTTGATAATCCTGAGGCATAGCCCCTGGATTTCCAGGTAACTATAAAGGTGCATAGCGATTCGCCATATTTACGGGGATAAATGGAACAACAGGAAGAAATGGAACAACTGGAACAGTAAGAACAACAGTGGTAATATATGCAGTGAATGGAGGAGTGGAAAAGGTGCTTTCAGAAGTGGATGAAGAACTAGGAGAGGTTGGAACAGTATGAGGATGGAATGAAACTTTGGCAGGGGTTGGAATATAGCTTTGCTGAATTGTTTCAGGACTTGAATCAGCAATATCTTCTTTTCGTTCTTGTTTCCTAAGGATTTTTGGGACTAAATTGGGATTTCCAAAAACAGCTGGTGGATCTGGGTCTGGATTTGACCTGGTATAGCGAGATTTCTTCTTTGGAGCCAGCGTCTAACTCGTTTTTTGGTATTTGCTAGGAATATATTGGGTTAGAAAGAAATTTTGGAAAAATTTGTTCTTCCCCAGTGGAGTCGCCAATGATGTTATCACTCAGGTTGTCCCCTGGCTCCTATGGGATACGGCCGATGAAACCACAAACCAATCTTTGGATTGCAGGTCCTAGCCTACCTGCAATTAGAGAGGGCTCTCTCTTTATGATTTAGCTTTGTTTTGGTGGGATTTTAGGCTAGTTATAAGTGCAGAGTTTTGTTTTAAGTTTGGTGGGATGGATGATATTTCAAATAGAGGCGGCATGCAGAGTGTGAGAAGTTCAGACCATTGGGCAATGGAGTCAATGATTATGGGCTGCTGGATGTGATTTCTTTGGTAAAGAGGGGACTGCAGAGCAAGATAGCTAAACATGGAACAATCTTTAAGCTGGAAGTAAGATGAAATGGGGTCAGGGAATGAAAGGCAATTAAGAAGCTTTCATTATGCTAACAGAGGGAAAATGAGAGAATATTATCTAGGAGCAATTAAGGAATCCTAAACAGCATTCATAGATGAAAGAATTAGTGTAAACATGAGCAATGAAGGATTCATATTCATGACTAATTCTGAAGAAAACATAGAAAAATCACAGAAATTGAGCACAGAGTACAGCTAAGTAAAATCTGGGTTATTCTTCTTTCCTGCAATCTAGATCATGATACATAAATGATATAGTAAACATAGAAACTAAAAACAGAAGTAAGAAAGACTTATTGGTCCATGAGGAAGCACGAGAATTCTATAGTATGTTCTTTTGAGATCAAATGCACAACAACCAGTTCATAAGCAATGCATTCCCACAAGTCCAGAATGAGATTCATCAACCAACCAACCCTTAAAACATAGCTCGCGGAGGTATTTATAAGATAAAATATGTACAAACAAGATCTGACAAAGATCTGAGAAAATATCTAAGATTAACCTAACTTAATCTACAAGTAAAGCAAAAGTATCTAGCCTAAGCTGCGCTGGAGGCAGCTCCATCAAAATTTGGCTTTAAAGGCGTCCTTTGTAGCTCTGTGCTGTCCATCTGCAATAACTGCTCTTTAATCTTTGATTTGCTCTTCTTAGCCGATTCCGCTGCTCATTAACTCTGATCTAATTTAGCTTTAATAGCTTTTAACTCTGTACTGATACTTTTTGACTTATTGGATCCTCTTAAATGTTCATCTGCTTTGGCTTTTACTTTCCCAATGATACTCTTTAACGCTCCACTGAACTAATACTCTTTTTAGCATTGTATGGAAAAATATAATTGCTATCGTGTCCTGTTTGTTGCTTTTCTTTTGGAAAATCATGTTTTTGACGGCCCACTGGACAGGGCAGCAAATACCTCTGTTAAGCTCCTTATTTCTTTATCTGTGGGCAAAGAAGTCCATCGGCGCTGAATAATATGAAAAAGAGGAGGAAGACTGCATAAAAGTGACTTTGGCTGAGGCTGCGAGCTCATTGTCTGGAGCTTTCTGTTATGAGGCGGTCGAAAATGGCTGAAAATGCTATCTGGTTCCTCTACACTTGGAGCGCGCAGAAGCAATGAGCAAAAATATAAGAAAAATCCTTTTTACCCCTAAAATGGGAAAAAACGGCTTAAAGCGGGAGATTCATGCTTTAGAGGGCGGGAGCGATCATTTTTGGAGAAAATAGAAATGATTAAATGCGGGTCATTGGATCAGGTGAGCGCAGATCCAATGGCTAAGAGGAAATCGCAATATCGCATCGGCGGGGGGGCAAGGGGTCATGAATATATGGGATAGGTGATGCAGCGATGAGCGATAGCGATATCGCATCGGGAGAGACCTTGTGATATCGCATTGGGGAGAAATAGCGATATGCGACTTGATATAAGTGATAGAAATATAAGCGATTGCGAAATGGGATGCGAAATGTATATATACCGTTGGATGTGGGGATTGATTGGACGGCAGTCGGGTGATCGCAATATCGCGTCGGCGGAGGTCAATGGATTGGGGCCCTTTACATATGTGCGATTGCGATATGCGACAATGTGATGGCACGATAGCGATGAATTTGCGATAAAAGATGTATTTTTATAGTAAAACATGGATTTGCGGTAAAACATGGTTTTTACGATAAAGCGGAGATATGGGATAATGCGGGGATTTATGGTAAATCATATGATTTAAGATGAAACGATAGAGCGGTGATAGTGATATCGGCGATGATGCGATAGCGATATTGCATTGGAGGGGAACAAATAGGGAAACGAATACATGGGCATGTGAATACAGCGATTGCGACTTGCGATATCGTGTCGGAGGGGGTCAAATCAGATTGAAGGAGGGTTATATGCATGGGAGAAGGGTTTTTGAGATCGGAGAAGGGTTTTTGAGGTGATAAGGGTTCTTACTAAGTTTCAAGTAAACTTAGTAATTCCCGAAGAGCAATATTTATGGTTATATTTCAACCAAAGGCGGGGATATGTATATATTAGGGCTTTTTATCATATTTTTAATAAGGGGAGGAAAATAACATGGGATTTATATAATAAAGTTAGGAGTTAATATGAAATTTTGAGAAGAAAGCACTAAGTATAAGAAACTTAGGCTTTTGAAGGAAAAAGGATTTATACATGAACTATTTAAGGAATGAAATGAGTGATGCAGTGATATTAAGCAGATATTAATATCTCTGGGGGAAATTAGTGAATGATTTGGGGAAAGAATGAAGGGGAAGTTAGACATGCCTCGCTTGAGCTGCTCCAAGGGAATCTGCATTGCACTTGTGATTTGAAGTAAATTTAACACTTTGAGACACAAAATTTATCACAAGTCTTCATTCTGCAACCTCAAAACTACCTACCCTACCTACTTGCCTAACATTTTTTCTTCTTTTTGGATGGGTGCAATTGGACTAGCAAACCCTTATTTTCTTCTTTTCTTTTAGCTATCCTCCTATCTAAACTACCCTTATTTCTTCCAGGGGCTCAGATTAAGCAGTTTAGCACCCTTGTTTCTCTACCTGTCTAATGATCTGCCAAGATTAAACAGTTTGGACAGATTTTTATTCTCTATCTCTAAAACAAGAAATTTAAACCTAGGGAGGCCAAGATTAAGTTGTTTGGCCTTCCCTTAACTGTGAAATTCTTCAAAAAAGGAATATAGTAGTGGCATTTGAGCTAGCACACTTTCCTAGCCTTTTGATTGGGGTTTATTTCTTTTATTTTTCTCTTGGCCCATTCATTCTTCTTTATGCCCTTTGATTATTCTTTTAGGGCATGTCCTCTTTACATTTTTTAAATTTTTGTTTTTTTTGGAAATATGGAACCTTTGCAGCATGAAAAAATGACATATTTGGCATTTCCACAGTCAATCATGAAATATGAAACCTATTGGTATAGGAGGTTAACAGTGGCTCCACTTGGTGATGGCTTTTTCAGATGAAAAGCCAAGAATAGCAGGTCAGATTGCCTTGTATTCTTCAACTGTTGTTGTAATCTGAAAACATCTTGACTTGGATGCTATTGATCTAAATTTTTGTAAGCTGTATGCAGCACCCTTTTTGAGCTAAATTGCTGGTTCCTTCTGCGTGCTTATCTACATCTTCATATTTTCCCGAACACTTTCTTTGAGACAAACTCAAAATAAACATCAGAATGGTTCATCTCCTTGCTTCTTTCTTCAAAATTTGCTACGCTGGTCCTTATCTAACTGCTGTAAAATAAAAATTCTGAAAATACACATATTAATGTACAATACATAGTTCTCTTTATATTCATAAAAAAAGGGTCAAAATAGTGTTTGAGCATTCGCCCATTGACAGGGCCATCTTCAGCTTCTGTGCCATCCAAACTCTTCAAAAAATAGGTGTTATTGCCATGTACAACTTGAATAACAAACAGTCCTTTCCACAGGAAATCAAACTTTCCATGTTTTCCTTTATCTTTTCTCTTTGAATCCCATCTAAGCACTTTATCTCCGATGAATAAATCCTCTGCTTTGGTTCTTTTGTCAAACATCTTTTTCAATTTTTCTTGTAAAACTTGATTTCTGTGATATACTTCCTCTCTTGTCTGCTGCAAGTGAATGGTTTGATTGATCCTTCTTTGAATATCATTAGGCTCTGCTTGTATCTCTTGCAGTAATTTGATCACTGGGATTCCCAAAGATGAAGGGAATCTTGCCTCCATGCCATAAACTAGTTCATATGGGCTTGTTCCAATGGATCTTTTGGTGGTCAATCTATCGGCCCATAGTGCATTCACCAGCTTTTTGTGCCAATTCGTTTTGTTCTCCTCCAAGACCTTCTTGATGATGTTGATCAAACGTTTGTTGGATGACTCATTTAGGCCATTACCTTGAGGGTAATAGGTTGTGGAGTGACCTAAGGTAATGTGGTATTTGTGGCAAAAACTGATCATTTTCTTGGACTTAAAGGCAACGGCATTGTCTGTGATAATTTTTTTGGGACAGCCAAATCTAGACAAGATGTTGGTTTCTAGGAATTGCATGATGGTTGAGTCATTGGCTTGCCTACAAGGGATGGCCTCTATCCACTTGCTAAAGTAGTCTGTGGTAGTTAAAATCCATTTGTGTTGGCCTGAAGAGGAGGGATGAATTTCACCAATGAAGTCTAAACCCCATTGTTGAAATGGTTTCTCTGTTGAAATGGGTCTAAGGGGTAAGGGCAGCAGCTTTCTTTTGCCTTCAAAGATTTGGCACTTATGGCATGAAACAACAAATTTCTTTACATCAGCAAATAGGGAAGGCTAATAAAAACCAGCCCTTAGTATCTTGTCAGCAGTAGATTTCCAATACAAGTGCCCTCCGCAATCCCCTGCATGAAACTCATTCATAACACTATCAATTTCATTTAATGTTAGACAATTAAGCAAAATTCCTTCATGATTTTTCCAAAACTGGGCACTGTCTATAATACACAACTTTGATGCTTTCATTTTTAAAAACCTCTTTTTGGTTCTGGACAACCCTGGAGGAGCATGCAGGTTTAACAATACAAAACATATGTAAGCATACCAAGGTGATTGTAAAAAGGCTTGATTGATCTGTGGAGTCGCCATCTCCTATTCATTGATCTATTTCAAATATGAATGACTGTTATCTAAGAATTCTTAGCTGCTCCTAGATAGAGCTCATTCATCTTCCCTCTGCTAACCTGATTGAGAGATTCTTTGTTGCCTTTCATTCCTTAGCCTCCAATCCATCTCCATTTAGCTTGAGTATTGTTTCATGAGAAACTACCTTGCTCCTCATTCCTCTTGTGACCAAGAAAACGCACCAACAGTCTTACTCCATTACTCCATGCCCAATGGTTTGAAACTTACCACACTATGCCTTGCCTCTCTACTTGAGATCATCCTCCTTCCCACCAAACATAAACAAAACCCCCTTGAACTCAATAGCTAGCCTAATGTCATCTTCAACAAAGCTAAATCATAAAGAGAGAGCCCTCTCTGACTACTGGTAGGCTAGGACCAGCAGTCTAAAGCTTAGTTTGTGGTTGCCTCGGCCGTATCCCTTTAAGGAGCTTTAGGGACAACCTGAGTGATAACATGTGAAAAATTTGTTTAGCTGCTTAAGTTGATATAGTCTGCTCACTTTTGTTTACCACTTGTTGTGAGTCATCCATGGTATTCTCATCAATGTTTAAACCTGTGAATTCTTCTTGTAAAGTGAGGAAATTGTTGATTTGTGTATCATTTTAAAAAATTTGCCAATGATTGATGTTATCTGGGACTGCAGGCCTGTGTTTGATTTCAACTGTGAAATGGTGATTGGGCTCGAATGGCAGCTTGCATGTGCTGGCAAAGGTTGCCAAACTATGTGCATGTAAATTGTGGCTTCTTGAGATTTTGGTAAGTTGGGATTTTGAGAAGGTATTGAGTATGTCAATGGCTGCTCTTCTGTAAGCTCTCAACCTATTATCATTTGTAACAAAGTTTCCCTTCATTTGCTGTATAATCAGATCTGAGTCTCCTAGAATTGAAACTTTTGTTGCTCCTAGATCTCTGATCAGTTGAGACCTAATAGGAGGGCTTCATACTCTGCCATATTGTTCGTGCATCTGAAATTTAACCTATAGGAATGACCTTCAACATGGTCAATTTGCGTGTTGTGAATCCATACCCCTGCCCTGCTCCTAGTTTGTTTACAAAGCCATCAAATTCTAAATACCAAAGGATTTCTTGCTTGTGGTCAGTATTGGGAGTTTTAGTAATTTTTGGAGTGGGCAAACTTAAGTTTTTTGTTTCACATAGTGTGTCTTGTGTTCTGGTTACATCAATCATTTCATCAGTTCCTAGGTTTTGTGCCACTGATTCCTCATTTATGCGTATTTATTTCTCTAAAGCCAAAGGTTTATCATCAGTCGGAGGACACATATCAGCATTAAATAAGATGAATGAATCCATATCTGAATGGATAGAATAGATGGGAAAGTTTTGTGGCTTTTCTTCACTGCTTACCACATATTTCATTAGTGTTTCTCGGCACAATCTCTTTGGTTTCCCAAAGACTGAAATAGTGGCATAGGACATGTCTAATTGCAAAGATCCTTGGAGTTTGGCTCCCCAAGATCTTGATAAAAGCATACCATATTTGGGTGGAATATCAGCTACCACCACGTCCATCAGGGTTGTTTTGTTTGGGTATTGGACCAAGGACACACACAAATCTTTAATTAAGCCTAAACACTTGACTTGACTGGAATCAAATGAGAACAAGTCTTTGTATGGTCTAGTGATATCTAGGTTTAGTTTCTCCATTACAGATTTGGGCATTAGGTTGTGGGAAGCTCCTGAATCAAACATTGCATTGTACAACACTTTGTCATGGATGTGTAAACTAACATAAAACGGTCAAACACCTCCGTTTACTGTTTTACCATTGACTTCAGGACCGAAAAGTAATTCAGGTTGATCATCTAAGACATTAAAATCATCCCTATTCTCTGGCATCTGCAGTGACCTTTTGATTTGCTGTCTGTATACATCATGTTTAGCAAGCTCAAAGAGAGGAATAGATATTTTTAATTTACCAATTTCTGCTTCTAAATCGAAGGGTTTCTTTGATTGAGTTTTAGTGCTGTGGCTAGAAGATTTTCCTTTTTGAATTGCACTTTCAGCGATTTTCTCTTGATCTTGAGTGTTATCTTGAAGTATTCCTATTTCAGAAGTGTTTTGAGGGGCACTTTTTGAATTTTCGTTTGAGGAAGAGGATACAAATGGCTGGTTCTTAGAGGGGTATATCTTTGTTACATCTTCTACGGTTACTTCTTTTGGGTTTGGGCCTGTAATACCAGAAGGTCCTGTGAGGACAGCTTTGTATTTTATCTTCTTAGGTTGTTTAGTAT
>Ga0181464_1000528_pt1 | contig 16831 bp, 29 predicted proteins | sample InSIn2gowninarea_FD_119074 | JGI IMG/M metagenome (GOLD analysis project Ga0181464, IMG submission 119074) | Clean room microbial communities from NASA Spacecraft Assembly Facility at Jet Propulsion Laboratory, Pasadena, California, USA -... ...
GGTCAGATCCTTGAAAATATGTTGCCAATCCGGCATTAATGAACTAAATATTGGGGGAAAAGTTGGATTTGAATTCAAAATGCCTTTAGGTTGGATTTGCCTTCATATATGTAGATTTATGTTGTTGTTAATGTTGAAAACTTAAGGTTGTATGAGCCTCCTTTAATAGAAAATCAAGGAGAAAATGTCCAAGTTCCTTTCATTAAGGATTTTTCTCCTAAATACCTTGATGAACTGCAACAAAACACCATTCTTGACAGAAGAAAAAGGTCTTCAAAACAAGGGAGTGTGGACTACCTTATAGTGGGGCTCAAAGGAAATAATCCTTCAAAAGAAAAATGCATCGAGATTGGAAAGGTGAGGGAATTTTACTCTCCCCTGCTGGACAATTAAAAGTGATCTTTTTGGGTCCAAAAGGCTTCCAGTGGGGAGGAATGATCAGGGGCTCAAAAAATAGCTCAAAATTAAAAGTTGTTGGATCAATGTGGAACCTAAATTACCATGTAGTTCTCGCCATCCAAAATCGATCACAACTTGTTTCACATAAAATGGAGATTGTATGCTCCTAGAATCATGTTCTATTAACTTTCCCAAATAGGCAATTTTTTGTAAAAATTTGATAGCCACGTCAACAGTCTGTACTATTGACGTGGCACTGACTGTGTAGGTCTATGTGGTGATTTGACTAGTGAACAGGCTCAATGAATCATGTTGTGCCAAGTTTCAAATTCTTATTGGATGCAATTTGGTGATTTGTGATTGGGTAGTTGATGGCCAACCACAGGCTCATGCATGGCCCAACTAGGGGCCGCCACATGGTAGCCTAGGGGCCACCAAAATTTTGGGTCGAAGTCTGGGCAGCAATAGTGGGGGTCGAACCCATGACCACCAAGCAATGCGACAATCCAACTACCAACATGCCACCACATTAGAACTTGACATATTATGTTGTTAGCATATATTTGAAAACAATGTGCGTGCCATTCAGGGGAAGGGCCCACCCTTGGGCACACACTAACCATCTGATCACTATCGGAGGGGAACAGAGGCTCGACCGGTGGGGGCGGGTTGTTGGCCTTAGCCCCATAATGTGGCCACCATGTGCCCAAATTTTTTGGATATAAGGCGTTAGAGGACATTTAAAAGGTCTGACAAAATCGGTGAAAATGTTGGGAAAATTTATAGGATGGTGCCAGATTTTGGGGAATTTGTGGCGCGATTAGAAAAAAACTTGGAAAGGACATAACTTCTTCAATGTTTGACCAAATCAGGAGAAGAAAGAGGCTACATAGGCATTTTTTGGCATTCTGGAGCCATTGGAATAGGTTTCAGAGCTTTCTGAGCATTATAAACTGATGTATTCAAATTTTTGAGCATAATAGAGACCCTAAGCCATTGGAAGTTGGACCAAGGAGATGTAGCCGAAAAGGGGTGAACTCCTCCATCATGCATTGTTGTTATACTATTTATGGTGATGTTTATGTCTATTATATGATATTGTTCAACCATTTGTTTATGTTAATTTTCACATAAAATTTCCATAAAAACACTCAAAAACTCATGTTTAAACTTGCAATTAACCTCATGAATCCTTAAGCACATTTAACATAATAAAAAAAATAATTTAGTACAAAAAACTAATTATCCCAATCAGATCAATGTTGGTGTGCACTAGTGTTTTTCATAAAGAAGAAATATGGTACTCTTAGATTGTGCATTTATTATAGGTGACTGAACAAGGTGTCAATTAAGAATAGATACCCATTGCCAAGGATTAATGATTTGTTTGATCACTTGAAGGGATAAAAAATGTTCTCTAGGATCAACTTGAGATGATGATACCATCAAGTGTTGGCTACATGGGGCTTGACCTAGGTTCAACATTAGTTAGCCAAACAAATCCATACACTACTGGCCCTTTCGACATCAACCTGCAGAGTGCGGACTGAAGTCTCACTTGAAGTAGTATGGGGGGATGCTAGAACCAAGTTTCCACACCCTGAGACGGTTGTGATGTTGGTTTATACCCTTTGTTCCTAATTTCATGTAGGTCACTAAGTTATAGGGCTCTATCAGTCTAGCCCTTTATTCTTCTCTTCAAGACCTCCACGAAGGAGTACGATTGACCTTGGCGAAGCCTTAACCCGCGATCTAGGTACTTTCGCGCTGCTATGATGGTAGGCTGTATAAGTTCCCAAGTTAGCCCAAGTGTATTACTTATCTTACTAAACAATCACAGTTAGCAACATGTAAATAGATATTCTTACTTGCATTTAACTAGCTAATGCAGTCACGTACATTCGCGCATCACATGAAAATTGTAAATTAAACCCAAATTGCAATATAACTAGATGCATTAATAAGAAATAGATACACAAAATTTGCAGAATACTTCTCTTTATTGATATCTTTAGATTATTATAGACTCTATCCGCCCTACACACATAGCTACAGGGGTTTGCGCACTCAGCTGCAGGGGTCTGCGCACTCAGCTGCAGAACCTCTACCTACGCTAAGACCCAAAACACTTAGACTTCGCTTTCAAGACTATTCAATCCATTCTTCACTAAATACTTCTAACTACTTAGAGCTTACTTACTTAGCTCCTTTTATACAATCCCATGGTCCGTGGACCATGGGTGGATATTTACAGTGGAAGTTACACTTTACAAAATAAGGGTGGAGAACCCTTTATGACTCATGACACCTTCGTGCTCCACGACCACAAAATGCGGAGACTTTACAACTTTATTACAAAATTTGACCCAAAACATGGGATTTTGGCCCAAAAAATATCCTTGGGGGATCCCTTTCCCAACAGGCCCCCAACACAAACATTGTGACTCACCCTTGAGTCACTGTATGAGTGCGAAGATCTTAGCATGAAGACCTCCTAGCTCAACTTGTACGACCGCAACCTCGATAGTGCACTGTGCGACCACCTTCTTCACTTCGTCAACCATGTGCTTGGTTACTGCTCCTAAATTGTTAGCCTGAAGCTTTTGCTAAGTTTCTTGTATATTCACAAGCTTTCCTTCAATAGAGGCTGTAACTGTGTAAGCCTCATCCAACCAGGGATTCAGTCGTGCCTTTAGCACTGCCTCCTTGTGCTATGCTGCATCTACCCATTCCTTCAACTGCTTGGCCTCCTGTAGCTTTGCCAGTCTTTGTATGAATGTGACAGTTCACGCAGTGCCTTTTACCTCGTTGTAGCGCTACTATAGTTCTCGTGCTTCTGTTTCTAGCTATTATACATTTGGGTCCTTCTGCAGGCTTGTCAGGACCTCAATCGACTAATCAAAAATTTGTGTGCATTCTACTACTATAGTGTCGACCACCATTATTGCCTCTATGATAGTGGTTGCACACTACTTCTTCACTTCTAGCATAGTTAAAGGCTGGGCCTTCAACTGTAATTCGATAATATGTAGGTTCAACTCCAGTTGAACCCTAGCCATCTCTGTGCGAGCACCATGCACCCTTGTAGCAAGATTGCAAACGTACACCTCAATCAGTTCTTTCTCAAGAATGACCAACTCTGGGACAATTAGGCATGCCTCCTTCACTACCTAAATTATACGCTTGTTTTAGTCAGTTACCTCAGTAACGGTAGTGATGGAAGAGTCTCCCTGTAGGGCTATCTGCTCATTGTTAATCCTCTGCTTGTTGATCACCTACAGAGCATGGTGTTCACGAGCCCTCAACTTTGTGATCACTCCATCTTGCAATAAGTGGAGCACCTCACTAGGGAGCACTACCAAGTTCAACCCCACTCCCTTGAGAGCTCTAACAGTGGGCCTATCAGCTTCATTCTTGATGGTTAGTGCTCCATCGAGCAGCATTATCACACTGGAGACCTTCGCACGCACCATCTCAGCAGCTTCTGAAGTGCCGATAGTGAGGCTAGTGGACACCGTGGCAGCTTATGACGCGCAGGTCTACAACTCCTACAAACATGTTTAGATGGCCCCCAATATTAGTTGTTGCTTCTGCTCAAACTACTGTAGGGCCTCTGCAGTGACATCTCACATCATGTCTCCACTGTCATGCAAATCACCCTTTGTGAGGGTGATTGGGTCCAACGACGTCTTAGTGACCTTGGATTTCTTCCTCGACCCTCCTTTCTCTTGTTCTTATGCATGCTTGATGCGACCAGATGTTGCCTGCGAGTTTGCGCCGTGCTACTCTATTTGCTCGTCTGCCGCTTCCTCTATCTCAGGCAGAGGCAACCTCGCGCCTTTGTCAAAGTCCTGCTCTATTCAACCTGTTTTCTTCTCCATCTACTAAGCGGCATCATGCTCCACCTGGGCCTTGTTAGTGGCCTCCTTCTTCCTCTTCTTAGCCAACTTAACCATCTTGAGCTTGGCCTCCACCTTCTTGCACTGCGCGGAGGTCTTGCTCGCCCCCATCACCAAGTATGATGTAGTGTGCCACTCTCCTAGCCAACGATCAAGTACTGCATCAATGGCATCATCCGTTGCTAAGTAAGGCAAGTCATACCATGTTTGTATAGGGGTCCTTCCGTGCTTGATTAACACATGGTGAAAATCTGCCTTGAACTCTGCATAGCCCTACAGTTTGGCAAACACAGTAGGCAACAACCTCAGTTTGTGATTGATGGCCATGCAGATGTTCATCTCCATCAATATCCAGAATATATCACTATCCTTGATGTGCTGCGCATCCTTGGTCGCCTGCAACAAAGCATACTTTGCTACTTCTGGTAGGTCTAGTGTGACTGAGGGGAATTGACTGTCCTCTGGCAGCTCCCATGCTACCAGCACAATAGACATTAACAACCATGCGTAGTGGAAGGTCTTATTGAGCTCCTATACCTCACAACAGTTCACAAGGAACTCATTACAGAGATAGTGTGCCCAATTGCACTGGACTCCTTCGATACATTGGGTTGCTAGCGCGATGACATGTATAGGCACCTCATCTGCGTGACACTTCCTCATCACCTTTCCTGCCAAAATATGTGTAGCCACCTTTATGGCAAGGTCACTGATACTGCAAATGGAATATCTGTGTGACTTCTTCACAAGCTTAAATTTATCCTTCATGGCCTCCGGGAGGGCCTACTCGCCAACTTTTATGCCAAACATCATGGCCAGATTTTATCCTATGTAGGGAAGCCACATGATCCTATGGATCAATCTGTTAGTGATGGGTATTGGCTCCTCCATCCATAGAAACCATCATGCACCAAGCATAGTAGCTGCTTAATGACCAATACTATAATTGGGGTGCAGTTGTAGTGCAGCACCCATAGAAGGTTGAGTAGACCTACCTTGTCTACTCCCCTAAGCCACTTTCATGGCTCCAATGTAGTCATCCTAGTGGTTGTGTCAATAATGCGACGCATTAGCTACTTGGTCGCTAAGTGCAAGAACTTCTCATGGTTAGGTAAGTCCCAATCTTTGAGCTTTAACATAGGAAACCACACCAAACGTGGTCCTTCAAAGACAATCTCATCCAACAGTAGAGGGGTTTGCAAGGGGACCTTGCTTTCGTCAATATCTTTTGGCACCTTGGTCTTTCTCTTGCATGGAGGGACACACTTAGTAACCGAGTGATAGGTTCAACACCTTGGACTTCAACTTCCTCCATGTTTATCCTCAAGTCCTCATCATCCATCATGGTGTCTTCAATTTCTTCCTCCTCTAGCTCCAGATTGATGGCTTTGCCATTTTCTTGTGTGGTGGGCTTGTTCTTTGGTGGGTTTCTTCTCGGCAATGCACACACCGGTATTATAGGCTGCTTGCCCTTTTCATCCTTTGCACTCTCCTTGGTTGTGGTTGACTTCGGTCTAGGTGTCTATGGGGATTTTGGAACTTCCGCTAATACTTCTACAACCTCTGAGACATCTTCTTCTACCTCCCTAACAAGCATCAGCTCAGCCTCCTCAACTGTCACTGCTTCAGTGTCCATAACCTCTGTGGGTGTTGACATGATGTTATGAAATAACTCTTGTGCCGCCTATGGCAAAGTATCAAATACTGAACTGGCTATCAAAGCTTTGAATTTCTCGTGGTTCATGTGCACTTGAGAGCTCAACAACTCAATTCCCAAAACTCCAATGTTTTTTGCTAGGTAGCCACCTGTAATTTATAGGGCATTTTGAATTCAAATCCAACTTTTCCCCCAATATTTAGTTCATTAATGCCGGATTGGCAACATATTTTCAAGGATCTGACCCACAAATTACGTCTTAAATGCCAGCCACCCACTCCATTTGGCCACATTTCTATCGTCAAAATCATGAACAATGACTTTAACCGCCACTTTCTGGCCAACTTGCGCGATTTCTCCTTGTGTAGCGTAGCTCTTATCGCATTGTCGGGAACCCTGTGACACTTCCTTGCTTTGCACAATCCTCCAATCATGCAGCTTCAAAAATTGGGCATTATAGTTTATAGTCCCACACCTCCTTTCAGCTGCCTAGAGTGCTAAGACTTTGCTACCCTCATATAGTCACATGGTTGGACCACTGATGTATGACTTCAATCGATTTCCATTCACCTTTCATGGGAAGGGATCTCCATTCAATTTAACCAACTGAACTACTCCACTATCGGTAATCTCTTTAATGACATAGGGCCCTAACCAGTGCATTATGAAATTCTCTGGAAATTTATTAAACGTACTGTCGTATAACAAAATTAGGTCATTTACCTTAAAGGTGCGCATCTTAATGTTCTGATCATGCCATTTTTTTCGTGATGCTTTTGGACCTATTGGTGGAATCTAGCTAGAAATCTCTCTTCTTCAAGCTTAGCTAGCTGCGTGAGCCTCTCTTCCAAGGCTATGTGATCTGTCATACCCGTGAGTGCTGCTATGTGAAAACTAGGCACAATGTATTCCATGGGAATCACTGCTTCAACATTGTATACAAGCCTAAAGGGTGTCTATCCAGTCAACTTTTTTCATGTCGTCCTGTAGGCCCATAGTACTGCAAGTAATCATAGGTCTCAATCACTTCGTTGAGCATTCCAGACCTTGTGTTGAAATGTGGAAACAAGAATATTACAATTTTAATTTGTCCTTGAATTAAATTGAGAATTAAAATTCGAATTTAGTCTCACCAGTTGCTTGAAAAATAATTAATTAATTCATCTTGAGCTAATTACTTGGAGAAATTCAAGTTAGAAGTCTTTGTGAAGTCATGCAACAATTATCCCTTAAATTAAGGAGATTATCACTTAATTAAGGAGATAAGATTGAGTTGTATTTGAGATTTAATTAGTTAGCTCATTTTACTGAGTCAAGTCCAGTTAAATTAGTTCCAAACTATTTTAGGAACTAATTGTGATTTCAGTCAGTTAATGCATGCATGCATCCAACTAGTGTACTCTAGATAACTAAAGATTTTCTCATCAGTAACTCATGCATGTCTATTCTGAGAAAGACCCAGATGAGATTAAAGACAGGGACACTGTACTATCAGTTGCATGATTTTTCCTATAAACAAAACTCATGCATGCAGAAGGAATTCATTCCTTGAGTATTGCACAATTTTACAGGGTGTGAGGTCAGTGTGAGTGATCAATGTTACACTTGGTAATAGTAGGATCAACCAGTAGAAACATCGCAAGGATATAGGAGCTGGGAGGGTAGAGGAGAAGGCTTATGAGTAGTCTATTTTGTCTGTGAGCATCTGTGAGGGATTGTAGTGAGAGCTGGCTAGCTGTAAGAACTAAGGCTTTGTGTAATCCTGATATATTTCCACTTGTATGATAATATAGATAATGGGATGTTTAGCTGAGTCTTTCCATCGAGTATTCTTTTGTGTTTCATGTGCATTTATTCTTCTTCTATTTATATGTGTTCGACTTGATCTTTGCTTAAATCTATTAAGATTTCGCAAGTTTGATTGTAGAAGTAGATTAAACTATTTTGCTTTAGTTATATGGAATTATCAGGTTAATCTATAGTCATAATTTCTACATGGTATCGGAGCAAAGGTTATCAAAGCTATAAATAGTATATTGAGAAGAGAATTCGAAGTTTAAATTCAGGGTTTCAGGTTGAAAAATCGAATTCTTATCATACTTCAAGGTTGGCCAATGGCTTTCAATTTCTTGAGACTCGAGTATGCCTTGGATGGTAGTTTGAATTCCATAGCATGGAAAGATCGCATGGAGGCTATATTAGAAGACAATGGCTTGAAGGAATTCACTGATCAAGAAATCCAAAAGCCAGCTTCAACTAATGCACAAGAGTTGGCTGAATGGAAGAAATGTATGGCGAAGGCGAGACAGATCATCCTTGAGGGAGTTAGATACCATATTTTCTTGACTCTCCATGGAAGGATACCCCATTTTCAATGTGGAAGACATTGAAGGACCTCTACTAGAATAGTAGCAACCAGAGGAAATTGGCGCTCAAGGATAAGCTTCAAAGAATCAAGATGGAGAAGGGCGATATTATTTCCACATATCTGAAAAAGCTCACCACCTGTAGAGATGAGCTTAGCAGTGTGCGAATAACTACTGACGAAGATGATATGGTGAACCTTGCTCTCCTCGGCCTTCCAAAGAGTTGGAATAGCTACTAGGACTCTGTGAATGGAAGGGAGAAACTGCCAGATTGGGAACGACGGTGGTCGGATCTGATGCAGGAGGAGATCAGGAGTAGCACACGAGATGGTTCTTCATCAAAGAATGATGATGAAGAAAATATGACCTTAGTAGGTAAGGTAAGGAAAGGGAAGGGGAAGGCTTCCCATTCGAAATTGAATTCTTCTCATGGAGAGAAGAAGGTTGACAATTCTAAAGTGAGATGGCTTAATTATCACGAGATGGGACATTATGTGGCTAAATTCCCATCAAGGAAGTCCAAGAAGGGATCCTCGAAAGGATCGGAAGGTGAGGCATTAGCCTCTCAATTCGAAATGGAATTTACCCTCATTGCATCTATGGTGTCATTGATTGTGGGTTGTGTTTGGTATCTTGACAGTGGAGCCTCATTCCACATGACTGGTGATAAAAGTTTATTTAGTACCTTGGAGGAGAAAGACTTCAAGATGTGGATAGAGATGGATGATGATGGAAAGTACAGTGTTTTAAAAGTGGGCACGGTTTCTTTTCAGAGGGAGCATGGAGCTCCTCTCATCTTAACAGATGTGAAGTATGTGCCTGGACTGAAGAAGAAGTTGGTATTTGTCATGATGTTGTAGGATGAATGCTATGATGTTGTCTTTAGTAAAGGAAAGGCATTCCTAAGACACATAGCCATGGGTCAGACCAAGAGGATCGGGTTTCGAGTGAAGAATCTCTATAAACTAGAGGTAGATGATTGTGCAACATTGAGTTCGAAAGAAGAATTGGTGCAAAGCCAAGACATTGGTGAGTTGTGGCACAGGGGATTGGGCCATTTGCATCATGGGGCCTTGAAGATAATGTAGTAGATATCTACATGAATTTCAAAAGGTAAACTTGAGCAATTTGACACATGCAAAGGTTGTACCTTGGGAAAGTATAGCAAGTCTTCCTTTCATGATCGAGACAGTTGAGCAAAAGCAATCTTAGAGTGAGTTCATACTGATGTGTGTGGACCATTCTTGACAGCATCCACAATGAAGAAAAGGTATTATGTGATTTTCATTGATGATTATTCTCAAAAATGTTGGATTTATTTCATGCTGAAGAAGGACCAAACCTTCTCAAACTTTTTTGAGTTCAAAGCTTTGGTCGAGAAAGGATCAAGGAAGAAAATCAAGGCCTTGAGAAATGACAACAGTGGAGAATATGTCTCTCAAGAGTTTAAGGAATTTTGTGCAGCGGAAGGAATTAAACGAGAGTCGATGACACCTCATAACCCACAATAGAATGGGGTGGCCAAGGGGAGGAATAGAACTATTGTAGGGGTAGCACGAGCGATGCTGCATGACCAAGGCCTACCACTTCATTTGTGGGTTGAGGCATGCAACAAAGTGGTCTATTTGTAGAATAGAAACCCACATGGCATACTTGGGATGAAGACAATAGAGGAAGCTCTCTCTGGTAAGAGACCAGATGTGGGTCACTTCAGGATATTTGGCTCATAAATATATTGCCATGTGAAAAAGGATGCACAAAAGAAGCTTGATCTAACATCAGAATTGGGGATACTTGTGGAGTACACTTATACACCCCATAACTAGCTGTGAGAGCTAAGGCTCTTGTGTAATACTGATATATTTCCACTTGTATGATAATATAGATAGTGGGAGTTTAGTTGAGACTTTCCCCTAAGTATTCTTTTATGTTTCATGTGCATTGATTTTTCTTCTAGTTTTATGTGTTCAACTTGATCTTGCTAAAATCTATTAAGCTTCCACAAGTTTGATTGTAGAAGTAGATTAAAGTATTTTTTCTTTAGTTATATGGCATTATTATGTTAATCTACAATCGAAATTTCTAGACCTTGTTCAACGCATTTTCCAACACTTTATTGAATTCTTCCATCGTCTCATTAGCCTATGGGTGATAAGGCATGCTCTTCTGGTGATATACCTGAAATTCTTCTGTTAGTGTGCTGATTGTCTCATTCAGAAAGTGTGTACATGATCACTCATAAAAATATTTGGACACTCAAATCGCGTCAATACATAGTCAAAGGGGAACTTCGCAGCAGTCACACCTGTTAAATCATTCATAGGCTATGCCTCTATCCATTGAGTCAAATACTCCATCGTAGTGATAATGTACCATGCTCCCGTCTTCTTACCGTGGGGCTGAATGGGTCCCATAAAATCTATCGCCCATTTCTCAAAGGGTTTTAACATCATCTGTGGATTCAAAGAAAGCTCATCTCTTTGCGATGGCTTGCTAGTCCTTTGACACACATCACATGCCTTGCAATAAGTTTTTGAATCTTGATGGAGGGTTGGCAACCACAACCCTATGTGTAGAATCTTCTATGCGGTCGCTCTCCCTGCATAATTTCCTCCCTCGGCGCCCCTATGAGTGTTTGTGAGGATACTGCTCCTATGAATCTCTAGTACATATCATCATAATATTTCATCAGACCCCATTTTTTATAGATGCCTGATAATTATAGAAAAGTCTATCACATGCACCACTAACTCCTTCTGTTGGACGGTGTAACCTTCCAGGGCAGTTCCTGACATTTGGAAGTGTATGATGTCTTCAAAATGACCATCTGCAATGCGCACTGCAAATAACTGCGTGTCAGGCAATCTCTCCTCCAACTTAGTTCGCTCTTCCCCTGTTTTGATGCATGACAGATGGTTTGGTCCTACGTCCAGTCATCCAGGCTTCACAATAACCTCAAAATCATAATCCTGGAACAATAACAAACATATATAGATTCTCCCCCCCAACACAGGCTTATTGACCAGGTATTTCAACACAGAATGATCCGTATACATCTTAAAATGTCCACCCAGCAAGTAGTGTCTAAACTTCTGGAGTGCATATACCATGGCTAACCCTTCGCACTCAGTGGTGGAATAGTTCTTCTCAGCCTTAGATAACCTTCTGCTTCCGAACGCTATGGGATGGACCAATTCTCCTCCGCCAACCTGTGTTAGTACTTCTCCCAGTGCTATACATGACGCGTCTACACGTACATGAAACTCCTTCTTCCAATTTGGGAAGATTACAATCGGCACGATGACCATCTTTTCTTTCAATACATCCAAGCTTTTATTACAGTCCTCGTTCTAACAGAATGTGACATCCTTTTTCAACAACTTCTCCATAGGCACAGTGTTCTGGGTATAGCCCTTGATAAACTTCCTGTAATACCCAGTATGTACTAAGGTTGCGTGCAACTGTTTCACACTCCTTGGTGCCACCAAATTAAGTATTACTGTGATCTTCATGGGATCTACCATCAGTCCCTATCTACAAATCGCATGACCCAATAGAGTCCAAAAAGGAGCACAAAACAGGAACTTCTTCAGATTGAGTGTGATCTGGTACCTTCGACAGGTATCTAGCATCAGGTGCAAACTTGCCACATGGCGTTTCACCAACCCAAACATAGTCCAGTCATCAAAGTACACTTCTAGGAACTTATGATTAAATTCCCTGAATACAGCAATGACTACACGTGAAAAAATACTAGGCACATTCTTCAATTCGAAAGGGATTACAGTGTACTAGAAACATTCCCACTTAGTCGTGAAGGTAATCTTTCTTCTATCCTCTGGCGTGATTTTGATCTGATGGTACCCCAAGAACCCATCAGTGAAGGAATACGTTTCCTAGCCACCTACATTATCCAAAACCTCAATAGTGAGTGGAGTTGGGAAAGGATCATGTACACAAGTGTCATTAAACTTCCTGAGATCTACGCATATCCTTATTTCATCCTTATTATTCTTTTCCTGTACCACCATTGGGCTTACCCAATTAGATTCTTCTATGGGTTCAATGATGCTTGCTGCAAGCATCTTGTCTAGCTCTAAGCGGACCTTCTCCTTATACTTTATTTTGAGATGGTAAGGTATTTTCTTAGTCGGCTTCGCGTCAAGTTTTAATGTGATCTTCATAACACCCAGGTCTCCTATTATCCCTTTTAGCTCCGTAAACTTGGTAGGGAACAAATCCTAGTATTCACAGAGAAATTTCGCGACCTTATCCACCATCGTGTCATACCAATAATCTCCAATATTTGCGAATTTGGGCTCCGCCTCCGTACTAATATTTACCTATTTCATTTTCAGTGGCGTGGTTATATCAGGATTCTCAATCTGTGGTCCCTCAACCTTGCGATGACCCTATGTTTCAAGGAGGTAAATATTTTGCGGATCCTCATCTTCTTCTTCAACAATTATGTTATAGCATTCTAGTGAGTGGCTCAGTTGAGTCCTCCAATCGGGTTGAATCAGATCCAAAGGATCTTGTTGTATCCTAAAGATCACTGCTTTCACTTCTTGTTGCACTTCGTCAATATAGCCAACCCATCTTCAAAGATAAACATCATTATGAATCCTTGGCGCAGAATATCCCATTTACCTATACCATGGTAGAACTTTATTTCCAGTTACCAGTTCATTGGGATGACATCCAAGGTATGATAGAACAAGTGCACCCATTCCAGTTGGGGCTTCACTCCATAAGCTTGAGCCCATTTTTCCAAGTGTGCACATGGATCATCCTTCTCGTCATATTGTCTATCATTCATATCTTCAGTTTCCCAAAGCGTGTTCTCATCATCGTCATACACTCGCACCAATCATCAAAGCTACTCTTGTGCATACCCCACCATCTTATGGGCGTAGCATGCAGTGCCCAGTCCAAATCCTAGAAGCACTACTTATCTGGTACTTCCATCTCAAATGCATCCGAAAATACATCTACATTATTCGGGCCATCATAAGTGGGCAAATCTCTTACCTCTGACAATCCACAGTGCATCGATCAGGTCATCATGTTATAGCTCAGTGTGGTTTCTTCATGTAATCTATTCTGCGAGTGCTCTAATTCTTCAACAGAATCCGAGGTGTAGGAACTTTCACGATCCCATGTAATTCATCCATCCGCTATTGGATTCAACCAATCTTGGTCTGGCGCTGTTATCTTATATATACAGTCCAAATTTTCATCACTCTCATAATTCTGAACTGGTTCAGTATAGCGCGATCCTTCAAAAAAATATAGGGGTATTATTACGTGAAGGGATTTCTTTCCAAATATCATCTTTCACTTCTTTAGGTTGATTACCCTATTCATGTCAGTAGCCTAATCAATTCCAAGGAACGCAGGGTAGGGGTTGTTGTCATCCACAATTTCTATTACTTCAAAGTCAGCCAACGCACTTGCACCCTCAATATCTATAGTCACCCCTTGCAACCACCCCATGGGGATGATCTTCTATTGATTTTCCACCCTTAACTGAATCAGAGACCATTGCAGCACGGGTCTTCCCATCTGCTCCCAAGTCTACTTTGGTAGGACGTTTGTGTCTAATCCTAGATCCAAAATAACCTTATCCATTTCATATTCTCCTATTTGCGCCATCAGTCTCATCTTTCATCTTATCCTTTCTTTGTGCTTACCAATCTTCCGTACCATGTGCGATTCACCCGGAGTGCTTCCGGCACGTCTATTTATAAGCTCTTGTAATCCCTTCATAGCCTTGCTATCACGCAACAACTTCATGCATGTTTCTAGAAAGGTTGTAAGCATAGAAGGGTCTATCTCCTGATCAGGCTTATCCTTTCTCCCTGAGGTAGAGGCCTCAGCGAAGCTCCTCTTTTCTTCCATGAATGTTTCATGTGTGTGCTCCAAATCAAATTCAGCCCCCTTCACCGGAGCTTTTTGAACCCATGCATTATCTTCGAGTTGTTTCCCCTTTTCATCAGCCATTGCAATTCCACTTCAGAGCACTATATTCACATTTTGATCCTCCTCGCGAGGCTCAGACCTCATCATTTGCAGGTTCTGAGTTAGTTGAGGTGGTAGTGCCCCTTTTTCACCTATCCTTGCTATTAGCATAGGACAGTCCTCTATCTCATGATCAAACTGAGTAAAATATTTTCATGACAGTCACGTAGGGTTAGTGCATTCATGGGTGTAGTGTCCTATTCCTCCACAGTTGTAACATATTAGTTGTCCTTGACCTCTGCTAGGTCCTCCTCTACCTCTGCTTCGTCCGCGCCCCTGAATGCTTATTCGTGCCATCCCCGCACTCTGGTCAGGGGGGCATGTTTCTGCCTAAACCCTATAGGTGGGTGTTTTGTCCATCATTAATTCATAACTTTTGCAGTTGCAATCATCATGACTTATTGACCTACAGAAGTTGTAGAACTGTTGCTGCAGTGTTTGTATGAACGTTTGCAACAAATGACAGTTATCTATCGTATGTTTTCCTGCTACTTGACATATAGTGCACCATAACTCAGGCCCCACTCTTAGTCTTGCTTGAGCTTCTGGCCTTAAAGACATCAGTCCTCCTCCTGCAATATAGCTTGCAAAGACTAGGAAATGGTCTTTGCCATGCCCTTGGCCTTTAAATTTTAGGCACCATACCTCTTCATGCACCTCCAGTCGAATTGTTCTATCCTGCTTCAAACTTTGAATTTCAAGGAAAAGATTTTGCAACTGTGCATGGATCTATTGAAACCCCAGATTTGAATCTTGCATCGATGCTTCATGCAGTCTCATTGAAATCTCCAAGGCCTCTTCCTGAGTCATAATATTCTGTTGTGACGTCGCAACCCTTAGGTGTGGTAGGAGCGAAGCCACAAACCATTCGTGGTGTTTTCCATCTGTTAAGTTCATATTAGCTTCATGGATTTTACACTTCAACCTCTGATCCAATTCCCAAGGTGTATTTCCTGGTTTCATCATGATTTCCTTGAATCCCATGATCGACTGTGCCTTGGATTTAGGCTCACTGAACTCTTTATTCAACGTGGTCTAGATGTCTACCACCCCAACGTTTGGGTTACCATTATAGTACTTGATGTACCAGGTTAGTGTGTGATCCTGCAAAGCATTAACCAATGCTGCCTTCTTCACGTCATCATTTGTAATTCCCTGGGCTTCCCATGCAACTTTCACAATGAACCAAAACTGGTTCGGGTCCTCATTTCCAAAGCCTTTAAACAAAGATAACTTCACTGAATTTTCCATGCTGAATTGCGGTGGAGGTGGTGGTGGTATGGGTGAAGTCGTAGGTGATGGTGGTGAAGTTGGAATTGGTGTGGGTGACGTGGCAGTCGTGGGAATCCCTATCTTATTAATTGAATTTCACTTCATGAAGAAGCCTGCGCTGCTTCCTCTTTATCACCCAATGGGGGTGAAATAAATGGGCTATATTCAGGACCATTCCTTCCTTTGTTTCTGTAAGTCTTTCCATTTCGCGTAGCCCTGAATATCAAGGTAACTTCATAACCCATTTTTCGTACAATAACATCTTAATCCAGGTATTCAAAGACTTTAAGTACTTATCCCGCTGAAATTTGAAAAAGCGTCACTCCGCCTTGCTGTAACTAACTACGGTATTGATTGCGAATTCATCCACAAAATCCTCCTATGATGCAATCGAGCCAATGACTGACAACACAAGTGATATTATCCTCAGAGGCTTCTAGTCTCTGTACTAACTCCGGGGTATAGAAAATAGGACCGTCAAGTCTCCACCTTCCTTAGCTATCCACTAGCTTTATCATCCACTTGTATAACTCAACCTAAAATGAACAAAAAAAGATCTCGTGATTTCTGTATATAAGTACCTATCCAACCACTGTTCCTTTTTCAGTCATGGATTTTTGTTCTCCTTCGCCGAGAATTTGTGGATCTTCTTGTACAACTAGTCCTCGATCTCTTTCTTAGTTGGATTCCAATGATACGACATCACAAATCTCTTATGTAGATTCCAGTCCTCGCAACGGAACCATTTGTTGGCTACGTGGGGCCTGACCTAGGTTCAACATTAATTAGCCAAACAAATCCCTACACTATTGGCCCTTTTGGCATCAGCCCACGGAGCACATACCAAAATGTCACCCGAAGTAGTATGGGAGGATGCTAGAACCAAGTTTCCACACCTTGTGATGGTCATGATGTCATTTTATATCCTCTGTTCCTACTTTCATGCAGGTCATTAAGTTCTAGGGCTCTGTCAGTCTAGCCCTTTATTCTTCCCTTCAAAACCTCCGCGAAGGAGTATGATTGACCTTCATGCAGCCTTAACACGCAATCTAGGTACTTTTGCGCTGCTATGATGACAGGTTGTATAGGTTTCCAAGTTATCCCAAGTGTATTACTTATCTTACTAAACAATCACAGTTAGCATTGCATAAACATATATTCTTACCTTCATTCAATTAGCTAATACAGTCACATACATTCGCGCATGACATTTGTTG
>Ga0181464_1000530_pt1 | contig 16828 bp, 10 predicted proteins | sample InSIn2gowninarea_FD_119074 | JGI IMG/M metagenome (GOLD analysis project Ga0181464, IMG submission 119074) | Clean room microbial communities from NASA Spacecraft Assembly Facility at Jet Propulsion Laboratory, Pasadena, California, USA -... ...
AATAAAAATTCACAAATAAAATCCTAAAATCTTTAAGGAAGTAACGTTCCTTTTAGGAATTTTAGGGCAAAAATTAAACAATGAAACTAGCAAACAAAGTAGCAATTGTAACAGGGGGCGGTAGAGATATAGGCAAGGCAGTATCGTTAAAGCTGGCCGCAGAAGGCGCAAAAGTGGTTATTAATTACTATGGTTCCGAAGAAAGTGCAAACCAAACGGTTAACGAAATAAAAGCAAACGGTGGCGAAGCAATTGCAGTAAAAGGCGACATGACAAAAGGCGCTGATGTTGCTCAATTAATAGAAGCTTCAAAAAATGCATTCGGTAACGAAGTGCATATTTTGGTGAATGTTGTTGGCGGTTTGGTTGCAAGAAAAACGCTTGAAGAAATGGACGAAGAATTTTGGGATAGCGTTATTAACCTTAACCTGAAATCTGTTTTTCTTCTTGCAAAAAATGTTGTTCCGTTAATGAGCAAAGGCGCAACAATTGTAAACTTTTCTTCACAAGCCGGCCGCGATGGTGGTGGACCCGGTGCATCTGCTTACGCTACCGGAAAGGGCGCCGTTACTACGTTTACACGTGGTCTTGCAAAAGAGCTTGGCCCCAAAGGTATTCGCGTAAATGCTGTTTGTCCTGGCATGATCGCTACAACTTTTCACGATACATTTACAAAGCCTGAAGTGCGTACAAACGTTGCCAATTCAACGCCGCTACGTCGCCAGGGTGATGCAAAAGAAGTTGCAGATCTTGTAGTATATCTTGCAAGCGATGAGGCGAGTTTTGTTACTGGTGCTAACATCGATATCAACGGCGGTACTTACTTCTCTTAATAAATTAAGTTAACCAGTAAAGGTTATTGAACCAACATTTGTAACTCCGTTTAATCATCCTTGCGTCGCATTACGTTCATCTGTATCGCATCTATGATTCTTCAGTTTTATTGTTCAATCATCTTTACTGGTTTCAATTCTTTTTAACTGATTATTCCTATGAAAAACCTTATTGCTATTTTCTTTCTGTTTGCAGCAACCAAACAATCTTTCGCAACTGATTACCTTGCTTCAACAGTTGAAGAAGCAATAAGCTTATTTAAAAAAGCCCAAGCCGGAGACCGTATTCTTCTAAAGAACGGAACCTATAAAAACGAAACAATTAAGCTGCAAAACCTAAACGGAACAGCAGCGCAACAAATAACTTTTGCAGCACAAAACCCGGGCAAAGTTTCTTTTGAAGAAAATTCTACTTTATCTGTTACAGGTAACTACATAACCATTGCTGGGTTTACCTTTAAAAACGGCGGCAACGATGTAGGAACAAGATCTGTAATTGAATTAAAAACTACGCACAGCACTTTATCAGATTGCGCCATTATCGATTACAACAGCGAAAAAACAATTGATAATAAGTGGGTAAGTATTTACGGCGAGTACAATACGGTGACACATAGTTTGTTCAAAGACAAAAGGAACTTAGGAGCCACATTAACAGTATGGTTAACACCAGGCAAAGAAGCACATCACACCATAAGCTACAACTACTTTAATGGTAGACACAATGGCCCGCAAGAAGATAACGGCCTAGAAAGTATTAGAATTGGTGATAGCAAAACTTCATTTGAAAACTCACATTGCGTAGTTGCTTTAAATCGCTTTGAGAATTGTGACGGTGAAATAGAGATCATCTCCAACAAATCATTTCACAACTCTTACCTACATAATTCATTCATCAACTCAGATGGCGGACTAACACTGCGTCATGGTAACGAATGCCTTGTTGACGGCAATTTTTTTGATGGCGGCAACAAACCTAAATCATATGGTGTCCGTTTTATTGGCGAAGGCCATGTTGCTATTAATAACTATTTCTACAATTTAAAAGGCGCACCCAATGAAAATTTCAGGGCACCCGTAACATTGGTAACAGGGTTGGTAAACACACCAATCAACGGTTATTTCCAGGTAAAAAGAGCATTGGTTGCAAACAATATTTTCGTTAACTGTGCAATGCCAAACATCCGCGTAGGAGCCACACCAAAACGAGACGGAGCAACACTTGCACCAGATTCAGTTGCTATTCAAAACAACGTATTTTTTAATGACCAGGAGAGTGGCGCACAGGTGTATGAAGAAGTGCTCAGTCCAAACCATTTAACAATTTCATCGAATAAAATTATTGGAAATAATTTGCGAGCTAATACAAAAGGCTTCGAAAATATAAGTAGCAAAGGCGTAAAACGATCCGACTTTGATTGTAGCAATAACGCAAAAGGCAATGCTATCGCTTCTATAATTTGTAAGGCAAGTTTACCATCTACTAAAGCCGGAGCAAGCTTTGTTGATCCTTCTATCATAAAGGAAATAGCAGGAAGAAAATATACAATCGTTTCAGCAGAAATGGTAGGCCCAACCTGGAAAAGCGGTAATAACTAGTATCCAAAATGCCGCAAGTGATGATCTATATGACCAGACATTTATGAAATAATATTTTCTTACTAATAAAGAAATCGTTCAAACTACACCTCCTAACACTTCCTCTTTGTACGACTGCACCAATACTTTTTCTCTTTAACAGAAAATAAAATCAGTCGTAACTCCACATTAATATTTCGAGCAAACGGTTGCGCTAATTCAATAGCTGTATGCTATTGCCATAAAAATGCTTATACATTTGAAGGACGAATAAATGTATCGGAATATAACAAAACACAATTGCTGTCACCAACCAAATCTCTATTAAATAAAGTGGATGTTTTAATTCTTTTTTTAGGAAGATCACGGTAGTTTTTTTCTTATTCCTTAAACAGGATCAGTAAGCATAAAGAACTCCAACGATAGCATCTTCTTAAAGAGAATATCTATTCAATAAATCTTAAAAGTGAAAAAACTATTTCTTGTATTAAACTTGTTTGCCGCTTTATCAATCAATGCGCAGCAAAACATTGCTATTATTCCGTTACCAAAAACGCTGGAAGAAAAGGAGGGAAGTTTTTTGCTAAGTAATAAAACAGCTATTGCTTACTCTCAACCAAATCTTAAAAAGTTAGCCGTGTTTGCACAGTCAGCTTTAGAAGAAGTGGGTGGCATTAAAACAATAGTACAAAGCAGTGCCCGTACACCCCGCAAAGCAAATAATATTGTACTTCAACTTGATCCTTCTTTAAAAATGAATGCAGAAGGATATGTATTGGCTGTGTCTTCTAATAACATCACCATTAAAGCAAATGCAGAAAATGGTTTGTTTTATGGATTACAAACACTGGTACAAATGGTACCATTAAAAGGAGCGAAAAAAATTGCCGCTGTACACATTGAAGATGAACCTCGTTTTACCTGGCGTGGGATGATGATGGATGTGTGCAGACATACATGGTCAGTTGAATTTATAAAAAAGTTTATTGATCAACTAGCTTATCATAAACTCAATAAATTTCATTGGCATTTAACAGAAGACCAGGGCTGGCGTATCGAAATAAAAAAATACCCACGCCTGCAGCAAGTAGCCGCATGGCGCAATGGCACACAAGTGGGTTACGATCGTAAAAAAACAGACAGCATTCGGTATGGTGGCTACTACACCCAGGATCAAATAAAAGATGTAGTTGCTTATGCAGCTTCGCGATATGTAGAAGTAATTCCTGAAATTGAAATGCCCGGTCATTCTGTAGCTGCTATTACTGCATACCCTGATCTTGCCTGTAATCCTGTTAGTTTTGAAACAGGCAAGCCACACGAAGTTCGCCAGGTTTGGGGCGTTTCAAAAGATATTTTATGCGCCGGTAATGATGCTGTTTTTACTTTTTTGCAGGATGTGTTAACTGAAGTAATGCCGTTGTTCCCATCAAAATATATCCATATCGGTGGCGATGAAGCACCGCATGAAGCATGGACAAAATGCGAAAAATGCCAGCAGCGCATGAAGGATAACGGATTGAAAAACGAAGCGGAACTGCAAAGCTGGTTCGTCCGCCGCATGGAAAAATTTATTAATGAAAAGGGTAAAAAAATAATAGGCTGGGAAGAGATCATGCAAGGCGGGTTAACGCCCAATGCAACAGTTCAATCGTGGCTTGGTGTGAAAAGTGGATTGAAAGCTGCACAAATGGGCAACGATGCTATCATGTCGCCGTACTCGCATTTGTATTTTGATGGTTACCAGGCTGAGTCGAAAATTGAACCTAAGGCTATAGGATATTTTACGCCGTTAGATACGGTGTATGCTTTCGAACCACTCCATCCGCAAATGACAAGCGAAGATGCAAAACACCTGTTGGGAGCACAAGGGAATGTGTGGGCAGAATTTATATCTACCGAAGATTATTTTCAATACATGGTGTTTCCACGTATGGATGCATTGGCTGAAATAACATGGACACCAAAAGAAAAAAAGAACTTTACTAATTTTCAGCAGCGCTTAAAAACACAACTATCCAGGTACGATAAGAAGAACATTAATTATCGTATTCCCGTTCCTTATTTGCTGGCAGATTATGCTGCGGATAGCACCGCTACTATCCGGCTTGAAAACCGTGCAGGCTCTGGTGTTATACGCTACGAAATAGACAAGGAAAAGGTTACACAACAATCGCCTGTTTATAATGGTGCAATTAATTTAAAAGCTGGCGAGCTGCTGCAATTTGCAAGCTTTATCGATACCGGAAGACCAAGTTCAACTGATTATTTTCCTAAAAAAGCAAAGAAGAAATAATGTTTTAATCTACAATGATGAATAGTAACTAGAACATTTATTCTTCTTATTGGTCATCCTAACCCTAAAATACATGCGGCTTATAGTAATACTATTTTTGGTTTTTTTATCCCTCGGATCGTTTGCACAACAAATGACATTAGGACTTTATCCGCAGCCGCAACAAATAAATTTAAAGCAGGACAGATTCACACCCAAACATCCTTATAAGTTAGAAGGGATGAATGATGTGGACACTAATGTTGTTGCTTTATTAAAGCAGGTAGTAAGCGTTACAACTGCTGCAAATATATCTTTGCCGTTTGTAATTACATCTGTTGATAAAACAAATACTTCGTTGCAACGTTCGGGTGCTTACCAACTTAATATTACTCCCAATAAAATATCTGTTGCTGCTTTTGATAAGCGTTCTGTTTTTTATGCCGTTCAAACATTACATCAATTAGCGCATAGAATAAACGGCGCTACATCATTGCCCGTTGGTACTATTACCGATTATCCTGATGTTGCTTTTCGTGGCACCGTTGAAGGTTTTTACGGGCAACCATGGAGTTTTGCAGATCGCATAGAACAGTTGAGGTTTTATGGAAAATTAAAGTTGAACACTTATATCTACGGCCCTAAAGATGATCCTTATCATTCATCGCCACATTGGCGGGATGCTTATCCTGCAGAGAAAGCAGCACAGATAAAAGAACTGGTGAATGAGGCAAAAACGAATAAAGTCGATTTTGTTTGGGCTATTCATCCGGGACAGGATATTAAATGGAATCTACAGGACAGCAATGCCGTTATTAATAAGTTAGAAAAGATGTATGATCTCGGCGTTCGATCTTTTGCTGTGTTTTTCGATGATATTTCAGGCGCGGGTACTGATGCAAGAAAGCAGGCGGGTTTATTAAATCACATTCAGCGAAATTTTATCAACCTAAAAAAAGATATAACACCTTTAATAATGTGTCCAACCGAGTACAATAAGAGTTGGGCCAACAAAAAAGAAGGTACCTATCTTGATATCCTGGGCGAGGAGTTGGATGATCAAATTCGTATTATGTGGACAGGAAACGCGGTGGTTACCGACATTACAAAAGAAGGTTTGCAATGGGTAAATAATCGCATTAAACGTCCTGCATTTGTGTGGTGGAATTTTCCTGTAAGCGATTATGTTCGCGATCATTTATTAATGGGTAAGGCGTATGGACTTGATACCAGTGCGGCCAGTGATATGATCGGTTTTGTATTGAACCCAATGGATAAATCCGAAGCTTCGAAGCCTGCAATATTTGGTGTTGCCTGTTATACATGGAACATGAAAAGTTACGATGCTGAAACAGCATGGCAAGCTTCGCTTCAGTTAATTATGCCCGAAGCGCCAAAAGCGTTCTTAACCTTTACAAAACATAACAGCGATCCCGGTAATAATGGCCATCGTTACAGGCGAGCGGAGAGTGAAGAAATAAAGCCGGTGATCGATTCTTTTTTGAATGTTTATAAAACAGGAAAGTTTGATAAAACATTAGCTCAACAAATAGAAACTGAATTTAAAAAGATTGCTGCTGCTCCAACGGAGATAAGAAAAAGATCTAAAAACGCAAGATTGGTTGAACAAATTTTACCGTGGCTGCAACAGTTTGAGCTATTAGGTAATGCTGGCGTTGCTGCAATGCAAATGACACATGCGCTCGATACAAAAATGAATGCAAAAGCATGGAACGGGTATCTGCATCTGCAAACATCTTTAGATATGATGAATGCAATTGACAGGGCAATGAATAAAAACCCGTATCAGCCGGGGGTAAAAACGGGCTCACTTATATTAATGCCTTTTGTAAACGAACTATTTACAATGGCAGGCAGCTCTTTTGTAAATGCAAGTAGTTATAGTAACAATGGAGTTGCAAATGCTAACAGCGCTACGGCCCTGTTTACTAATGCAGATAAGTTTAGTTATCAGCCTATACAACAAGCAAATAACTACATCGCTATTTCACCCCTGCTTGAAGTAGCTACTTTAAAAAAGGATGAATACATAGGCTTGAAGTGTAGTGAGAACCTGCAGCCCGCTACTTTTCAATTTAATCTTGAATCAAACAGTCTTTTAAGCTGGGGTGTATTTGAAGTATCTGCAGATGGAAAACAATGGGACTCCATTTCGGTAACAGAAAAAAAAGGAAAAGGTAGTTTCGCTGCTTTCGATAAAGGCGTTCACTATCTACGTTTCCGAAATTTTTCTGATAAACAACAATCGTTCTACCTAAAAGAATTTAGGTTAGAAGTAAAGCCATCAGCAACTGGTGATGCTGCTTTTTATACGTATGATCGAAGCATCACTACTTACCAGGATTTTTCAGGTAAAGAACCATTAATTGTTAAGTTTCCTTCAGAAAAAATCAAGTCGGGCTTAAACTTTTTACTAAGCGCTAACAGTGCACCTTATTCTATTATTTCTATTGATAAAAATGGTAGCAAGACAATTCTTCACCAGGGAAATGAAGATTTTGTGCAGGTAACTTCTTCGAAGACAAAAGATGTTACAGCAATTCATTTCACTACTAACTCGCCAAATACTATCCGTGTTTTTGAGATCGTTCCTGCCAATGAAAACAAGTAAGATTAAATATTTTACACGTAATGATAATACTAACCAAAAGCTTCTTTTAGGAGTAGCTTTTTGTTGTTTGCTTTCTGCTGCAACAGCGCAGGAAAAGAGGGATAAAAATTATGCAATCATTCAGCTTGGGGATACGGAAGCAGATGTTATAAGAAAGGCCGCTAACGTTAAGCCAACACAACGGCAACTTCACTGGCAACAATTAGAATTGACTGCGTTTTTTCATTTTGGTATAAACACTTTTACAAACAAAGAATGGGGTACGGGAAAAGAAGATCCAGCAATTTTTAATCCCACACAATTGGATGCCCGGCAATGGGTGCACTCAGTAAAAGATGCAGGTATAAAACAGGTCATCATTACTGCAAAGCATCATGATGGGTTTTGTTTATGGCCAACAAAAACAACAAAACATTCCGTTGAAAGCAGTCCCTGGAAAAACGGTAAAGGCGATGTTGTAAAAGAAGTAAGCGATGCCTGCAAAGAAATGAACATTGGCTTTGGCATTTATCTTTCTCCGTGGGATATGAATGCACCTGTTTATGGTACCGATGCATACAACGATTTTTTTGTTAGTCAGCTTACAGAGCTATTAACAAATTATGGCCGTATAGATGAAGTTTGGTTCGACGGCGCAAATGGCGAAGGCCCAAACGGAAAAAAACAAGTGTACGATTTTGATAAATGGTATAAACACATTCGTACACTTCAACCTGCTGCTACTATTGCTATTATGGGTCCTGATGTACGGTGGGTGGGTACTGAAACGGGTTATGGTCGTGAGCAGGAATGGAGTGTTGTTCCTGCAAACAATTTAGATCAAACAGCAGTTGCTGCTAATTCTCAGCAAGGCATTGTATTTAAACCGCAGGGTGATATGCGGGGCACTGTATTAGGCAGTCGTGAAAAGATTATAAATGCAAAAGGTTTGGTATGGTATCCGGCTGAGACAGATGTATCAATTCGGCCAAGTTGGTTCTACCATGCTGCAGAAGATGACAAGGTAAAATCACCGGAAAAGCTGCTTGATATTTATTATTCTTCTGTAGGTAGAAACAGCGTTTTACTACTAAACATTCCACCCGATAAAAGAGGATTGATACATGAAAATGATGTAAGAAGTCTGAAAAACTTTAGAACCCTCATCGATAAAACTTTCGCTAACAATCTTCTTAAAAATGCAAAAGCTACTATTAAAGATTATAAAAAGATTGTTGATAATAACTATAAAACTTATTGGATCACTAACGGAAGAGATACCACTGCAACTATTGAATTTGATTTGAAAACTTCCCAAACATTTGATGTACTACAACTACAGGAAAACATCGCAATTGGCCAACGTATTGAGCAGTTTGTGTTTGAATATTTTAATAATAATGAATGGAAAAAAGCCGCTGAAGCAACAACTGTTGGATACAAAAGAATACTAAGATTTAAACCGGTAACAGCAAGCAAAGTGCGACTTCGAATTATATCATCAAGGTTAAATCCAACACTTGCTGAAATAGGATTGTATAAGCAACCGAGTGGCGATTTTTATAAACAATAATAGTTGTTTTGATTTGTTTCAGATATCTGTTCTCAATTAAATAATATGATTTTAAAAAGATTGAAAAACACATTATTGGTTATAATTTTTTGTGCTTGTTTAAACAACTCTTATGCACAAACAAAAGTACTGGCACCTACGCCACCTATGGGTTGGATGACATGGAACTTTTTCGCCGATAAGATCAGTGAAAAAGACATCATGGAAATGGCCGATGCAATGGTAAGCACCGGAATGGTGAAGGCGGGTTACAACTATATCATGATCGATGATGGATGGCAGGGTGGAAGAGACAATCGCAATAAGATCATTCCCGATCCCAAAAAGTTTCCTTTGGGAATGAAGACTTTGGCCGATTATGTACATAATAAAGGGATTAAACTGGGCATCTATTCAGATGCTGCGCAACTTACCTGCGCAGGTTACACAGCCAGTTTGCACTTTGAAGAACAGGATGCAAAAACATTTGCATCGTGGGGAATTGATTACCTGAAATATGATTATTGCGGCGCACCTGAAGATGTTGAAACAGCTAAAACACGTTATAAAAAAATGGGTGATGCATTGCGGAAATCCGGTCGTGATATTGTGTTTTCTATTTGTGAATGGGGCCCGCGAAAACCGTGGTTGTGGGCAGCAGATGCTGGCGGCAATCTTTGGAGAACAACTTATGATGTACGAGATAAATGGATAAGAAGACCAACAGAAAATAACGGCGAAGGAATTATTGATATACTCGATGTTAACGCAACATTAGACAAGCACACCGGCCCGGGTAAATGGAACGACCCCGATATGTTAGTGGTAGGATTGTATGGAAAGAAAGGCCCTTCCGGAGATTTAGGTGGATTTGGAATGACAGATATAGAATACCAAAGTCAGATGAGTTTATGGAGCATGATGGCCGCACCATTAGTTGCGACCAATGATGTAAGAAGTATGAATGCTGAGACCAAACGTATTTTATTAAACGAAGAAGTGATTTCGATCAACCAGGATTCATTAGGAAAACAAGCTGCACTTAAAATAAAAAATGATGATTGGAATGTTTTAGTGAAGCCTCTCCAAAACGGTGATTACGCTGTTGCCATTTTAAACAGAAGTGATAGTACAAAACCCTTCAATCTAAACTTTGGTGAAGTTGGATTAAATGATCAATACGAGATAAGGGATACCTGGCAACACAAAGTGATTGGCAGATCTAACAAATGGAAAGGGTTAATGCTTAGCCACGAAACAAAGGTTTTCAGACTAAAAAAAGTTAGGTAGCATTGTTAGGGTATTAATAGTGTTGACTAACCTCCATCTTCTTTCACTTCTTGCAAACGTTTGCGCATGGTATTAATGCGGAAACCTCGTATTATGTGTTTGCTCAAAACAGCAAGGCTTCATTAAAAACGGCGTTGTTTCATTTTAGTAACATTAGTTATGAAAATATTTTTGCGGGTTTTACCCATCATTACACTATTATCTTTTTTTCATTCAGTAGCACAACAACGCCCCAACCTTGTCATTATTATTTCCGACGATCATGCGTTTCAAACCATTGGTGCTTATGGCAGTAAGTTGATGAAAACGCCTAACATTGATCGTATTGCAAGAGAAGGTGCGGTGTTTAATAAAGCCTATGTTACCAATTCTATTTGCGGCCCAAGCCGTGCCGTTATTTTAACGGGAAAGTATAGCCATAAAAATGGTTTTAGGGATAATGAAAATTCAAGATTTGATGGCAATCAAAACACGTTTATTAAGGAGTTGAGTGCCGGTGGCTACAATACAGCATGGATCGGTAAGTGGCACCTTGAAACGCAGCCGCAAGGCTTCGATTACTGGCAAATCCTTCCCGGCCAGGGACAATATTACAATCCTGATTTTTTAATGATGGATGGCAGCAGAAAACGAATAGATGGCTATGTATCAAACGTGGTGGAAGATGTGGCGGAAACATGGCTTGATAAACGTGATACTTCCAAACCTTTTTGCTTGGTGATTGGTCATAAAGCAACGCACCGTACATGGATACCCGATACAGCGGACATGGGTATGTTTGACAATGTGAACTTCCCACTGCCGCATAACTTTTATGATAACTATGCAAAACGGGAAGCTGCAAGGGTACAAGACATAACTATCAGCAAAACGATGATCATGGGGTACGATCTGAAGATGTTTTCAGGAGAAGTAAAAGATGGAAGCATTGTTAGAATGAATGCGGCTCAACGTGCAAAATTTGATGCTTATTACAAGCCAATACAAACTGATCTTAATTCAAGAAATCTTACCGGCAATGCGTTAATTGAATGGAAATATCAGCGATATATGCGGGATTATTTAAGCACGGCTGCTTCTTTAGATCGTAATATCGGTCGCACTTTAGATTATCTCGACAGAAACAATTTGACAAAAAATACCATTGTAGTGTACATGTCAGATCAGGGGTTTTACATGGGCGAACACGGATGGTTCGATAAACGGTTTATGTACGAGGAATCTTTTAGAACACCGATGGTTATGCGCTATCCAGGCGCAATAAAACCAAGCACAGTTTCCAATGATTTCGTAATGAATCTTGATATCGCGCCGACCGTGTTGCAAGCCGCTGGCGTTCCCATTCCTGCAGATGTGCAAGGAACTTCAATGCTGCCTTTATTTTCCGGTAAAACGAAAGGCAGAGATGCGATGTATTATCATTATTATGAGAATGGCGAACATTCCGTATCACCACACTTTGGTATAAGAACAAGCAGGTATAAACTCATCCGTTTTTACAAAAGGGTAGAAGGTTGGGAGTTGTACGATCTTAAAAAAGATGCCAACGAAATGAAGAATGTTTACGGCGATAAAAAGTATGAAAAGATCGTTGCTACGCTTAAAGCACAACTGCATAAGCTGGTAGATGAATACGACGATAAAGAAGCAAAACAGCTGATCAATTAGTTAAAAAATCAATCCTGAGAAATTCGGAATTAGCATGATAAATAACATAAAGTTCTGTTTCATCTTCTGTTGTACACTGCTTTGTGCCTCAACATTTGCGCAGCGCGATACCATCAGCATTAATACAGCATGGCAATTTTCAACAGATAAAAAAGCAGAAGGAATCAAAGGTGGATGGTTCCAAAAAACACTGGAAAACAGTCGTGCAATATCACTGCCGCATACATGGAATATAGAAGAGGAAAACCAACAACATTATGGTTGGGGATGGTACCAGAAAAAGATCAACATCCCTGCAGGCTGGAAGAACAAGAACGTCGTATTACAATTCGGTGCTGTTAACCATACGGCTTATATTTATATTAACGGAAAGAAAATAGAAGAAAACATTGGCGACGGTTTTAGCAAGTTTTACATCAACCTAAATGGTAAAGTAAACTATGGTAAAGAGAATGTATTAACGGTTGCTGTTAACAACGATTATGGTAATAATAAAGTGCCTTTTGGCAGCTCGTTCGACTGGCCAAATGATGGTGGCATTATTCGGCCTGTAAGCATGATCGTAAGTAATAAACCTGCTGCGAGCTATCTGCATGCAACACCAGTTTTAAATGTTGCCAACAATGAAGGTCAACTAAATATTAAGCTTGGTTTTGATGAAGCAGACAAAACGAATCTAAAATTTGCTGTAACCATTACAGAAGAAAATCAACCAACAAAAAACATCATTCTAACAAATACTGCAACACCAGCATGGCAAAATAACGAAGCCGCTGTAAGCTTTACTTTACCAAAAGTAAACCCATGGCATTTTGATCATCCTAACCTTTACAGAGTAGATGTAACAGTATTAAAAGGCAAGATTGCAGTTGATAAAATAAGCACCAACATAGGTTTTAGAGAACTGAAGTTTGTAATCGGGCAAACGATCTTTAATGGCGAAAGAATAAAGTTAATGGGTGTTGAATGGACCGCAGGATCCAACCCTGATTATGGTTTTGCCGAAACAGATTCCATTATCATCAGCCAGGGAAATCTGATGAAAAATGTTAACGCCATCTTTAGTCGTCAGCACTTTCAGCAGTCTGATGTGTTCTGCGATTTTTGCGATCGCAACGGCATTATTGTTCAACAAGAAGTGCCTTTATGGGGACCTGAAACGCCTGCAAATGATGTTATACGCAGTATTGCTACAAAGCAATTGGAAAGAATGGTGCACAACTTTTATAATCACACCAGCATCTTCTCATGGGGCGTTGGTAACGAATTGCGCGGCCGTTCTGCAGACATGAAACAAATGATCGCAGACCTTGTAGCAAAAGCAAGAGCGTTAGATGCAACCCGTTTAACTGCCTATGTTAGCAACACTATTAAAGATGGTTTTATTACCGATCCGAAGTTTGTTCCCGATGCCGGTAGCTTTGGCGATTACATTATGATGAATGAATATGGCGGAAGCTGGTGGGCCGTACCATCCGGTCAAATACATAGTTATCTGGATAGTGTTCACATGAGTTATCCTGACAAGCCTTTCTTTATTTCTGAGTTTGGTTTGTGCGAACCAAACTTCAAAGGCGGCGATGAAAGACGCATAGAAGATCTCATTTATCACATGGCCGTGTACGAGTCGAAGCCCTATGTAGAAGGTGCTATTTATTTTGATCTTACAGACTACCGCACCCATTATCCCGGCACTTCAGAAAACAATAAAATGAGAAGACGCATTCATGGTGTGTACGATATGTGGGGCAAGCCAAAACCATCTATGAAAGTTTTGCGTGAGCTCTCATCGCCGGTAGAAGTACAGGGCGTTGGTGCAAGAAGGAATAATAAATTAAGCATTACAATTTTTGGTAGCATGGGTTTACCACAGCATATCGTAAAGGGATATAAAGTTTACGTGAGTGATAAAGCCGACAACTATCTTACAACAAAAGCATTCGGTTTGCCCGTAATAAAACCTGGACAACGTGTAGATGTTGAAGTAGATGATAACAAAGGTCGCATTGTTACCATCGTTAGACCAACCGGTTTTATCGCTTCGCAGAAGTCGTTTTATTAATTGTAAGTTTTCTAATTAATTATCTAAAAGCTTGGTGAATTAATCACGAGGAAAATGACTGTTTGTTTCAATCGCTCATCTAAAACTTCTGCAAATATCTACACTGATTATTTGCTCAAACGTTTGCGCCTTTAGACCGATGTTTTATTGAATATGTTTGACGTGTTAATCAACATAGATGCTATCATGATTGAAGTTTTAGCTCCGCGAAAATTAGTTACTTACGAAAAAATTCCCACAAGCATATATGGCTCTGCTGCTAAGGCATCGCAGGCCGTTGCACACGAAATTGCTGATCTTATAAAAAACAAGCAGCAAAAGGGCGAGTTTGCTGTGTTGGGTTTAGCTACAGGATCTACCCCTAAAAAAGTGTACGAAGAATTAATAAGAATGCACAGGCATGAGGGGCTAAGCTTTAAAAACGTTATCAGTTTTAACCTTGATGAATATTATCCTCTTGCGCATAATGCTATGCAAAGCTATCGCAGGTTTATGAAGGAGAATTTATTCGACCACATTGATATTGATGAAAGCAACTACAACATTCCTCATGGCGATACTGTGGCGGAGTTGATTAAAATGCATTGCGAAGATTACGACCGTAAGATTGCAGAATACGGCGGCATCGATTTTCAATTATTAGGTATAGGAAGAAATGGTCACATCGGTTTTAACGAACCCGGTTCGCATGTTAGTTCACCTACCCGTTTAATTACACTTGATAGCATTACACGTTTTGATGCTGCTTACGAATTTGGTACAATGGCCAATGTTCCCCGCAAGGCTATTACTATGGGCGTTGGAACCATTATGAAATCGAAACGCATTGTTTTATTGGCCTGGGGCGAAAGAAAATCAGACATCATAAAGCAAGCCATTGAAGGGCCAGTGACTGAGTTTGTGCCTGCATCTTACCTGCAAGGTCATAACAATGTTGAGTTTGTGTTAGATGAAGCTGCTGCTGCACAACTTACCCGTAAAAAAGCACCGTGGCTTACCGATGATGTTACGTGGAATACCAACATGATCAAAAAGGCGGTTACTTTATTAGCCCTTACTGTTAATAAACCTATTTTAAAACTGACCAATAACGATTATAACCAAAACGGTTTAAGCAACCTGCTGGCGTTATATGGTAAAGCTTACGATATTAATATTGAAGTGTTCAATTGGTTGCAACACACTATTACAGGATGGCCTGGTGGCAAGCCAAATGCAGATGATACTTACCGCCCCGAAAGAGCGGAGCCTGCAAAGAAGAGAGTGCTGATCTTTAGCCCTCATCCTGATGATGATATTATTTCAATGGGCGGAACTTTTCAACGGCTTGTAGACCAGGGGCACGAAGTGCATGTAGCTTATCAAACCAGTGGCAACATTGCCGTTGCAGATGATGAAGCTTTTCGCTTTATAGAATTTGTAAAAGATCACAACGAGCAGTTCAAAATACAGGATGCTGAATCGGAGCAGATCTATAACGATGCAGTTGCATTTTTGCAAACGAAGAAAAATGGTGAACCCGATAGTGCAGCGTTAAGAAGTGTAAAAGGAATTATCAGGAGAGGCGAGGCTAAAAATACCTGCCGTTTTGTGGGGCTGTCATCTCACCAGATGCATTTCTTAAACTTGCCCTTTTACGAGACGGGCACTATCGAAAAAAATCCTATTGGTGAAGAGGATTTTAAGATTATTGCTGCATTAATAGATGAAATAAAACCACATCAAATTTATGCGGCTGGTGATCTTGCTGATCCCCATGGTACGCATAAGGTTTGCCTGGATGGAGTTTTTGAAGCGATAAAAAGATTAAAAAACAAGGATTATATGAAAGATTGCTGGGTGTGGTTGTACAAAGGCGCCTGGGCTGAGTGGGATATAGATTTGATTGAAATGGCCGTGCCTATGAGCCCTGACCAAGTACTAAAAAAACGTCATGGTATTTTTAAACATCAATCTCAAAAAGATGGTGTTGTGTTTCAAGGAAGTGACAGCAGGGAGTTTTGGCAACGTGCAGAAGACAGAAACAGGGCAACAGCAGAACTATACAATCAACTAGGCCTTGCAGAATATGAAGCGATGGAAGCTTTTGTAAGATGGCAATTTTAAATACTCATGTGCAACACGTCAGGATGTTGTTTTTACAACGTCCTCTTTTCTTTACACTAAAAATAATTAATTGAAGATCGTTTCCACTGCCATTAGTCATCTTAATTATAATACTTCAATTAACGATGTTACCTGGCATTTAGATGCTTTGGAAAAGCAAAAACTACAGTTTGCTCCATGGAAAACTTATCCCTATCATCCGCAAGTGGGTGTTGCAATTTCATACAACGTCGGTTGTATCTTTTTAAAGTTTTATGTTGATGAAAGTGCTATAAAAGCAGCTAACGGCAGTACCAACGCTGCTGTGTATGAAGATAGTTGTGTTGAGTTTTTTATAAGTTTTGATGCAAGTAATTATTATAATATAGAATTCAATTGCATAGGCGCTTGTACCATTGGCTATGGTAAAGAAAAAGCAAACAGGAAGCTGTTACCCAATGAAGTGATTGAACAAATTAGGTACCAGGCAGTCATTAATAATAGCAATAAAAGTAGCGGTACTGTTCATTGGGATCTAACCTTAGTAATTCCTTCCACGGTTTTTATTTACGATACCCTTACAACGTTTAAAGGAAATGAATGTACTGCTAACTTTTATAAATGCGGCGATCTTCTACCCAACCCTCATTACATCACCTGGGCCGATATTCATTCTACTGAACCAAACTTTCATCTTCCTGAATTCTTCGGAAAACTTCATTTTGTATAAAGAAAACTTCCTAAAGGATTCTTTTCTTTTTTGATTTTGATCAATTTAATCTCTTGCAATAATATGCTGCAATCATTATAAAAAAAGCTACATCACACCTTACGGTAGCCTCAGTAATCCAACAGTGAAAGTACTGTAATCCTT
>Ga0181464_1000533_pt1 | contig 16814 bp, 22 predicted proteins | sample InSIn2gowninarea_FD_119074 | JGI IMG/M metagenome (GOLD analysis project Ga0181464, IMG submission 119074) | Clean room microbial communities from NASA Spacecraft Assembly Facility at Jet Propulsion Laboratory, Pasadena, California, USA -... ...
TTCGTCGCTCGCTGCGCTGTCTGAGTTGTTGGATTGCTCCTCATCGAGGTTGGGGGCGCGGGACAGGTCTGAGACCGCCGCATTTATGCGACGGCCTAGGTCGGAAAGGACCATCTTACGGTCTTCTTTTTAGGTGTGATTCGTGTCAGTCAAGTCCCTAGCATAATATCGTTGTTAACTCCCTACCACCTGGACCTCAGAATTAGAACTATATGAGGCCATGAACATTCTCTACGTCGTTGTGTGGGGTCAACATTATCGCGAGTCATTCGGGAAAATCGCGGGCGGACCGCGGCATATATCACCCCGAAACCTTTTTGAACTTTTTGGTGATCATTCAGATCTGTTTGTTCCGCAAGACGACAGCAGCCAAGTTGAGTACAGTTGATTCACACGAACAACACTTCTAGGACCCTGCACCACTTCCAGCGGAAAGGACTTCTATACTCGACCGGTGGCCACCATGTCACGAGTAACACCCGTCTCCGCCAAAAAGCGAAAGCTCGAAGATGCCATGCGCGGGAAGACCTCAAAACCAAGGAAGCGCATAAAGAAGCAGAAAAATTACCACAGTTCTTCCTCGGAGGATGAACAAGAGGAAGAAACCGGATTCGCACCAGTCAGCCTTGCAGATTCTGACGCTGAGACCGAAGCAGTCGCCAGACCAACGAAACAGAAGTCCACAAAAGCCAAAACCACAGAGCCAAACCTGAAGCCGAAGAAGAGCAAAAAGCGACCAGAGAAACCCCAACAACAACCAGAAACCTCCGACGACGAGGAGCAATCCAACAACTCAGACAGCGCAGCGAGCGACGAAGATCAAAACGCATCTGGCACAGACCAAGACACAGACCAGGACCATGACCATTCCACCAACAAAAAGCGCACCAAGCCAAAATCCAAACGCAATGATCCCACCGCCTTCGCAACCTCCATCACAAAAATCCTCTCCACAAAACTCCCCTCAAAAGCCGCAGACCCACTACTAGCACACAGTCGCGAAGTAGCACAGACCAGGGCCGCCGAATCTTCAAGCCGTCTAGAAGCAAAAGCGACTTCAAGACTACGTGCCGAGAAGGCGGCTGCTCTTCAGAAGGGACGGACACGGGATCCATCTGGTGTTGAGAGGGGTATTGCGGGACAAGTGGCGCAGGAAGAAAAAGATCTGAGGCGTATTGCGCAGAGGGGTGTGGTGCAGCTGTTCAATGCGTTTAGAGCGGCTCATGTTAGGGCAGAAGAAGCGAGGAAGGAGGAGAGGACTAAGGGAACTATTGGGATGGGTGAGCGGGAGAAGCGGGCGGCTGAGATGGGGAAGAGTGGGTTTTTGGAACGGATTGCTGGTGGAAGGAAGGCGGGTGCCACAGTGGAAGGATAAATATGAGTCTAGGCATCAACTTTGTGTGATACCAATTGTTTTATGTTCAAAGTCTAGATTTGAGAAGCGTGGCTGATGTACAGAGGCTGTATAGTGTACACTCGTGGTTTCTGTGAATGCCCGCAATGCCATGCGCCGCATGTATGCATTCATCCTCCCATCAATCTTCATTCCTCCGCCCGGCGCATATTGACTGTCCACTTCATCATGATTGGACGGTTCGAGCTTCTCAGTGGTCCAGCAGTCGCATTATTTTTGGCTGACAGATTATGCGGTAGCTCGTGCTCCGCTCTCCGGTAAGAATTAGCCACTCCTTGGGTGACCTGCCACATCCCATGTGCGTACCAAGGCAACGCTCGTCTCCGTTCGGGTCATATTCCTTAAGCTTCGTAGTAAAATCGGGAATCTCCCGAGAGTCCGGGGATGTGGATCCAGCAGGATATCCCTCCATAAACCACAATGATATCGAGGTCCAAAACGTCTTGAAGCTTCCTCGAGTCCGCCTAATGTCCCAGCGTCTTGATAAGGATGTTATCCAGCAACGCCTCAGTGATGTTTCGGATTCACACCCCCAAAATCACTCGCCTGCATATTCCTCGTCATAGACGGCAATTTAACCACCAACCCATCAATCTCCTTACTCATCTTCACCTGACATCCAAGGCGACTCGTTTCAGTCAAGCCAAACGCAAGGTCGAGCATGTCGTTCTCGTCGTCGTCCGGTTCAGGCAGGGCATCGTAAGCATCCGTAGATTCGAGGATTACATGGCACGTCGAACATGCGCAGGAACCACCGCAGGCACCTGAAAACAGTCAGTGGTTGATCAGGGCACGTACATGCTGGTGGTGAGCTGACCTTCCATTTCGAGGTCGTTTGCTTGCGCTATGTCGAGCAGGTTGTCTCCTTCTGCGACCTCGAAGGTGTGTTTGTCGCCTTCTTTATCGACGAACGTAACGTGAAGTCTGTAGACCGTTTTGTTAGCTGTTGTTTCCTTCGAATGCTCAAGTTCCACCTGGACGAGGTACAAATAGGTAAACATACTCTTCTCCCGGCCGGGGCGGATCGATATGCCCGTGCCGCTGTATCGCTGTGTAATGGAACTTTCTTCTCGAGAGCTCAAGATCTTGTATTTGCTGTCTTATCGCCTCTTTGCGTTGTCGTATCTGAGCTTCATGGTGCCGGCATTGCAAAAGTGAGAACGTTCTATGTTGCAGCTGGTCTGTCCATAGCTTTCTTGATATTGGTGTTTGAACTCCTCGTATAGAGCTATGGATGGCGCAACTGAGGCGCATGCTTGCTTGTGACATGTTTGCGACGATGCGGAAGTAGACTGGTGCTGTTATGGACGATGGACATGGGTTTGTATTCGCAGTGTCGAATCTCAAAAATTGTGACGGATTTGATGTTCAGCGAGTCCTTTGAGTTGGATGCTCCGAGTCTCCGGTATTCAATTTGTAATGACAAAACCTCACATTACATATGTGGCGTAGTGCTCTTTTCCAACGTACACATAGGTAGAAAATTAGCATAAGGAAACTCGAATACTCCAATAAGCAACAGCTACAGCAAGAAGAGTCACATCCATAATTTTGGTGGGTTCATCTCGGCATCCTTAGGGACTTTTGTGTATGTACTTGAATCTTCATCATGCCGGACTTGTCTAGAGAAGTGGCTGGACCAACATGAACACTTTTAAGGCTCAGTAAATGCTTTCACCCTAACCAGTAATGGCCAAACCGCAAGTTCCAATGAGATTGAATATCGTTCAAACAATCCCTGCGCCAGTATAGCTCTGAATGAACCGGGTTCATTCCAAGGCATTTCCAACCTGCTTAACCACTAGGCTTGGAGCCTTCCTCGTTGCCACGCTCGGACTCCTCACTACCACCACCAAGTCTGTGGCCTTCACCATACTTGCCCGAGAAGTTATAGGCTTTCCTAGACCGGATGCAGTGCGGCGAAAGCTCCTGTGCCTTCCAGAGCTCCTTCACTTCGATGCTATTGCGTCGCTGAGTGCTGCACTGTTCACAAGGGCAGGGTTCCTTAGGCTCCTTGGCACGCTCTTTTACGGTAGCTCTTCGTAACTTCGCACGAGGACTGCCGGAATTTGCATCACCTATGAAGTCCACAACATACCGGCCTTGAGTACATGGCAGGAACGTGCCCCTGGATTTGTGGTCGATACCGTCCTCGGACATGTCAATTCCTCCTGGATCTTCTTTGACGGAAACGTGGCATGCTCTCTGTTTACATGATTAGTCGATGTCAACCCGGTTCATTCCAACAAACTTACAGCCTTGGTACAGACCGAAGCGAACCGATAAGTCCTGCGTTGCACGCTCTCCTTGAACTCCGCAGATGCTTCGATCTCGTCTCGCGCCTTATCCTCATCTCCAGGAGCGATAGCGTAGCCGGCTATCTCCGCCATATGAGTCTCGCCCTTCTCATCGATCCACTCCACCGCGTTGTCAGGAATATCTCCATGAAAAACTGGGACGCCTCCCAGTCTCTCATCGTCTTCGTTCTCTATCTCATACTCTTCAATGGCCTCTTGTCTAGCTGCCGTCTCTTTTCTGATTCTGACTACCTCATGGTCAACTTTACGCCTCTTGTGTCGAGGGCTGACTTCAGACTCCTTGGATTTGGCAAGTTCACCGTCACTCCATTCGAGCTCTTTCAGATACTCAGCGGCGCCGTCGCTGGCATCGGTACCAGATTCGGAGGGGTCAGATGGTACGTAATCGTCAGTGTCTTCGTCTGTTGTGAGCTTCGACTTCTTGCCTGGCTGTTGTATTACGAGCAAATCAACCAGGTTCATTCTAGCACATCAACAAACCTTTGGAGCGGTTTTGGCTTTCTTGCGGTTGCTAGCCAGCATCGCACCTCGCTTTTGAAGATCACCAAAGGTCATGAAAGAAGCCATGCTCGGCAATGAATATGGTGGATGTGTAGATGTAGTGTTCTTCGTGTGAGTAGTAAACTGAGCAGTTGATTGTGTTTCTTGGAGATGAGGACTTTGTGTTATGGGATTGTGTCGTATAAATAGGAGAAGTAAAGTTCTTGATTGAGCATGTGAAATGAAATGTCGCCTAACCTCGCTATCGATAAATTTGACTATACGGTGATCCTATGATGAGTGGTAGATTCACTTTGCTCACCTCACATTGACTCACTCTGGTACCTCACTCTCACTTTCGAGCATTCTTGGATGTCCGAAATCTTGGCAACTTGTATTCTACCACTCCGCTCTTACTATCACTCCATCTTCATTTTGATCAATAATACTGCTGAATAAGATTCCTTGTTAAATCACTTGTCGAACGAGCCATTATACCACGCGTTGAGCAATGCCAAGAAAGATGAAGCTTTCCGGATCATACTGAGCTTGAAAATTGCAAGACCATCCGAAATAAGGAAAACCTTCGTGATACAAACTCCTCTGGTTGTGCTCTAGTCATGTCTCCTAAGAGCCGACGATAGTATCTCCTCAACACTCCCGACACGGACAAACTTGTTTGCTTCGACAAGTCGCAAGATTCGTTGGATTCATCGTTCTCTGTTGACCTTCTTCTGTTGAAACAGGCAATAGTTCACCTCCCCCGTCGAAGACGGTTTTTGTCCTTACTCAGACCCTCACCTTGTGCAGAGTTTAGTTTGCTCTTTTCGCTCTGCTTTACTTCTGAATCACCAGTTCGCCCCTTCCAATGCTTGGAAACCTCTTGGAGCTGAGGTAGGAGCACGCTGGTGAGACACGTGCAGCACGCCATGCCGCCTTGCTGACAGAAAGCTTGGGCGAGACCGAGAAAGGTACTGTTGAGGCATGGCTGCCGTCAGGTAGGCGTCGTGACATCTGTGAAGATGCTGGCTTCTAGTATGATAAGACCGAGAAAAGAAGTGTCAAGCCACCAGGATTTGAATATGCGCTGGTCGTCTCTTATGCGCTTGATGTGAATGGTTGACAGGCTTGGTTGAAGATTGTTTCAAGAGCTTGACAGATCTTAAATGTTATGCTCAGGAGACCTCATCAATCTTCGCTGGGCTGTCTCATGTACCTTCTAGTCGTTAGTTATGCAAACCATAGAGATTCAGTCGAGTATGAGGACTCCTTACCAGTCAATGCCTGTGGAAAATAAAGCGAACCCGCCACCACCCAGGGCCATCGCCGAGGGACTATGTAGTGTTAGTCAAACCCTTCACCGCAGTTGAGACTTTGCTTACCCAGCATTTCTAGCAAGAATAGCGCCAGCGAAGAAACCACCACCGGCGCTATTCCACAAATCGTTCTTAGCCCGAAAGCCTTCGATTGTGCATTCGCAGATACTGAATAGGAAGCCAATCTTGCCGAAGTTCTTCGCAGAGGAATACGACCTCGAGCCCATGTCTTTGAAACCGCGCCGTAGCTGTTCTCGCATCGGAAGTTTCGTCATTTCGGCACCTTGAGGAGACAGAGGAGTATCGTAATTCATCTAAGATGTCAAGATGATTAGCATGTCTTCGTCGGTGAAAGGGTCGCTGAATGTACATACAGAAGCCATGAAAAGACCAAAAACAGCACCCAACCCAAACCCAGCGCCGCCCGACATACACGATTTGATCAAACATGATTCCATGCCAGCTTGCATCTATCGGCCACGTTAGCGGTTGCGATGGCTGATGAGATCTGAGATGCGCACCATCTTGATCATTTTGGCTTCCTGATCTGGAATGCCGGCATTCTGCTGTTGACCTGGCAGGCCAGCGTAGCCACCGGGAAAAGCCATAGTGAGCGGCGCAAGTATTGACGATGATGTTGATGTCGAATGTAGGTGAGCAATGGATGCGCCTTTGGAAATCTTTTGAAGAATTGGAGATGATGTTCGTCGGGAGAGTCAAACACGGTTAGGATACTGGACATTACAAAAAGACCTACACTGTTGACACTATGCCCAATCGAGCTTATCGATAAAAGGGTTTGCACTATTTGTATGAAGAGACTGAACGACATTGAGATTGAGTAATCGAAGTCCATATTGAAGATTCTACGCTCCAGCAGCGCCGCAGCAGAACATCATGAGCTGACGGTGAGGATGATCAAAGTCATTGGCAAAAAAACTACCTTGTATCGAACATATGTGAATATTGCCCAACGCTAGCTGATGCGCTGGCGTAACGGGTTCGGGAGTAGTTTGCGGAATGCTCGATAGGCATTCCCACAGGTAGTATCCTTCTACTACGTTTTGATTGCTCTTTGCAGTAACAGACAGAGAAGAAATCCAAAGGTACTGTTGGAAACGGGCCGCTGGGCTGTAAGAATCAACCTGGTTCATTCGGAACGGTGGACGGCACGGACCAAGTTCTTGGGACGGGACAGTACTGGACTAGTTGGACTCGCGAAGAGGAGGGACCTCTGAAGTGAGGAAAGAAAGGAATATGTGAGCCCCATCGTGTCGAAGATAAGTGGTCGCACGAGTTCTCGGTCGACTTTGACCTTTTCGCATTGTGTCTTTGCCACTGCTCCATCGATAAGACGATTAATGACCAAGATGCGATCCTCCTCAACAAGCAGAATGTTGTTGCCGCAAACCATGAGCTTGACCACTCGCCTGCGTCTCTGAATTTATAAATGACCTTAAAATCGGCTTGAAGGACAACAGAAGGATATAGGACGTCGTATCCAATGCCACTCGGTAAATGATTAGCTCAGGTACAGCAGACCAGCGAAATGAAATTCAAGCTTTGGACACTGCCCTGCTCTTCCAGTCATGGAAATCACTTCAATGGTGTTTCAAATCTTCTCTTATGCAGTGACATATATAATCTACATCTATATCGAAAAGGAAACCCTGCTTACCACCGACAGGCCATGCAGTACAAGACTAGTGGAGACGCGGACAGCCTGGACGCCCAGATCTCACTAGATCTTCAAGAACTACACAACATCCTACCCGAGAGCGGGATTGCTTCCGAAGACCGTTAGCGCGAGGTAATTGTGTACTTCAGAGACAGGCATATACACCGGGACGAGGGTAACTTGACTATCTTTTCCCGGGGCGATGCCCGCATCGAGAAGGCAGCGAGTCGGAGCGGTCTGTCGATAGGAGAGGGCTTATGGGGTGTCTTGAGACGCGGCGTCTACGATAGTATATCTAGTAGCTTGATCATTAACGGTTCCATTAACGGCTTTCTTTGTGTTTGACAGGAATCAGAGAATTTTCTAATAAAATCTTGCCCATTTTCTGATGGTAGTTCCCGGACTGACTGAGCGGAGATCGAACTGAGGCGGAACCATATCACTCGTAGATTCTAAGTTGCTGGTTCTGTTTCGGTGCGTTCTTCGCTCACCCTACACTCTCACTTTCGTGTCTTTCCCGTCACTTTTCTCTCACTTCCCACTCTCTTGGACCATCGACGACTACTAGTGTTTCGCCTCCAACTGCTCACCAGGACGGACGTGATCGCTGCGGACCGGCCTTTGGAGGAGGTCATGGCTAGGTTCGCCTTCTCCCGGCTCTGCCATCATATGCATGAAGTCCTGATGTGTGTCCCACGGATGGTTACGCAGAAAGTCGAGGTAGCCATCGATGTTGTGCCATTTATTGTGTGGCAACGTCCCAGACAAGCCCACAAAAGCTCGAGCATGGAGACTCTTGATAGCCTGGTGGCGAACTGACTCGTGTTTATTGACCTTTTGAACCTCGTCGAGGACCACGCGTTTCCATGGAAGATTGGTGTATTTCCAGAACTCAGAATGCAGAGCAGATGTGGGCCGATTGGGTGGTGGTCCTTGTTGGTTATTTCTGTATCTCTCGAACTCCTTCTCAAACGTGATCATTGAGCGGCGGTTAGTCGAGACTAACTCGTATGAGCAGACTATCACATCGTGTCCGAAAGCCAGCAATTGGTTTGCTGTCATGGAAGAGTTGTCAAGATGAAAGGCTGTAGACCGTGGCCCTAGGTAGAGTCGTCAGTATTCGCCGAGTTCGTTTCAGGAGTACAAACCTTAAATCAGGAGTTTTCGATGGTCGTTATCCATTTGTGGCATAGACTGGCTGGACAGATCACCAGAGACATTTCAGGCTCATCTCTCACGAGCCATAACATCAGGATAGCATTTATCGTCTCTTCGACCCCAATGTTGTCGCCAAGTAAGAAACCTTTGAAATCCGACTCACTGCATTTGTGCCCCTGTGTCGCTCCCTTCGGCTGCCATAGATGAGGCACAAGCGTCATATGCGCGGGTTTTGTTATCGGATCTATGTTGTATAGGTCCCACTGTGAAATTGTGAGCACGGACATTAGGGGGACCATGTTGTGTCATATGATTGACTTTGTCCAGTGTCGTTGTGTAAGTCGCTGAGCGATGAATATCTCTTCGCCGTCCAACTCCACACAGTCTCGTGGACGCTCGCGGTGTAATCGTCCAGTATTTCCACCGTCTTGGTCTTCTTGCTGGGATGTTGCTGCTCGAGCACCTCACACACCTTCCGTCTCTTGCTCGTCTGACAATGGCTGGCGTGCACGAGCTCTTGTTCGATTATCTGCGCGATAGGATTCTTCTTCCTCTGGCGTACCGATGAGGAATCATCCGGGCTTCAAACCCTTCAGAGCATCATCTCTGATAGCTAGCAATTCTTTGCTGCAAATTTCTTCTGAGGGCTCGGGCCACTCCAGCTGCTTGAGTCGTTGAGTTACGCATTGGATGTTATGAGCTGACTCGAAATCGTAATTACGTGCACGCTTTTCTGCAAGTGGGCAGAGTCTTTCCACGCTGTGGCTTCGCTCATGGCTGGTGTAGGGGGGATGGAGGTGAGAAAGAAGTAAAACGGAGCAAGAAGAAACACGCACATGTGAAATTGAACAATGTTGAAGAGGCTGCAAACGGACTTACAAGTGTTGCGACTAGGCATACCTTCATCATTGGCGTCAAGCTAACCGGCCTGTACTTTCTCGAACCTCTCTGGCCACCCGCAGATCCTCTTGCGCTTTTCCTCCCATTCACGCTTTCTTATGCCCTTCTCAACTGACATTTTTACCGCTGGATCGTTTCCGTCAATTTCTCCAGCTTCGAAATTCGCTAATGACCCCTTCCTGGCCTTGACATTTGCTGCGTCGGTCTTGCTCACATCTTGCCTTTGATAGCCTTCTTGATTGTCTTCTGCACAACAGGGTCATTGTCATCACTATAAATGTACTAGTACAAGAGTGAGCCCGCCCTTCACAGCATACTTACAGTTCACCAGCCTTGACTTTCTCTAGTGCAGTCTTACTGCTTTGTGTGTCTCCCGCCTAGTTGCGTTGTATTTTTCCACGAACTTGGGCATGCTTGGCAGCGAACTCAGTTGCCTCCTTGATGTCTTTGTTGTCACCATTACTGCAGTGGATGTTAGTCGAGAATAGAATCGGATTGATTTCAGATAGCTTACAGTTGTCCTGTGGCCACCTTGTGCAGGATTTCTCTGCTCGCCAGGAGTTGTTTTCGCTGGTTTGCACGTTCGACTCACCTCTATTCTACTCGCTTATGATCACCCCTTCGCTAGTACTCCCATAACCTCAGCCCCAACGCTACCATGCTCTCCACACTCTTGTCACGACCAAGCTTGCCTACCTCCATGAGTCTTAGCATTTGTCGAGCCTTTCGTTCTCTTCCATTCTGTCTCGCACGCCTCTGCCGATACTGTGGCTTAGCATACTGAAGGTTCCACTTTCCTTTCCTCTTAGCATCGTGTAGTGCAGAGGCCATTTTGCCCTTCGCAATTTGTCGCCACTTCCTGATCACTGACCTGTGTTTTGGAGTTCCGTAGTACTTCTGGGTAGCTTTTTTATGACGTCTCTTCCACGTTCAGTCTTTCTGTATGCCCCTTGATACTCTCGCCTCACGTTGGCATGTTGAAGCAACTCTTCGGTTGTGAGTTCAATACCAGTGATACCATCCCGAAGTGGTGAATGTGTGTTGCTGCCATCTCATTCAAGGTCAATGATGTTTCAAGGACATGCATGTCTCATGTAATGGTCGTTTCTGTTTGTCTTGGCCTGATGGAATGTCCAGAAAAGTCAGGGGTAGGAGGTCATGGAAAGCATCAGCGTTCCACCAGCGGAACTCTGGAATCTTGTCCAGGTCTTGTAAACAGAAGCAGAATATTAAGTAACTGGCTTTTGCCCATCTTCTGACGGTAGAGTGAAGACCAAGTGAGTCCTGATGGAACTGAAGTGGAACGAGCGACTACATAAAGTAAAAAGAGGCCTGTTTCGTTCTAGTACATTTTCCACTTACCCTACGCTTTCCTTCTGTTATCTCTTTTATCACTTATTCATTACCTCTCTCTTATATAAGTCTTCGAATACTTGCCCAGGTTATTCTAAAGAATGTTACGATACTACTTATATTCAATGAGATTTTGGCCTACACTAATACTCCAGACACACACTGAGCGAAGACAGGTGCCTCGTATCTTTTTGCGCCCTTACTTAGTACGCTTTGTCCTTCGCCTTCCTTGGGCGGCCATGGCGTCAAGTTGTCTGTCGGTAAGGTTGAATTCGCCCTCGACATCTTCTTCGAGGGGTTCGTGGCTACATAGCCCATCCCATTCGACATCTTCTTCCTTCGGAGGGAGGACTTTGGAGTAACCATGAACCTTGACAGAAGCGTGCATGGCATACAGGTGGTACGCGAGTAGTGACTTCAAAACTACAATCAGTGTACGGAGTCGAAGAATGTTTGGTGCTGAAGGAATTGAAGGCAAGGCCTTGTACATAGCACTTGCGAGGAATGAGTATGAGCGATGCTGGGTCAGGTCATGGATGTTCCTGATCCAAGTACCTGATGCTATCGACGGCGTCTTCGTCATCCATTGAGGTCCGTCCCTTTCTTGCGCTGATATCAACCAGGTTCATTTTGGTTGCTTTAGACGATACCGTGGCGATGTGGTAGATGCAGAGGATGTTAAGGACGACACGACGTCCTAAGGTGGTGTCATTAACGACCCTCTTACATAATGACTAAACGGATTGGATGACCAAAGCTACAGACAAGCCCAAGGCACTAGTGATAGAGTATCATTGAGAGAATGCTGATAGAGCGATGATTTATGCTTCTTAACTCCTGCCTTGTTGATGCTTAAACCTGTCTATCAGAGGGTATCTGCAATGCATCAAGACCATGACCTTGGAATGTCTTTCTCCCATCTCTACCACGTAATCAATTTCTAGACCAAGCACCAACCAAGATTACCTTACCTAAAGCGCCTTCGTAGTAATGCTGGGGCGGCTCCATGACCAACACGCCAGTCCATTATAAAACGTTATAGCTAGAGCAGACATTTCCAAGTCTATACTGTCGAATAGCCAGACTAGTATGAGGTAGTAGCAGCCAGCTAAGGTTACAAGTGAGGAATACTCTGAACAGGCTCAACTCACCTCGTCTGAATGCTCATCACAAGAATAGCACTATGATTTACTGATGGTAGTTCTAATAGCGCTGAGCCGTGCTATCCGAGGATCAAACGTGGTGCTCGAGTCATCTGTGATAGCGTTCGTCCATATCCTGACTTTCTTGTCATCCCCACCAGACGCGAACATACCCGGATCTTTAGGATTCCAGGAAACACTGGTCACGCAAATCTCATTTTTGGAGCCCTTCCCATGTCCTCGAAGTGTCTCAATCAGTTGTGAATTCTCCTTGTGCCAGATGTAGATGCCGCCATCTATCGAGCGTTAGCCAGCATACTCAATGACCGGACAGTTGAAGTGACATACCCCTACTGCCGCTAAGCACAAAGTTTTCTGCAGCACCACCAAAGCAATTCCGAATGATGTTTGGACCTTGATGCAAACCCTTGAATTTGCGCATGACAAACCGGTTCTCGATATCAACCATTTGTACCTCTCCCTCAGCGACGTTGATAAGCACTGTTCGGCTATTGCGACTTGGAGTGATGCAAGTAATTCTTGATGAGAATTTTATTCTAAATTCCTCTCGGTAGGTACTTAGATCGTAAACGATCAACATATCATGCATGTCGTTGCATACTGTCACGGAGTCAGTATTGTGTTCGCGAAGGAATGACCCATGTTCATGTCGAACACTGCGTAGATCAAAAAACAAGAATTAATGACTTACATAACCGTCGTCCATCAGGTGTAATGGCTACTTCGGACACTCGGAATTCACCACTCCAGGTGTGGACTGGCTTGCTTGGATCGGGCCCATCCAGAGACCATAAACACATTTTCGATGCCATTTCGTGACAACATGTTATTAGGGATGAAGAATCAGGAGCCCACGCCCCCGACGTTATCGGCCGACCTTCGGCGTTACTGTGTTCGATAGTCATGATAATCTTGCCTGATTGAACATCCCAAACTCGGGCACGGTGTTCTTTGCCGGCAGTAAGAAGTTTCTTGCTGTCAGGGCTCCAAGTTATGTGGGTTATTGGTGCAGAGTGAGGAGCGAGCTTCTGCATGACCCTGAAATTAACAGCATCATAGATAATGCAACTTCTGTCTTCACCTGCTGTCGCAAGCATTCTACCATCCGGTGAGAATGCCACACAATACACCTCTCCAGAGTGTTCCTCTAATACCATCCACGTTTTTGATGGGAAGTCTTCTGGATTGCACATGTGATCCGCGTAGAGCGAAGGCGAAACAGATGTGTTGTGATACAAGCACTGGTTTATTTGAGCAGCCTTGACTTGGTCCAGTAGTTCGGCAAGTCTGTGATCTCGAATCATGACCGACGGAGCAATTGACCTGGTCAGATCTTCTAACAGATTCTGTCTCGCCTCTTCTGGGTCTTCCGGCCATCGAAGCTGCACATCGAGCTCTTCTTGCGTGCACATCAAAAGGCTCGACAAAGCATGTAATTGGTACGTATCTTGACGAAGAATAGTAAGCTCTTCTCTCAGTACTCTCAAAGCAGCAAGTAAATCCCTAGACACCAACAGCTCCAAAAACTTCTGCTGTCTTATCCAAAAGAGCATCTGACTTTTGCTGGCACCATCTGCTAGCACTAGACCTTGATTCCAGGATGTCGAGGTATTGCCCTCATCGAGAGGTTGAGAACCAGATAATATCCGCTCTGCCTCGGACCATCTCCCAGCAAGTATAGCTGAGCGAAACTCTGCTACTTCCGAGCTTTCCAGTTCGTAACCACTGTCGGCAGAGAGTGTATGAGCCGCATTCTCATATCCCATATCCTTGAGACCTTGTATCAAGATTCGAGTCAACTCTTCTCTGTTATGCCCTCGATAGGATGGACTCCTAGGACCCCGTCGTCTCGACATTCCATTTTTCGTCGTTTGCGTTGAGCCATTTGTTGAATGTGAGTGTCCATTGACCGAAACTGCGGCCTTGCGTGGCGTGTGAAACGGGGATGTTGTTGAATGTCCATTAGAAATCAGGTGCCTTGTGGCGCTGTCTGATCGCATAGTGGGGTGGTCTAGGCGTCTTCGTTTGACGTCCGGACGGGCGCGAGCTGAGATGCTCGGCTCGTCGTTCTCTGGGCGACTAGTGGACGAGGAGGTAGATGAGCGGCGTCTCCTCCTAGATGTTGTCCTAAGCTCTTCAATATGTCCTCCAGCTAAGTGTTGGGTGTGTAGAGATGTTCCGTAGTGTGATATTCTTCCTGAAGTGGATGGGGAATGGGTAGAGTGTTCTGTGTTGATAGAAGGGTTTGAGGACGTCGAATTGGATGGGCCGGCGGAAATGACTAGGTTTGGTGGTTGGTTGTTCTGAGATGCCAGTTCGTAAAGGCGGCAGAGCCGCCTAAATAGTCGAGCTCAATCAAATGGTAGTCAGTCAAACGCAACGCAGAGCGAGGCGTTAGACAAAAACTGGTCTCTGCACAGCTTGACCGCCTGCAGCTGCTCCAGGAGTGTTCCCACACCGTATTCTTAGCAGGGTCTGCGAGCTGGCCAGGAAACGGAAGGGTGTCCCGCCGATATTGCACGGGAAGTACTATATAGGCTGGTAGTTGAAGCACACAGCACTATCTGGCGGAAATAACCGATTGTGAATGCCGGTTGGAATTTTTGAGTGCAGTACACCACAAATGCGGTCTATGGGCGATATAGTCTCTGGCAGAATTCGCTACAAATGGTGGGAGTGGTGAGAACGAAGTCGGGACATTGAGCAGGTAGTTGGCATATGAGGCAACTGGGCCTTCAACCAACGTGATCATTGACGTGCACCTCAACTTGCTGCCATGCCGAGTTCAGATCTAGCGCCCGGCACAGCACCCCAAGCAGCCCACTTTTAGCCCTACATCGAAACTTTGCTCTCTGACTGCTACTTCTTCTTATCTACTGAGTAACCTGTAAATGTATCATGATTTCAGAAGGCTTCCGTCGGATAAAGCAGCCTTCATTATCTTCCGGGTGTTTCGTGCCGTTCACGAGAGAGTGTGGGCTTGCACATGATCTATCTGGCTATGTGAGCAGAAAGCCAGTATGGAGCCAAAGATCTTGTGACTCGTCTACCATGAAACACGCAATCCATTCTTGACGCCTGACCAGCTTGTAGCAACAATGATGCTTTCCACTGGCAGCCTTTGCCAACACGCTGTACGAGGCATAGGCTGTTTTATCGGCAGGAACTACAGTGCATGCCTCCAGAACTACATCAAACACCAGCATAGATTTGCGCTCGACGATGCTCTAGATATGGAAGGACACGTCTTGAGCCAGGATACGCGCGAAGAGCCAAGTCACCGTCCAGATCACTCATAGACACAATGAGTGGTATATGGGTGGGAAGAGTTGTCGCTGGTCATCGTGTTGAGTGCTTCATGTGGTCGGTGAGTAGTGCTGGCCAAAGATGGGCCTCAAAATCCCTTCATGGGGAACACCTCGACTCGCTCTCAGTAGTCGTATCATTGTATCACGCGATATCGGAATTTTAGAATAGGCACCAGCGAACAGATGATCAGTCTTGATCGCGAGTCCAATGTACTGCTCAGTGTTGACATACATATCTGAACTTCGACTTTAATCAGACAAGCAGTATCTATTCAAGCTTGCAAACGATTGGATGAAGGCCAATGTTCCACATGTTATGTAACCACAGCTGCACACTTTGATTCGATGATGTTGTGGCAGGTCTTGGTGCTGTTGTAGCTTCCTGTTCCGTGCACCATAGGCGGAGCTCTATTTGCATACCTACGTACCTAGTAATGTTGCTTGCAACTGAATGAGCCGCATCGGTCTCAATAATCGTCCTCCTCGTCCACGATTATTAGGCAGAACAAGTTCCAATCTTGTCGAGCTTATCACGAACAAGTCGATCGATCAAATCTCTGATCTCGGTTTCGTAGCCACCCACTTTGCTGTCCTTGACGAAGGCGTCGACGATTTTCGACATCCCGAACACTCTTTCTTCGCCTTCCCACAACCTCTGAACGTTTTGCATTCACGAACACGAACAGTCCGACGCAAGATGGCCCCATCCAAGGAGAGCGACCTGGGCGACAATGTACGCTCACATCCAATTGCAAGAATGAAATGCTTTACTACATACTGACTTTGAATAGCAAAATGGCGCAGTCTACTCTGTGTCCGGTCCGGTCATTGTTGCGGAAAACATGATCGGTGTTGCCATGTACGAGCTTTGCAAAGTAGGTCACGATGCGCTGGTGGGCGAAGTCATTCGAATAGACGCAGATAGAGCCACCATTCAGGTCTACGAGGAGACTGGTATGTACGCCCCCAAATCAGGCCACCCGATAGCAGGAGCTAACCGATTTGCAGCTGGCGTCACAGTCGGTGATCCCGTCCAACGAACAGGAAAGCCTCTTTCTGTCGAGCTTGGCCCAGGCTTGATGGAAACAATCTATGATGGCATTCAACGTCCGCTGAAGAAGATTGCTGGCACAACCGACAGCATCTACATTCCCAGAGGTATTGCTGTACCAGCCCTGGATCGAGACAAGAAATGGAAGTTCATTCCAACGATGAAAGAAGGCGACCACATCGCAGGCGGTGACATCTGGGGAAAGGTTGAAGAAAACTCCTTGTTGAACGAACACAGAATCCTATTCCCTCCCCGAGCCCGAGGTACCATCAAGAAGATCGCCAAGAAGGGAGAATATACTGTCGCTGAGCCATTGTTGACTGTCGAATTCAATGGTGAGGAGAAGGAATATCCCATGATGCAGAGCTGGCCTGTCCGTGTGCCACGACCTGTTGGTGAACGATTACAAGCCGATTCTCCTTTCATTGTGGGCCAGCGTGTGCTCGATGCCTTGTTTCCATCTGTTCAGGGCGGCACCGTGTGTATTCCTGGAGCCTTTGGTTGCGGTAAAACAGTCATCTCCCAGTCTGTTTCTAAATTCTCAAACAGCGATATCATTGTATACGTCGGATGTGTATGTATATGAGGTCTTCCAACACAAATTTGAGCTAATAACATCACAGGGTGAGCGAGGCAATGAGATGGCTGAGGTCTTGATGGGAGGAAAAGCGCAAG
>Ga0181464_1000536_pt1 | contig 16804 bp, 25 predicted proteins | sample InSIn2gowninarea_FD_119074 | JGI IMG/M metagenome (GOLD analysis project Ga0181464, IMG submission 119074) | Clean room microbial communities from NASA Spacecraft Assembly Facility at Jet Propulsion Laboratory, Pasadena, California, USA -... ...
CAAATCAAAATCACACCAGAAGATAGGAGCAAGACCACCTTCTTGACTGAGTGGGGCTACTTTCAATACATTGTCATGCCGTTTGGGTTAAAAAATGTGCCAGCCATCTTTTCGTGCATAGTTGTTGTCGCATTCAAAGAATATATCCACAAATTCCTGGAGGTCTACCTAGATGATTGGATTGTGTTTGGATTAGTCAAGCACCATGTAGCGAGCTTACGCTAGATGTTGGATACCTTCGGTGACACCAAATTGTGCTGAACCTTAAGAAGTGTACTTTCCTCATTCCCTTTGGGAACTTGCTAGGACATGTGGTCTGCAAACAGGGACTAATGGTAGACCTCGCGAAGATTGTTGTAATTCGAAGTTTGGAAGCACCATGAAGTGTTAAACAGTTGTGCCCTACCTTGGGACATACGGGGTACTACAGGAAGTTCATCAAAAGCTACGTCTAGATCACCGCGCCAATGGAGAAACTATTGAAAAAGGATGTCACGTTCTGCTGGAATGATGATTGCATGAAGAGCCTGGATGTACTAAAAGAGAAATTGGTCTCCGCTCCAATCCTTGTCTTCCCAAAATGGAATTTGGAGTTTCATGTCCATGTTGACGCATCACGCATAGCCCTAGGCGTAGTGCTCACACAAGAGGGTGGAGAGGGCTTGGATCATCCTATCATGTTTTCAAGTCATAGGTTGTCCAAAGTGGAAAAGAACTATTCTACAACCGAGCGCAAGGGGTTGCCTATGATGTACGCACTCCAAAAATACCAGCACTATTTGCTAGGAGGACATTTCAAGATGTATACAGACCATTCGGCGCTAAAATACTTGGTCAATAAGCCTGTGTTGGGGGGGGGCGCATACGCAGGTGGCTCTTATTGTTCCAAGAATATGACTTTGAGGTCATGGTAAATCCTAGACACCTGAACGCATGAGCAGATCGCTTATCGCGTATTGAGATGGGCGAGGAACCTACTAGTTCTGAGCAAGGATTACTTGATGCACAGCTCTTTGTTATGCGCGTAGCGGACATACACTTTGAAGATATAATCCACTTTCTGACAACAGGGACTATGTTAAAGGAATACTCCATCCAGCAAAAGAAGGAACTGGTGGTGCATGCAACTGACTTTTCTGTCATTGCAGGGCACCTGTACAAAATGGGGAATGATGAGATACTGTGAAGATACATACCGGAATTTGAATGAAGTCAGCTCCTTGCGGAAACACATGGGGGCGCTGTTAGAGGACACTATGCAGGAGGAGAAACCACACAAAAGATTCTCCGCGTAGGGTTATGGTGGCCAACCCTTCACCAGGATTCAAAAGCACAGTGTAAGGCCTATGATATATATCAGAGTATAGGTAAACCATCACATAGGGACGAGATGCCTTTGAATCCACAAATGACACTGCAACCCTTCGAAAAGTGGACAATCAACTTTGTAGGACCTATCAAACCTCAGGGGAAAATGGGTGCGTGATACATTATCACCGCGATAGAGTACCTAACTCATTGGGTAGAAGCACAACCGGTCAAAGATGGCACGGCTGCCATGACTGCAAAGTTTTTGTTTGAACATGTGTTGACCAGATTTGGCTATCCAAAAATCATAATGAGTGATCGCGGTACACATTTCCTGAATGAAACCATCAGTGTGCTAATAGAAGAGTTCTAGGTGTATCACCAGAAAAGCACATCGTATCAACCACAAGCCAATGGGACAGTGAAGGATTCAATAAAATACTGTATAATGTGCTAACCAAATTATGCAATGCATAGCGGAGCGATTGGGACCTGCACGTACTTGCAATACTATGGGCTTATAGGACAACATGTAAGAAACTGATGGGACAAACACCTTTTCAGTTAGTTTATGGCATGGAAGCTATCATGCCAATGGAATATATTGTCCCTAGTTTGTGCATAGCAATGCTCATAGGTATGACAGACCGTGAAGCCCTAGAAGAAAGACTTGTGCAGTCGGAAGAACTTGAGGAGGAATTGTTCCTGGTTGGCTTTCATCAATAGGTGAAAAAGCAGCGTGAGAAGGCCTGGCACGATCGCCATATTTAGTTGCGCACCTTCAAGGTAAATGATTTCATACAACTGTATGATAGTAAGTTTGATAAATACCCGTGAAAGTTCAAAATGCATTGGCTGGGACCATACGTTGTTAAGGAGGTCCCAGATGGAGGCACAGTACAGCTAGTCAAACTAAATGGAGAGCCTTTCCCAAGCAAAGTGAATGGCAGTTGCTTAAAGCCCTACACGCGTGACTCGACTATCTAACTAAATGGTAGAAGCATAGTCTTTGCGCTCCAAGGATCTGGAAAAAGGCGCGGGACTATAAACAAATATAGGGGATACTGGCATAGATGCAGAGAAGCACTCCTCACATAGAGGTCTTGGAACAGCGTATGTCACAGATCCAACAAGCAGCAGCTCAGTGCGCTGCTGACCTCCGCATAGTTCGAGAACAGTTGGAGAGACTCCATGCAAAGATTGCAGCGCTGACAGACTGACTCGAGGGTGAGTCATGATGTTTGTGTTGGGGGCTTGTTGGGCATGCAATCCCCCAAAGGCATGTTTTGCAACTTAAAGCCCAAGTTTTGACATAATCTTATTGTAAAGCTTCACGAATTGTGGGTGCGTGGCGTGAAAGTATGATAGAGTCACAGGGTTGGCTGCCCTAGTTTTGTAATGTAATGTCGATTGGATAGACCTACCCATGGTCCACAGACCATGGGATTATATAAATAGAGCGAGGCTCTAAGTGTAGATAGGAGATAGATAATAGAAGAGGAGCATGAGAAGTCTAAGTGATTGAGTTGCAGTGTAAGTGTGTCTTTGGGTCGTAGAGTAGGAGAAGGCTTCGTAGCTGAGTCTGCGGAGGCCTAGTAGTCTGTAGCTGAGTGCGAGGACCCCTGTAGCTGATTGCACAAGGTGAGTTGAGTCTATAACCATGGAAAGAACTAATAAAAATAAGTTTGGTTATAATTCTCTATCTTTTTTTGGGTTAATGCATGATTGATATAACTTGCAAATATATTGTTTATTTACTGTGCACACCTGTATGAATGTTTTATGTTGTTAAGTATAACTCAAAGCACTCAAGTAGGCAAAGATAATTAACTAACATTGGAATATGAGCAAGGTCTTGGGTAATAGTGAAAAATGCGGCAACAACTATGCACGAAAAGATGGCTGGCACATTTTTTAACCCAAACGGCATGACAATGTATTGAAAGTAGCCCCACTCAGTCAAGAAGGTGGTCTTGCTCCTATCTTCTGGTGTGATTTTGATTTGGTGCTACCCTGAGAACTCATCCATGAAAGAATATGCTTCTTTCCCACCAACATTTTCCAATAATTCATCTGTGAATGGGGTCGGGAATGGGTCGTCTACACAGGCATCATTCAATTTCTTGAGGTCCACACGTATTCTTGTCTCGCCCTTCTGCTTCTTCTCCTGCACTACCATAGCGCTTACCTAGTTGGATTCTTCCACTGGCTCAATAATTCCAACTGAGAGCATTTTTTCTAATTCTACGGGGACCTTTTCCTTGTTTTTCGGATTTAAGCAACAAGGCGTCTGCTTAAACGGCTTCGCGTTGGGTTTTAGGGTGATCTTCATCATCCCTAAATCACTAATGATCCCTTTTAAGTCCGTGATATTGGTCAGGAATAAGTCTTGGTACTCACGAAGTAACTCAACGACCTTATCCACCATGGCATTGTCCCAGTAGTCGTCGAGCATTGCATACTTTGGTTCGGCCTCTATACCAATGTTCACTTGCTTTGTCTTTACCAGTGCGGTAATGTCAAGGTCTTCAATCAATGGTCCTTGAACCTTGCGATACCCTTTAGTTTCTGGAATGTTAATTTTTTGTGGATCTTCATCGTCTTCTTCAATGTTTATGTTGTAACACTCCAGCGCGCAACTCATCTGGGTCACCCATTCAGGCTGAAGAACTTCCATTGGTTCCTGGGGTATTTTAAAGATAGCGAATTTTACTGCTTGTAGTGCATCATCAACAATATCCCACCAACGATCCTCAAATGTGAAGGTTAACTGGAATCCTTCACGCAGGGTATCCCATTCGTTCATGCCATGGTGGAGCTCCATCTCTATATTCCAATGCATGGGTATAACATCTAGATTATGATAGAACAGGTGCACCAACTCAGGTTGTGGCTCTTCTCCACAGACCTTCCTCCATTTTGCAAGGTGTGCATATGAATCATCCCATCCATCATACTTGTCTTTTAACTACATCTGAGGCTTCCCAAACCATAGGCACAGCATCCTTTGGTAGTCATGCCAGTCCTAAAAACTCTTCTGGTGCGTACCCCACCACCTTGCGGGAGTAGTGCGCAAAACCCATTTCAGAGCGTCGAAACGCTGGTGTTCCTGCACTTCCTTTTCAAATTTGTTCAAGAAATCATCCATGTCGCTCAACCTGTCATACGTAGGCAAATCTCTTACCTCTATTGCCACACAGCGCAGTGACCTTGTCATCATGTTACAGTTGAGCGTGGTTACCTCGTGTAACTGGTTTTGCCATTGTTCTATTTCCTCATCTGAATCTGAGGTGCAGGAGCTTTCGCGCTCCCATGAGAGTTTGCCATCGACTATTGGATTTACCCAGTCCTGCTCCTACATAGTTATTTTGTAGATATAGTCTAGATCGTCGTTGCTATCGTATTCGTGCACTGGCTCTGTGTAGTGCGATCCTTCCGCAGGGTCTAAAGGTACCACTACGTGCAGTGACCTTTTCTCAAAAATCATCTTTCGCTTCTTTATATTTATGACTCCATTCATGTCAGTGGCCCAATCTATTCCCAATAGTGTGAGATAGGGATTGTTGTCATCAACAATCTCTATTACTTCGAAATATGCTAGCGCGCTTTCACCTTCGATATCTACCATTATCCCCTGCAATCTTCCCATAGGTAGGATCTTTTGCTGGTTCACCATTCACAATTGAATAGGAGACCATTGCAGCTCAACCCTGCCCATGCTCTCCCATGTTTGCTTTGGCAGGACATTCACATCTGATCCTAGATTCAAAATCACTTGATCCATTTCATATTCCCCTATCTGCCTGGTCAATATCATCTCTCTTCCTGTTCGCGTTGTCCTAGCACATATAGTTATGAGTTCTTGTAGCCCCTTCACAGCCTTGCTGTCCTGCAGTAGCTCCATGCATGTCTCTAAGAATGTAGTGAGCATCTATGGGTCCATTTCTGGTTCCATTCTACCTTTACTTCCTGAAGTATAGGCATCCACGAAGCTCCTCTTAGCTTCCATGAATGTCTCTTTAGCACGCTCCAGAACAAATTTAGGTTCCTTCGTCGAAGCCTTATGAACCTAGGTACTTTCTTCGAGCTACTTTCCCTTTTTATCCCTTATCGTATTACTGCTTCGGAGTACGATATTTACATTCAGGTCTTCCTGGAATGGTTCAGACCTCATCATTTTCATGTTCTGAGATGGGGGAGGTTGGAGTGCTCCTTTATCGCGCAACCTCACTATCAGCGTGGGATAGTCCTCCATCTCATGATCAAAATGGGTACAATATAAACATGATGGTCTCATCATATTTATACAATCGTGGGCATAATGCCCCGGTCCTCCGCAATTGTAACATATCAGTTGTTTGCGACCTCTTCATGGTCCCATTCCACCTTGACCTCGTCCACGCCCTGGAAATCTAGTGTGTGTCATCCCTGCATTTTGATCGAGGGCCTGTTTTTAGGTCTGAACTCTGTAGATAGGGATTCGATCCATCATCAGTTCATAACTTCTACAGGTACACTCGTCATGGACTACTGACCTACAGAAATTGCAAAACAACTGTTGGGAATTCTGCGTATACTTCTGTAATAGATGGCAGTTATCTATAGCATGCTTCCCTCCTATCTAACAATTCACACACCATAATGCAGGCGTCGCGCTCTATCCTACTTATGCCTCCGGTCTCAATCGCATTAGTCCTCCTCCCACTAGGTAGCTCACAAATACTTGACAACAGTCCTTGTCATGTCCCTGGCCTTTGCACTTTACGCACCATACTTACTCGCACGCTTCTGGGTGAGCTGTCCTGTCTTGTTTCAAACTCTGCATCTCAAGGCAAAATTTTTTCAACTATGCATGCATCTGTTGAACTCCCAGGTTAGGATCTTGTGTTGGGGTCTCATGCAGTCTCATTGCGATCTCCAAGGCCTCGGCCTGAGTAGTTAGCTTCTGATGTGACGGTGCATTCCTTAGATGTGGTGTTAGCGATGCTACAAACCATGCGCAGTGTTGCCCATCCGTCAAGGTCATATTGGATTCACGAATTGTACACTTCAGTCTCTGATCCAGCTCCCAGGGGGTCTCGCCTGAAAGCATCGCGATTTCCTTAAATCTAATGATTGACTGTGTCTCTGATTTTGGCCTACTAAACTCCTTATTTATTGCAGCTTGGATATCAATAATCCCTGCATTCAGATTATCATTGGAATGCTTAATGTACCAATTCAATGTGTGATCCTGTAAAGAGCTGACCAGCGTTGCTTTCTTTATATTGTCATCTATGACTCCTTGCGTTTCCTATACAGCCCTTACCATGAACCAAAACTGGTCTGGATCTTCATTCCCTACTCCCCTAAACACCGACAACTTTATCGTGCTTGCCATATTGAACTGTGGTGGTGGTGGAGGTGGTGTCAGCGAAGACGAGGATGAAGATGGTGGTGGTGTAGGTGGGAGTGGTATGCGCAGAATTTGCTTCTTTATCAAACTGATCGCACTTTTTGGTGAAACCTTTGCGAGCTCTTCCTCACTTTCTCACAGAGGTGAAATTAAGGGGTTGGTTTCTAGTTCTGCACTACCTTCATTTCTGTAGATCCTCCCACTTCGTGGAGCCCCAAACATCAATTTATTTGCATAACCCACTTTTCAAACAGTAGCATTTTAATCCAAGTGTTCAAAGATTTAATGTACTTACCTCGCAATCCTTTGAGGAAGTGTCGTTCCGCCTTGCTATACTTGACTGAAGTGTCTACCACAAACTCGGTGATAAATCCTTCGATAATTCGATGGAGCCAGTGATCGACAGTGTGCGCGATCTTATCTTCCGATGCTTCCAGTCTGTGCACCAACTTTGTGTTAAAGCTCCAAATATCACCCTTGGTATTTGTGATGCTTGGTTTATGGCCTAGGGCAACCCCTCCTTCCAGACTTGGTCCAAATATTTTAAAAATAGTGTTTTACTCCATGTACGCTACTTTTCCCTTTGTTAAATGCATGTACACGTGGGTAAGTCTATACCCAACCCACGTCTATGTGTTAAAATACTTTAACAAAATCAATTTTTTTTAAATATGGGCAGAGATCATGGGTTTTACCTATTGATTACCTATTAGTGCCCGTGGCTCAACTGTTCCCAACTACTTCCCAACTAAAAAACTGATTTTGGAGAAGTATAAAAAGAATTCAATGGGAAGGCCTTAAGGAGGAGAGAAATGATAGAATTACTATACTGAGATTATCCCCTGATCAAGTCTAAAGAATTCCTGTGCTTCAAGCACTTCCCCAAGTTCAGGAAACCCTTGTTCCCTTGAGTATTGATATTCTCGCACATGCTTGGAGATATCATGGTATTGGTTATGGAAGGAGGCTGTTGAAGACTGGGACTAGATGGACCTGAAGGATGGTTCCGCTTGGAGCAGGAAGAGGAAGACTCAGGTGAACTCTTTCCATGTTTTATTATAGTTTTCTACAATAAAATGAAACACTCTCTTGTTCCCGATATCGACTTTGTTTATGCATCTGATGTTATTGTTATGGTTTATATATGAATGACTATTTTGATGTATAACTAACCATCTACTTATATGATATAAAGTTGATTCCACTATAATGCTTTATCTATATGCTGCTATGTGTATTCCAATTGGTTGATTTGCAGGTTTGAAGATTATTAGGAGTTGCTGCGGGTTTGAACCCTGGCTAGAACTACCTAGACAAAGGACATCTGAGTATGTTCATCCTCACATAGTTAGTTTGTTTAAGCATTTTGCCTGAGTTAAATGCTTGTTTCTTGATGTAGATTACTTCTACTCTGCTAGGGTTTTGACCCAAATCCCTGGGGGACTTATTCCCTCAACACTCTGGAGTCCACACAATAGCTTTGTCAAGCCTACACCTTCCTTGACTGTCTGCTAGCTTCGCAATCCACTCGTACAACTCAGAGGGGAAGGATGCAAAGAAAATTTCGTGGATTTTCGTATATAAGTAGTAATCTAACCTCTCTTCCTTTGATAATCGTGGGTTCTTGTTTTCCTGTGCCGCGAACCTGTGAATCTTTCTATCCAACCACTGTTCAATTTCTTTCTTTGTCAGATTCCATTGATACGACATCAGACATCTCTATACAAATCTTGGTCCTAGCAACAAAACCATTTGTTGGATTGTTGGAGCCTGACCCAGGTGCAGAGTTAAGTTAGCCAAACAAATCCCATTACTACTGGCCCTTTCACCAACATTCCACGGAGTGCGGACTGAGGTCTCACCCAAAGTAGTATGGGAGGGTGCTAGAACCAGGTTTCCGCACTCTGGAGATGTCTGATGAGTTTGACTGGTCCGCGGTTTCTCCTTGCACGCAAGTTGCTTCACACACCTTCTTGTTCCTCGCGACCTGATACACTGCCTTCGTGTAGCCCTATCTATGGGTTGTGCCATGTTTTTCACTATTACCCAAGACTTTGCTTATATTCCAATGTTAGTTAATTATCTTTGCCCACTTGAGTGCTTTGAGTTATACTTAACAACATAAAACATTCATACAGGTGGGTGCAGTAAATAAACAGTATATTTGCAATTTATATCAATCATGCATTAACCCAAGAACAGATACAGAATTATCACCAAACTTCTCTTTATTAATTCTTTCCATGGTTACAAACTCGACTCTCCCTACGCACTCAGCTGCAGGGGTTCGCACACTCAGCTGCAGAACCTTCTCCTACTCTATGACCCAAAGACACACTTACACTCTGACTCAATCGCTTAGACTTCTCATGCTCCTCTTCTATTATCTATCTCCAATCTACACTTAGAGCCTCTCTATATTTATACAATCCCATGGTCCGCGGACCATGGGTAGGTCTATCCAGCTGACATTACATTACAAAACTAGGGCAGACAACCCTATGGCTCTATCATACTTTCGTGCCCTGTGCCTGTAATTCGCGAAGCCTCACAACAAGATTTGGTCAAAACTTGGGCTTTAAGCCCAAAAACATGCCTTGGTGGGATTCCATGCCCAAAAAATGCCAGTCTATTGGCCCGTGCTTGATGAACTCTTCAATAAGGTCATCTGTAGCCATGTAGGGTAAGTCGAACCAATTCTGATCTGGATCCTTCCATGCCTAAATGTAGACATGGTGGAAGTCCTCTTTGAACTCCACATACCTTGATAGTTGCTCAAACAAGGTTAGTGACAATGCGGCTTTTGGTTTATGGCCATGCAAATGTTTACCTCCATCAGCACCCAAAATATTTTTCTCTCTCTCACCCGCACAACATCTTTTGTGGCCCTAAGAGATGAAAAATTTACCGCTTTCGGTAAATCCTTCTCCACAAGAGGAAACTGGATGTCCTTCGGAAACTCCCATGTGACAAGCACAATTGAGAGCAACAACCACGAATAGTGAAATGTCTTACTATCGTCATGTGCCTCTCTGCAGTTCACGAGGAACTAGCTACACAAGTAGCACACCCAGTTGAAATGTATGCCCTCTGCACATTGAGCTACTAGTTAAACCGCCGGTGTTGGCACCTTGTCCGTGGGGCACTTTCTCATCACCTTGCTAACCAAAATTTGTGTGGTAACCTTCATCATGGGGTCAGTAATGCTGGTAATCAAATACTTGCGCAGATTTTGACAAGTTTAAACTTGTCCTTCATCTTCTCAGCAAGGTCGCGCTTACTTGACTTTCCGCCAAATGCCTTTGTCGGATTCAGTCCATAGTGTGGTAATAATGTGATCTGATGGATCATCATATCTTTGATGGGATCGACTCATTCAACCATAAGCACCCTTGTAAACCAGGCACAACAACTACTTAATGACGGTCAAGTTTATCAGGGCGTGGTGGTAGTGAGGCACCCATAGCAAGTTCAACAATCCTGACTTGTTGACTCCACAAATCCATTCCACTAGCTCCAACGGGGTGACAACAGACTCCTTGTAGAAAACCCTCTTCATGAAGATCTCTTTGGCAATATGGGGGAACTGCTCATGGTATGCCAAATCCCAGTCTTTGAGTTTCAAATGCGGGATCTGTGCCAAGAGCAAACCTTAAAAATTTATACTCTTCGACAGCAAGGGTGTGTTAAGGAGGAAATGTCCCTCATTTGGGTCCTTCGGGGCCTTTACTTTGCCCTTGCGTGGAGGGATATACTATGGCAGCTTAGAAATATGGTCCACCCCCTCAATGATGATATCTTCTGCACCCTCCTCAGCTTCCAGATCTACCACCTTCCCCTTCTCCTTCATGCTCAGATTTTCTTTTCTCTGGCCCTATGTAGCTACATGCTTCCTTGATGACTCGCGTACCAGAATCAACTTCTTTTTCTTATCCTTCTTCGGCTTAGGGACCTCTCTCATCACCATAGGCTTCGACCTAGGAAACCTCCATGCCATAGGCACTACTGCTGGAACCTCCATACTCACAACCACAGGAGCAGCTCCCTCTGAGGCAATAGTTCCTTCAGTGCTTGCAGTTTTCGTGGGACCTCGTCCTAACATGATATCACAAATATGCTTTATGTCTGACTCGGAATACTGATTGAACATGGGGTTTGTGAGAAAATCCTAAAAAAACTCACGGTTCATGCATAATAGATGGCACAAATCATAAATTCTCAGAATGCAAAGTGTTTCTCGTTGGATGGCCACGTGTATTTTATAGGAGAATTTGAATTAAAATTCGATCATTCCACCCAAAATCCATCCATAAATGTTATATTGGCAGCAAATTTCCAAATATTTCACTCTTAAATTCAACCTTAAATGTCGCCCCCCCGCTCCTTTTAACCATCTCCTAGCAATCAAATCATGAATAGTGATGGTAACGGTCACTTTTTGGCTGCGCTGCGCAGTCTCCAACCCTATAGCATAGCTCCCTTCACGCTTCTTCTAATACTGTGACACCCTCCTATTAGTCGTAGAGCCCCTGTCACACAGCTTCACACACTGGGCAGTGTAGTTTATAGTCTTGCACCTCCTTGTAGTTGCCTGGAGTGCTAAGATTGTGCTACCATCATGCAGTCATTGAGCTGGATCCCCATTGTATGGCTTCGATAGGCTTCCATTTATCATTCCCAGAAATGGATCTCCATTCAATTTCACAAGCTGAACTACTCCACCCTTGGTATTCTCTTTGATAACATATGGCCCCAACCAATGCATCTAAAATTTTCCTTGAAACTTATCAAAATTTTTGTCATATAATACACTAAATCATTTACCTTGAAGGTGCGTAGTTTGATGTGCCGATGACTTTTTGTGCTCCTTCTGAACTTGCTAATGGAATCCAGTGAAAAATATATCTTCCTTGAGCCCTGTCAGCTGCACAAGCCTCTCTTCTAAGGCTCCATGGTCTGTCGTTCCTGATAATGTTGTTATGCGTAGAAAAGGCACAATGTACTCCATAGGCATTATAGCCTCTATGCCATAGACTAACCTAAACAGTGTCCGACCAGTAAGCTTTTTACATGTAGTTCTATAAGCCCATACACAGTCGGTACGCTCATGTCCCAATAATTCCTCTACACATTGCAAAGCTTTGTCCATGCATTATCCAATATCTTATTAAAGGCTTAAACTATCCTATTGGCCTGAAGATGATATGGCATACTCTTCTAATGATACACTTGGAATTCTTCTGTCAATGCGTTGATCATTTCATTAAGGAAATGCATACCACTATCACTCATTAAAATTTTTGGCCACCAAAACCTGGTAAACACATATTCAAATAAGAACTTCGTTGTTGTTACCCCTGTACAGTCCTTCACTGGCTGTGCCTGCACCCATCTAGTCAAATACTCAGTGGCGGTGATGATATATCGTGCACCTGTCTTCTTTCCTGGAGGCTGAATCGGTCCTACAAAGTCAATTGCCCATTTCTCAAATGGCTGCAATGATACCTTCAGATTCAAAGGAAGCTCATCCCTTCGTGATGGCCTACCGATTCTTTGAAATGCATTGCACACCCTACAATACACTTTGGAATCCTTATGTAGCATCGGCCACCATAGCCCAGCGTGTAAAATCCTTTGTGTTGTTGCTTTTCCTGCATAATGGCCTCTCTCAGCTCCTTCATGAGCTTAAGCGAGGACACTGTTTCGTTCAAAATCAGGCACATAATGTCGCAGTATCTCGTCCGATCCCATCTTATATAAATGGCCTGTAATAACAGAAAAATATGCTGCGGGTACCACTAATTCCTTCTTTTGTTGACTAGTGTATCCTTCTAGAGTCGTTCCTATAGTCAGGAAGTGGATAATGTTTGCGGAGGGATTTCCCACTATGCACACCACAAAGAGCTACATGTCAAGAATCCCTTCTTCTAAATTGTTAGGCTTCTCTCCTATTTCGATGTGCGACAAATGATTTGGCCCTACATTCAATCATAGTGGCTGCACAATTACTTCGAAACCATACTTTTGAAACAAGAACAACCATCTGCATATTCCCCCCCCAACACAGGCTTGTTGACTAGGTACTTTAATGCAGAATGGTTTGTATACATCTTAAAATGTCCACCTAGTAGTTAGTGTCTGAACTTCTGGAGTGCGTACACCATAGCCAAACCTTCATGCTCTGTCATCGAATAATTATTTTCATCCTTAGCCAACTTCTTACTTGCAAACACTATAGGGCGATCCAATTCTCCTTCACCAGCCTGCATCAGAACTACTCCGAGCACAATGCCTGAAGCATCCACATGCACATGAAACTCCTTATTCCAATCCAGGAAGTCTAGGATTGACGTGCTGACCATTTTCTCCTATAATATATCTAGACTCCGCTAACATTACTCATCCCAACAAAACGTAGCATCCTTCTTTATAAACTTTTCCATCGGCGTGGTAATCTGGGCATAAATCTTGATAAACTTCCAATAGTATCCAGTATGACCCAGTGTTGCACACAATTGTTTGACACTCCTTGGCGCCTCCAAATTTATTATAACCACGATCTTAGTAGGGTCCACTATTAAGCCCTATCTGCATACCACATGACGTAGCAAGATTCCAAAAGGGACGCAAAATAAGAACTTCTTCAAGTTTAGCGCGATGTGATACCTTCGACATGTATCTAGCATCAAGTGTAAAGTAGCTACGTGGTACTTTACCAGTCCAAACACCGTCCAATCATCAAAGTACACCTCTAAAAACTTGTGAATGAACTCTTTGAACATCGTGATGACAACGCGTGAGAAGATCGTTGGCACATTCTTAAGTCCAAAAGGTGTTATGGTATACTGAAAACATCCCCACTCAGTCGTAAAGGTCATGCTACTCCTGTCTTCTGGCATGATCTTAATCTGATGGTATCTAGAGAATCCATCAGTGAAGGAGTATGCTTCTTGTCCTCCAAGATTGTCCAGTACTTCATCTGTGAATGGTGTCGGAAAAGGATCATGGACATAAGCATTATTAAGCTTCCTGAGATCGACGCAAATCCTTATTTAATCCTTCTTCTTCTTTTCCTGAACTACCATTGGGCTCACCCAATCAGATTCCTCCACCAGTTCAATAATACCTGCTGCAAGCATCTTGTCCAGCTCCAAGCGGACCTTTTCTTAATATGCTTCATGTCTAGTTTCAAAGTTATTTTCTTCACTCCCAAATCGCCTATGATTCCTTTTAAGTTTGAAAACTTTGTGGGAAATAAATCTTGATATTCGTGGAGAAACTCAGCGACTTTATCCACTGTAGAATCATCCCAGTAGTCCCTTATCTTCGCAAACTTCGGCTCCACCTCTATACCAATGTTCACTTGTCTGGTTTTCAGTGGCATGGTGATATCTGGATTCCATATCTATGGTCCCTCAACTTCGTGATGGCCTTCGCCACTGGGATATTAATGTTCCTTGGATCCTTGTCTTCTTCTTCAACAGTCACATTGTAGCACTCTAGTGCATGGGTTAGCTGGGTGGTCCAATCTGGTTGAATAAAATCTAAGGGATCTTGTAGTATTCTAAATATCGTTACCTTGACCTCTTGCAATGCCTCATCAGTGCATTTGAATCCATCCTCAAAGTTGAATGTCATCAAGAATCGCTATCTCAAAATGTCCCACTCTTCAGTGCCTTGGCAGAGCTCTGTTTCTAGGTACCAATTCATTGGTATTATGTCCAAGGTATGACAGAATAAACCTCATTCCATTTTTCCAAATGATCACGTGGATCATTCCTTCCATCATATTTCTCTGTTAACCAAACTTTTGGGTGACCAAACCACAATCTCATCATATTTTTGTACTCGCGACATCTATCAAAATTGTCTATATGCGTACCCCACCATCTTGCAGGCATAGCGCACAGTGCCAAATCCAGGGCTTGAAAGTGATACTTTTCAGGTACTTCTCCTTCAAAGGCATCCAAAAAATTATCTACGTCAGTTAAACCATCATAATAAGGCAAAATTCTAACCTCAAACAATGCACAGCGCAACGATTTAGTCATCACGTTACAACATAGCATAGATACTTCGTGCAACCTATTCTACTAATGTTCCAACTCATCATCGAAATCTGTTGTATAGGAACTTTCGTAGTCCCATGTAATACATCGATCTACTATCGGATTCACCCAATCTTGGTCTCGTACTATTATTTTGTAGATCTAGTCCAAATCATAGTCGCTTTCATAATCACGGACTAGTTCAGTATAACGTAGTCCTTCTGTAGGGTCCAAAGGTACTACTACGCGGAGTGATTTCTTCTCAAATGAAATTGACTGCTTCTTCAAATTTGTCACTCCATTCATGTCAATAGCCCAATCAATCCCAAGGAGCGCGGGGCATGGATTTCTGTCATCAATAATCTCTATCACTTCAAAATCAGCCAATGCACTCATGCCTTCAATATCTACTATCACTCCCTGCAATCTTCCCGAGGGGATAATATTTTGTTGATTTTCCATCCTCAATTGAATCAGAGACCATTGCAGCATGGGTCTCCCCATTCTTTCCAATGTCTGTTTAGGCAATACATTTGCATCTGACCCCAAATCCAAAATAACTTGATCCATTCCACACTCCCCTATTTGCACAGTGAGCCTCATCTCACACCCTATTCTTGCCTTATGCTTACCAATTTTTCTGACTACGCGAGGTCCTTTAGGAGAATTTTCTTTCCCGGCACACTTATTTATCAACTCTTGTAATCCTTCCACAGACTTGCTATCGCATAACAGCTTCATACAGGTCTCCAAGAAGGTAGTGATCATGGAGGGGTCCATTTCTTCAGACAATGTATCCTGACTTTCTGAGGTAGAGGCCTCAAAGAAGATTTTCTTTGCTTACATGAATGTCTCTTTCGCATGCTCTAGATCAAACCCAACATATTTTTTTGGAGCCTTGCGAACCCATTCACTCTCTTCAGGCTGCTATGCCTTATCCTTGCTAGTTGTCATTCCACTTCGGAACACAATATTCACATTAGGATCTTCGTCGCGAGATTCAGCCCTCATCATTTGCAGGTTCTCAATAGGTTGTTGAGGCTATGCCCTCTTCTCCTGCATATTGGCTATCAATACAGGGAAGTCCTCTATCGCGTGATAAAACTAATTACATCATCGGCACGACAGGCATGTCGCACTCATACACACTTGTGCGTAGTGCCCCAAAACTCCACAATTGTAGCAAATAACTTGTCCTTGGCCTCTCATAGGTCCTCCTCCTCCTTGGCCTCATCCATGCCCTTGATATCCTCTACATGCTCACACAATGCCTTGATCCGCAGGCCGAGTCTTTGTTTGCATTCGATACATGGGCGTTCTCTCCATCATTAACTCATAGCTACGACAGTTGCACTCATCGTGACCCACTAAATTTCAGAAGTTGTAGACGAGATGTTGCAGTGTCTACACTAATTTTTGTAGCGACAATTGTCAATTACATGTTTTCTAGCTACCTGACAAATAGTGCACCACAACGTGGGCCTTGTACTTGGCCTCGCTTGAGCTTCTGGTCTTAGAGGCATCGTCCCTCCTCCTGCAACATGATTCGCAAAGATAGTACAGTGATATCTATCATGCCCCTAGCTCTTACATTTCTGTCATCAAACTTCCTCACGCACCTCTAGCCGAGCTGCTCTATCCTTCTCTAGATTTTGAAACTCTAGGCAAAGATTCTGCAACTCCGTGTGAATCTACTGCACTCCCAAAGAAGCATTTCGACTCGGTGTTTCATGGAATATCATCACTATTTCTAGGGCTTCTGCCTAGGTCCCAATCTTTTGTTGTGATAAAGCAACCCTTAAGTGAGGCAAAAGTGATGCTATAAACCATTTGCGGTGTTTCCCATCCGTAAGATTCATGTTAGCTTCACGGATCTCACATTTCAATCTCTGATCCAGCTCCCAGGGTGTCTCACTAGGCCTCATAATGATTTCCTTGAATCCAACAACTGATTGTGATTTAGACTTGGGCTTACTGAATTCCTTATTCAGGGTAGTCTGAATGTCTGCCAACAAAGCCATCAGGTTATCAATGCAGTACTTAATGTACCACG
>Ga0181464_1000539_pt1 | contig 16789 bp, 13 predicted proteins | sample InSIn2gowninarea_FD_119074 | JGI IMG/M metagenome (GOLD analysis project Ga0181464, IMG submission 119074) | Clean room microbial communities from NASA Spacecraft Assembly Facility at Jet Propulsion Laboratory, Pasadena, California, USA -... ...
CTAGTTTTGTGTGTAACAGGTGGAGATAGTACTGAGTACTTGTGAGGAGTATTGTACTATGTATTGTTACATGTTCTCAATCATTATAATATACAAATAGTGTGGGGTTTTCAACTGTATGCTTTCCCTGGGTTACGTAGTGTGTTAATGTGCACATGCGATTGATGTTTCATTGTTTTTAATGCTACTAAATTGATGATCAACGTAGAGGAGATTATGTATTATGCATGTATTCCACAATAGTGTATAATCAAGATAATATCTATGAATAAGTGTCATATTATTCAAAATTTCTACATGCCATAAATCCTTCCAAAATAAACCGAAAGAACCTTTCCAAAACAATTCATAATTCCCTTGAAAATGTGCCAAAAATTATTCCTGAGAAGGTCTCTCTAAAAGTCACATTCAAATGTGAAGCATTACCCTATTTAAGTGTTGTGTAAGAAGTCAATTATGCCTTGGTTCCTAAGTTCCTAGGAAGATAATAACAATGTACTTAGTAATTTCAATGAGTGTATGAATTGGATATTTAACCGTTTAGTTTAGGATCATCGTCATATTGAAATGGATTTTGAAAACATCCATTAAAACAATTAACTCATAATTCTATTCTAAGAAAATGAATGACACAAAAATAAGAAAAACTACGCAACTATGTTTTCTTATCACTTCAATCTTAATTTAATTTCAAAAAAAAGATCTCCATGAAATATCCTAGAAGAACATGGCTGCACAGTTTTTAATTATTACTATGCTATTGATAAAAAACAGGAATGAAATATTATCCTAATTAGAAAATAGATTTTCTAAAAATAGAGTAATGCAAATTGAACTAAAAACAACAAAAATAATCTCCTCAAGTGCAGGGGCCCTCTGTAACTGATTTGTCTGGACTGCTAGCTAGTTAAATATTCTCTTAACCAATCATTTGCTACATGAACTTTATATTATGGTAAAATGAACTCTGAATACCAAGTATCAACAAAAAGACTGAATTTAACACTTAACTTCTAAACTATTTCTTGGTTCTATGTAACCGATATTTAAATGAAAATAATATAACTGTTTGTGAGATAAACTTGCTACAGGTGGCTAATCTGAATTATATTTGCAATAGGATTGTTGGACTACTAAATTCCCATGAAAGAACAAATCAAGAGTCCTACTCCTCCGGATAACATATTTTGACTCCATCTTTGACCATGATCTTAGGCTCGCTTTTCTGTCAATCTTGACTGAGTGAATAGGATAGAATCCATGTGGAGATGATTTAATGGTCAGAGTTTTGAGTTGTCGAAACTCAAAATATAGTCCAAATATTCTCTTATCTTGACGTCACTTTTTGCCTGTATTTCCTCTCTTTTCCTATATTTACCACCTAAATAGTGCCATAGACAAAACGTTTAACTATATACCCCATTATTTTGTTAAAGAATGCATTTGGCTATAGAATTGGTATGTTTCGACAGCTAATCTAGATTTTTGTAGCTGCCTCAATTGTTTGCAAGGTTCAGAAGCTCCATCTCAATGACAAAGGATACAGATGGATAGGGAATGGTCCCCTAGTGGATCCCTTAATATCCCCTTGAAACCGTTCATCAGGATGATCGCAGGATGTTATGGTCAAACCCCAAAGTCAATTACAGGATTGTCGCGGGAACATAATCCGAGTTTCATCGAAACCTTATTGATTTTCTTTTGGAATAGAAAATCGAAGGTTTAACGATATAGTTTAGTTGGAATAAAGATATTTAGGCTTAAAATGCTCATTCTGTTATGTCAAAGACTTGTTATAAAAGCTATGGTTGGACAGTGATTTGGTGTGCACTGGACCATGTAATTTTTGAAATTGTTTGTTGAATTTCATTTCGCAGGTAATACACTTGGTTTGATGTTTGTATGAATACATTGATTGGAGATTATGGACTAATTCGTGGAGGGCCCCTATGACAAGTGACATGTCTTTAACCAATTGCAATTACATTTCTCTTCATTCCTTGAATACTCTATTTTTGTCTGAAGAAATGTAATATGATGAGTTCAACAGTGAATCATTATATCCATGAGCACATCCCTTTGCTTTATAGCTATTTTAATAAGCTATTTGAATTTCTTTTTATCTGGTACAACATGGTTATTTCATTTTATTTTTATCTAGTGTAGTCCAACTGTGTTTACTTCCTAGTATAGTTGTTATTCAGAATATCGTGTTCCGATGAAATTGAATAAGTAAAAGAGTTAGAGCCTTCTCCTTAACAATTGAATTCTAACAATATTCCTCTATAGTCTGATAGAATAGATTTCTCTTGCACTTAGTAAATTAGAGCTACAGAATAAAAATTCAAGCCAAAAATTCAAAATAGTCTAACACAAGTAGAATCTAGAATCACTCTCATATCATCCATAAATTGATTCAATAGAGAATAACTCTTAAGAAATTAGTTGGTAACTTTATGGATTGAGACATTAATATAATTGATGACACCATCTCAATACTAGTCTTATGTTTAGACCCTAACAAGAAAATAATGACATAACAAATAACTTCTAGTAGATATAGTGCACATGTACTTCATAAGTATATGTACCTTGGTTGGCAGTTTATGATTAACAATTTAAAGACATTAAATTTGCCAAAAATTTTGTCTCCATTACTGGGGACGTAGAAATAGAAGTTAGAAAAAAAAGAAGAAAAACATGATATGTGTAGAATAGAGACTCTAGAGGTAGATTTGTAGGGTGAGGAATAAGTTTAATTCCCACAAATCCACTCACTTCACCTCCATTTCAAGAATCCACACAACCTACTCAAACCCGAATTCCATTTATTAGTCGATAAAGGCTTCCTGAAATCTAAATATCATAAATCCAATCCAAAAGGTCACCCACTTCCTCTGCTAAAGTTTTAATTGAAGAAAATCATACATCCCCAACTACGGGAGTAATTTTTCTCTCCTCCACTTGTGAGAAAATTTTGGTCAAAAAATTAGAAGCTCCTAGTGAAGAAGAGGAACCAGAAAGTTATTTTGAACAACCATTGATAGAGGAACCAAAGTATTAGAATAAAATTATATTAGTTCCGAAGAATCTACCATGGCAGAAGAAGGGGAAGGAGAGGTACACAATGTCCATGGTGAGGAAAATAGCATTGGAGGAAGGGGTAGAGGTGGAGATAGGAATAGAGGAGGGGGTAAAGGTAGAGGAAAACAAGATTCTTCTGAATATCCTATTATTGATTAAGATACAACCATCACAATGAAAAATATATCACTCTCAATTCTTCCTAATTTCCAAGAAAAAGAAACAAAAATCGAGAGACATTTCTCTTCAAATTTGAAGTATTATGCAGATCATATGACTATCTGCATGATGCTCAAAAATTTAAAATGCTCCCTGCTACATTATAAGACTCAACATTAGAATGGTTCATGAGTCTAGGAGTGCATTCTATAACAATATGGGGACAAATGAAAGAGGCTTTCCTAGGAAAATATAAAGATTTTGTATGCTTAGTAACCTTAAAGAGGAAGTCTTCAATGTAACACAAAAAGAAGATGAGAATCTTGAAGATTTAGTAGAAAGGTTTTTTTACAATGTTAAAAGAGAAAAAATGGATAATTTGGATGAAGAAACCTTAAAATCCCTCTTACTCAAAGCTATTAAAGATGAGTGGATCAATGTCCTTAACCTAACTAGGAAGGGAGATATTTCCCAACTACCATTGCTAATATTTTTTATTTATGTGTACATATATGAAGGGGTAAATCACTAGTTGGAAGGATTCATAGATACCCTCTCTTGTCAATAATTAATAAATATGTCGCTGGGATAGTCAATAGGGCAAAATTAGGAAATTTTCTTGATATCTTCAAAATAGATATTTTAGGGAGCCTAAGTAAGCACATAAACACCCTTAAAATACAAAGCAAGAAAAATTCTGAAAATGTTGCATTATCCATCTTCTGTCCCAAATGTCAAAAGAAACATGCTCTAAGAGAGTGTCCCTTAGCTTCAAAATACGTAGAAACTTGTGTCATATGTTCAGATAATCATGATACAAATGAATGTCCATCCTTACCAAGTATCAAGGCTATATTTAATGATGAAGGAATATAAGAACCAATAGACCCTCTCTACTTTATAGACAAAATACTATGGAAAAATCCCCAAGAAAATCAATGAAGAGGATTTAGATCACAACAATTTGCTCAGTCATCACAAAATAATTATAATTTAACCTCGCAGCATTGCACTCAGCCACAGTCACACCCTTGGAATCAAGGATGGAAAAATCCTAATGGAACCTGTGCTTAATATTAGCAATACTCTTTTTTTTGCTGAAGCAAGAGTAATACCTTCTATTTCATTAATATGGAAAATAAATTACATAACATACAAGAGCCCATGAGGAACTGTAGATCCACCTTGTTTAATCCGACGACTGAGGTTCATATCCAACGGGTCTAGTGCACTAAACATTAGCACACAATGAGGGTGGTATTTGGTCCCTCCCCTTGGCCACATGTAGCTTGATGAATGGAATCGATCCCATTTTGTCAAAATCGCTTCCCACTTAAAATGAATGCGATATACCATATACTACCCTGAGAGTGGTAATGTATCCGTTGAAGGAGAAATTGAGGTATTACGACCGTCAAGAAAGCCCGAATTCTAGCCCCCTGCACTAATCCTGCTATGCCAACCATCCGGCCAACGCTCCGTTAACCCGAGTCTTCCGCGAAGCTTCCCTCTGGAGCATCTGTTGCTATAGTTAGCTGGAATTTAGAGGCCGACAATCATCTACCTTTCACTAAGACCAGATTGTGAGAAATGGCATGGAACAAAATGAAACCTAGTCATCTAGACCCCGCCTCCACAGCTCTATTACAAAACACCATTCTATCTTCATCAGCTTGGTCGTGACAATATTCCTTTAATCTATTTTGAGGTAGCTCTTGCCACTCCATTTTGACCCTAATCTTGATACAGATCACTCCATGATTGGCCAGAATATCCACTAATTTGTTAGTCGTTCTTCGTACATGATTAAAACTAACTGTGCGAAGGCACTGGAGATGAAGATGAATTTGTTGAAAAGCCTAGATCAACCTCCAGTGTTTAGAGACTCTTTCCAGTGTCGTGCCATAGCTGATTCTCTTGACCTAGTTAATAATTAGCTCAGAAACAACTTCAACTATCACATTTTGGCAGTTATCCTGCTTCATGAAATCTAGACATTGTCCATAGCCATTATTTCTACCATATTGTTATTAGCTCTTCCTAGGTGGTAATGGAAGATGAAAAGAGTGCTTCCATTTTCATCCCTTAACACCCCTCCAAAGCCAGTCATTCTCAGGTTGCCTTTTGAAGCCCCATCAATATTGTATTTTAAAAAACCCTTAGGGGGAGGGTGCTAAAAATCCTGTTTAGTATCCATCTTCATTACCTTCTTGTCCAGGTCCAAAGGAATGAGCCCTGGCATACCTAGCTAACAAACAATCCATAATTTAGCCTATGAAGGAGGGTTCTTAGGGGGGTTCTGCACTGTGGTGTCAACCGTCTCCTTAATATGGTTTAAGATCTGCTCAAAAAGTTATTGGGATGGACTTTTTTCATTCTTGAAGATTCTTTTGTTCTTTTCTTTCAAGACAGTCCATATAATGAAGCCTGGAGTAAGAGCCCAAGCAGTGCCCAAAGATTCACTATTTGAAAAGTTACGTCTCCAATTGATTAGGGTATTGATAATACTCCCTAGGTCCCTATCGGTCTATTGGAATATAGAAGAAAAATAATCCCACAATCGGGAGGTGAAACTGCAATTATTAAGAAGGCGTTCCATTGTTTCCTCTTGGGCTTCACAGAGCTGGCACCTCGAAGGCCCCAGAACACCCCTCTTCCTCATGTTATCCCAAGTCAAAATTTTCTTATGATAAGCCAGACACATGAAATGTTTTATCTTCATCCAGCCTTGATACCTCCATATGTTTGTCCACATCCTATCCGGAACATGGGAGTCCAGCTCAATGAGAAAGCATTTTTCCTCCTTAAGATTAAAGGAACCCTCATTATTGTTTCCCATCTATGTTGGTCATGCCCTCCTGTCACTACTATCTTCCTTTGTTCCAACAACTTCATAAGCTCATTTTCTTTTTCTTTCAAGGGGCCATCATCCTTGTAATTAATGTTCCTCCAGGTTCTCCATTTTCCTACACTATTGGTTTGATCCAGAAAATCTTTTACCTTCATTAGCCCTTTAGTTTCTATCTCAATCTTGAGATCCAAAAAGTCCTCTGTTAACAGTATAGGCTCTTGTTGCCATTTATCCTCCCAAAATAAAGGCAGCCAAGTTTAAAGATCTAATAGTCCATTTCTTGATTTTATCCTGCATCTTATTAATCACTGGTTCCCAAATGCTCTTGTGCAAAGGTTTATCAGTTAGATGAACTCCTAAATATTTTGATGGGAGGATATCCCTTTGAAAGCCCAGAATTCTGGAGATATTCCTCTGAATAGTAATGTTAGTATTAAAGAAAAAAATCTTATATTTGGAGAGATTAACTTCCATACCTGAAGCCATGGCAAAGTCACTCAGGATTTTTTTTATATGCAAGAGCTTCTCTGACCATGGGGTTTCCCTGGAGCATTGTATCATCAACAAATTGTTGATGAGTCAAGGCCTGTCCATTGTCAGAAAGTTGGAGACCTTTAGTCTTACCAACTTATTTTGCATGCTTGATAGACCGACCCAATCTTTCCATCATGAGGATGAAGAGAAAGGGAGAGAGTGGGTCTCCTCGCCTGAGGCCTCTTGAAGGAATAAAGGTTTCTGATGGAAAACCATTAACCAAAATTGAAAAGCTAGAAGAAGTAACTAGGGCCATGACCCACCTAACCTAGTTGTGCTCAAACCCAAAATCAATAAGAACATTCCTGATATAGGTCCAATTCAGCTTATCATAAGCTTTGGCTATGTCTAATTGTATGATCATTCCAGTCTTCCTCTTGCTATCCAGAGAGTGCAGCACCTTATGTGCTTGAATGATGTTATTAAGAATTTGTCTACCTTCCACATATCCAGATTGTTCCACAGAAACAAGTGAAGGAAGAAGAGGTTTGAGTCTATTGGCCACAACCTTGGATATTATCTTATAAACCACATTGCACAAAGCTATGGGTCTGAACTTGTTAGGAGTCTGAGCCAATTCCTATTTAGGGATCAAGGAGATAAAGGAGGTATTGAGCACCTTCAAAATATTTTTATTCATCCTGGATTCTTCTACTACATTTAGAATATCTTGTTTGACTATATTCCAATAATCTTTGAAAAAATCCACATTGAAACCGTTAGGCCTGAGGCCTTACCATTCTGCATCTTGTTGAGGATCTCACTAAATTCCTCTTCAGTCACTAGCCTATTAAGGTTGAAATTATCCTCTGTAGACACCAGCCTAGGTATATGTCTTGTTAAGTCCCTAATAGAATGTTCTCTATCTGAAATGGTTTCCTTTGCTATACCTCGAAAGTGCTGAACTAGCACAGCTTCTATTTCTTCATGAGAATTGAGAAGATTACCTACCTTCCACCACAATTTCTACCACCATCTAATAAAATTCCCCAAGCAAATCAACTACCACAAATTCTGGTTCAGAATCAAAACCCACAAAGCTCAATACCATTTCCACAAAAACCAAATCAATTACCCGCTCAACAACTTCTGAATCCCAATAATAAAATACCAAAACAACCTATGTACAACACGAGGGCTAGAATCATCAAACTTATGTAATAACTCCACTAGACCTAAATAATGTCCAATTAAGGTCTCGAAGAGTGTTATCAAGATAATCCCCCTGTTCTCATTCAAGAAACAAGATCTGATCTTCAAAAACACAAAATCCAATCAGAAGAAGGGGAGACATCTCTCCTTTAGAAGGAGAATAAACAAAAAGAAGAGGTTTTGACAAACACTCCCCACATAGGACAACCCTAAGCGTCAATTAGAAAACCTTACCCTGAACGGTTGAAAATTAATGAAGGAGTAGAAAAGAAAATTATCTTGCTTGATTACAATATGATGGACAAATTGAGAAATGTTTGTATTAAGATTCCTTTATTATAAGCCATAAAAGAAATACCAATTTTTGCAAAAATAATTAAGCAACTAAGAACACAATGACAAGGGAGAAAAATAAAAGACATAAAAAGGATTCAGTTAGTTGGAAAAATTGCAGACATTATGATGAGGAAGATGATAATTAGAAGATACTTAGACTGAGGAACCCCCATTGTAAAAATTCACATCAACGGAACTGAAATACCAAACACACTAATTGATCTAGGAGCAACCATAAACATAATGAGTAAACAAGTTATGGACACACTTAGGCCTCCTAACCTTCAATACACACTAACCTTATTGCAATTAACAGATAGGTCTACCATTAAACTTGATGGTGTGTTGGAAGATGTTTGTGTATCCTTAGATTCTTGGGAATATCCTGTTGATTTCACGGTCTTAATGCCCAAGAATAATTTAGGAGGACATCCATTAATTGTAGGAAGACCTTGGCTAGCTATAGTTGATGCTTTCATCGGTTGTAGATCAGGTGAAATGTTTATGTCAAATGGAAATTATACAAATAAATTTACATTATATCCTCCTGCAAGAACAACAATAGATACAGAAACTGAAGAATGGATAGAAGATGAATAAGGTATACAACCTATTTTTACTACTGAACAAGTAAAATAGGAAGATCGAATTCTAAATCTATTCGAAAATAATAATCTCCCTCACATTATGATCGTAGTCGCAATGTTTATCTCTCATCTAAACAGGTACTATTTCTATCCATGGAAAAATTTGGGAATTGCTCGATAGAAATCTTTATAGGAAAAACATTGAATGTTAATGAAAACCTGAAAGAAGTGCAAAAGAATCAATTGTTAGAAATTTTACAGAAGCGCTATTCTGAATTTCCATGGGAATACATTAACATGAGAGGAATTGGTCCTAAAACTTGCATACATCATATCTACATCGAACATAATGCAAGACCGGTTAGACAACCTCAATGAAGAAATTTAAAAGAAATTGTTGAGGAGTTGTAGAAATTGTTAAATGTAAATTTCATCTATCCAATATTTGATAGTGAGTGGGTTTCACCCATAGTAATCATTCATAAGAAAATTGGAAAATGGAGAGTATGCATCGATTACAGGGAACTAAATAAAGCAAAATTAAAAGACCACTTTCCACTACCTTTTATAGATCAAGACTTAGACACATAAGGAGTGAAAATATATTTTTCCTTCTTGGATGGGTTCAGTGGATACAACCAAGTTCAGGTTGCCCCTAAAGATTAGGATAAAACCACTTTCACTTGTCCATGGGGAACTTATGCTTACCGAGTACTTCCCTTTGCATTATGCAATGCTCCAATAAAATTCCAAAGATCAGTCCTTGGAATTTTCTATGATCTCATTCATGATTGTGTGGAAGTGTACATGGATAATTTCACAGTTTATGGAGGTTCTTTCAATGAAGAACTGGAGAATTTGAAAAAAGTAATAATAATATGAAAAGAAATGAATGCCGTGTTAAGCCATGAAAAATGTTTCATGATGTTTAATGAAGGAATTGTTTTAGGTCATCATATTTTGGGAGATGGAATCAAGGTAAACTCATCCAACGCTAAAGTCATTTCTAAGTTATCAATGCCAAGTGGTCAAAAAGATGTTATAAGTTTTCTCCATTTTACAAGATATCATGGAAGATTCATAGAAAACATCAAAAAAATTGCATCCCCACTTTTTAAATTGCTCACCAAAAACTGTGAATTCAATTGGCATTCTGAATGTCAAGCTACCTTTGAATCTTTGAAAAAGAGAATTTCTGAAGCATCTATCTTAAAAGGACCTAACTGAAAATTTCCTTTCCATATTTCAATAGATGCTTTAGATTTGGCCTTAGGAGATGTGTTGTGATAGAAATATCTTACTCATGCAATCTATTATGGCAGTAAAAATTTAACTCCAGTAGAATTAAATTATACGATAACTAAAAGTTAGATTTTAGCTATAGCTCATGCCAGTAACAAATTTAGACATTACATAACTTGCTACGAAAATTTTCTTCAAACAGACCATTCTTCCATTAGATACCTAATGAATAAACCAATCACTAATGGAATAATAACCAGATGGCTCTTACTGTTATAAGAATTCAACATAACCATTCTAGATAGTCTAGGAAAGAAGAATGCAATTGCCGACTTTTTATCTCGAATACAAAATGAAAATAATGGTCAACCCGTAGAGAATAAATTTCCTGATGAATATCTTTTTGCAGTATCTACTAAATCACCTTGGTATGCAGATATTACTAGCTATTTAGCTATAGGGAAAACTCCATTTCAATTATCTCCTAGATAAAAGGGAAGAATAGACCACAATAGAGGGTCTTATTCATTGATAAATGAGGAGTTATATAATAGACGACCAAGTCTTCTCATCAGAAGATGTGCTCGAGAGGATGAAATACCAGAAATACTTAAAGTATGCCACAATGAGCCATGTGGGGGACATTTTTATGACATAAGGACTTCTTACAAAATCTTGCTTTAAGGATATTATTGGCCTTCTATTTTTAGGGACACAAAAAAATGTGTTAAAAGATGCGATAGTTGTCAAAGAATGGGCAAACCCACTCTTTCAAATGAAATTCTAGTGCAACCACAGGTACTCATCAAGCCATTTGAGAAGTGGGAATTATATTTTGTTGGACCAATTAACCCACCTTCAATGAAAATAAGTATTCTAGTATGTACTGATTATGTCGCTAAATGGGTAGAATGTAAAGAACTTCCTTTTTCTGCTGAAAATGTTATAGTTTCATATATGTTTTTAGGATATTTTTACTCATTTTGGTGTTCCAAGAGAAATTGTAATAGATCAAGGAATACAATTCACATTGAGATTAGTGTAGAGGCTTGTGGATGAATACAAAATCAAACATCGAAAGTCCACTCCATACCATCTAGAAGCCAATGGACAAGTTGAGCAAAAAAATAAGGTGATTGAAGCAATCCCTACCAAGAGTTTACATCTACATAGAAAAGGACTCAGTTTAAAAGCTTCGATAATATTTATGGGCCTAGACCACTATATGGAGAAATACTATAGGACATAATCCCTATGAAATTGTTTATGGGAAGCAAGTCTTACTTTCGATAGAGTTCTAGATCAAGACGTATAAGATAATAGTCCAGTTAGATCTTGACTTATTAGAAGCACAAAAGAAAAGGATGAGACAATTAAATGAACTTGATGAAATGAGACAAGAAGCCCTCCAAAGAACTAGCCTAGTTAAACAACAGAGATCTAGATGACATGATAAGTATATTAAGGAAAGTAAATTTCATCCAGGAGATTGGGCATTACCCTTAGATTCAAAGTTCAAGAATTTTCAGGGGAATTTCCACACCCACTATCTTGGACCTTATGAGGTTGAAAGTGTTTTTGATAATGGTCTAGTTAGAATCAGGACTATTTATGAAGAGAAAATTCCTCTATTAGTAAATGGAAATTGACTCAGATTGTACGAGAAGCCATTAACAAAAGAGGATTTTGATTATTTGAACACATTTTCGAAAGAAATCACATTGGTAGAACTAGGTAGACCTGTTTTGAGCCAACCAGTGTGGTTTATCATTAGGGAAAGATGAATAATCAGATCATAGCTATATGTTAAATAGGGAGTCACGACCATGTAACAACGATAGCGAAAACAATTAAGGAACGACTATTTTTAATAGCTATAGGGAAAAAGTTAAAAAAATGGTTATTTTTGACTGGATAGGAAAATTGGACAAATTATTATAATTAATAATAAAATAATGAGTATGTAAAAGAAATAATATTAAGATAATATAGTTAAATAATATTAAATAGATATATTATTTAGCTATAAATTAATTATCTTAGTATTTCCTATCCATTCCTTCAATCAAATTCTCTAGTGAGTTTGACCAACCATTAGTTTCTTAGCTTGTTTTTTTCACTGTAGCTATTTTCATTGACTGGATTTTGCTTTAGGACACTCACTTCATTGTGGTCTTGAAGGTTCTTTATTTCCCCTCGTCCACATGTTGAGTTGGATCATCTCGGATACCTTATTGTTACATGACCTTTAAATCTTCCACCTTTTGCTGATTTTTCTCTTGAATACATGGAGGATTTGATGGTAAAGCTTTCTCAATCTCAAATTTTGATGTCTACTCTTCATCAAATGAAACGGAGGATTCTTTGGTCTTCTCTTTTGAATCTTTTTTTCTACATGTTGTCCTTAAATGCCATTAAGAGATTTTTTGTTTCTGTAATGTTCTTCGTGAGGTGAGATAAATACCATTGAGATCAGGAGGAGATGTTTGGAAGTGTTTTACCTCAACGTTGTAAGTTGACTGAGTTACTTCATTATGTGGGTTTAGAAATGGTGGTACAGGTAATTGAGTGGGAGTGGATATTTGAGATGGATGTGGTAGGGGTTGTGATTGTGGTGGACGTGAGAGGTAGGGATAACCTAGAGTTAAGTATGGAGGATATTGAGGAAAATACTGAGGATATTGTGGATGGCTCCCATAAGTTCCTTTCCAACATTGTTGTGAACATTGTTTTTGGGGTTGAGATGGATAATGTTGCCAAGGAAAGGGTGGATTCCAATTACTATTAGATGGATGTGAATAAGATTGAAATTGTTAATTAGGCTGTTGCATCATATGTGGTTGAATACGCTGCCATGGTCCTCTTGGAGATACATAACATAGCTACCTTGGGAATTGACTTACTCTACTGAACTCTTGGTAAACTTCCTTAAACCTTGGTAATGAGGGGCAATATTTAACATCATGTGATTCTGCATGGATGACACAAATATCAACATCTTGTTTTTGCTAATTTTGTATTATTAACATTTCTACTTGTTCACTTAGATTGCTAAGAATTTTTATTTTAAGTTTGTCAAGAAAATTTCCAAGTTTAGTTTGGCTTATAGATATTGATACTCATTGACTTACTCTTGCCATTCCTCTTAATATGATTTTGCATGTTTCACAAATTTCCTCAAATGATAATTTCTATACATTACCTCTACTCACGAAATTAAGAATATCAATTAACTCATCCCGAACTCTTCTAAGTAAGAGGGTTTTTAGTGTGTCATATCCTAAATGATGTCATTTTCCCCTCTTAACATTGTACATGAACCTATCTATTATATCCTCAAGGATCTCATCTTCCTTTTTATTCATTTTAAATATTTCTTCTTTAAGATCACGATCATTATATTTTTTTAAAAATGTATTTTCCATCTCACTCCATGATATTATTGAATTCATCCCTCAACTCATGAAACATTTAAGAGCTCCATCCTTCAATGTTGAATAAAATAATCTCAATTTTTTATTGTTTAACAAGCAACCATAAGATCCACAAATGATTTCAAATTCTAAGAGAAAGGTGTCTGAATCCTCTTACCTTACACCATAAAAGTTTGGAATAAAATATGGAGGGATGTTATTCATGTGCATACTACCATCAATATCTTGAATGGGAAATGCGAGATGGTATTCCTCAATGTTATCATCTCTACTTGCAAAACTGGATGGGGATGTGGCTATTACTGCACCACGTGATGAAATGGGGGTTGGGTTGGTGTTGGAGATCTATTTTTTTTTAATGATTGAAATAAAAAAATAATGCAATGCACTTTTCTGTTTTTAAAATGAAATAATCCTAATGAAAATTTTTGTTTATGTAAACAGAAAAAGAAATTAATCAACTAGGGAAGAATACAATGCATACTTGCACACCTTCCTGACAATGGTGCCAAAAAGTGATGAGCCTCGGTATTGCAAAAAATAATGTTGCAACTCCCAAGGCTTCTAAATTTAATTATCAACCTGGTGTTCGTACCAACTTAAGAGGTATCGACACTATATGTGTAGCATACAATGTGTCCTTAGTTTGCTATGATGATGTAATGCATTGCATCTATTGAAGTCAAATCATAAACTAATTGCAGAAAATGAAATGCTCGAAATGGAAACCTCAACCTATTGTAAGAAAGAAAGTACAATGAAAGAAACCTATTCTAATTTCATAAAGTAAATATCATGAGATAAATGTCAACCATTACATTTCGAAGAATTTAGGTCCATTAAAAAATTTCATTGGATTTGGCAATCAATAAAATCATCATTGCATTATCCATTTCATAAATCTCTCCATTAGCCCAAACGAATGAAATGTTTTGCATGGGAAGCGAGGCAAGTCCTAAGTTGTCTTTAGTCTTCCCTATTATTTTATTTGGAAGCTATGGGCCTTTGTTTAACCCTAAGGGACAATAACGAATATTCTTGAGTGAATTTGGGCAAGTATATGCATGATGGAAGGCTACTACAGGGTTTCATGTAGTACTATTACAAGAAACATCAAATTTTCTAAGGGAGTTATAATTCATCGAATGACCAACCAAACCAAATCCAAATTCGATGGGATAATTTTTTTTATTGACTAGGGTGTCTTAGGTCTCCATTACAAGTGGGATTACTCAAGAAGAACTATGTTAACCCATGACAAAATATGGCGGAAAAAGACTAGTCTAAAATCTAGAAATTCGAGAACTAGTGAGCTAATAAATCTATCACATCCCTAACATAATCAAGTGAAAATGAAATGGGGTAATATTTTTATTAAATATAAGTTTTTTGTGATATAATTCAAGTGTAACCAACTCGATTGAATCTCGTTACCATGCTGTAAAAAATAGCATTAATTTACTGTTATTTACCACTTCTAGAAATCTAGATTTGGGAATAAGCAAATTAATCCAAGTAGCTCAATGATTAATATGACCTTCCAAAGATTTTACTAGGATTAAAGTATTCTCGTGATCCTAAAAAATTACTTACATCAACCATTTAACCCAATCCTACAACAAGAAATCATGATTACTAAATGCAGAAATAGAAAGAAAGAAGAACAAGAGATGCATGTGAATAAGAAGTGAAAAGAAGAAAACAGAATCATACAGAAGGGATTAGAGGCTCCTGGGATGGAAAATCCCAATGAAAATTAGATTCCTAGGAAGGAGACCAAGGTTCATAAGCTAAACATCGCACCAATCTTCATTATATCCATCAATACAATTGCATCCCTGCAATAAATTACAATGAAGCTAAAAACATATGAGTTCTCTCGACCAAAAGACTAATAAAAATCTACTCGTAGAGGCAAATTTGACTTGGTACTTATACAAAATTATCAGGAATAATTCTCAATAAAAGAAAGAAGCTTTGCCCACCAAAATCCCTTGATTAGTGGATCTAGTTCCCAATACTAGGAATCTGCATTAAATGGAATGGAACACATTCCTAGATTTTCTCAATCATTGGAGCTCCATAATCTATGCCATAATTCCATAATATATTGTTGATTTATGATTTAATATTTATCCTCATGTAGTAGGGATAAGGTCTCTAAATTATCTCCTCCTCCAAATCTCCATAATCTGCCCAATATTCTCACAATATTCCATATAAAAAAATATATTTGGCACAAATTTGCAATTATCCATAAACTTTCGTAATGAGCATATTAAAGTTAAAAATACATTATCTAATGCAAAAATAAAGGTTTGATGTGTTGAAGGATGGTCATATGGGCCTTAATTTATGTTTAACTTAGAGGCATGGCCTTAATTTATGTCCAATTTAGAGGCCCATCAATGATTTCACCCCTGGGATACACTGGAGGGAGTTAACAATGATTGCTATGTTTTAAGACACCAAAACACGTCTCTAGCCTAGACCTCTAGATACATGTGTTAGGTTAAAAATTATCCTTATGTTAATTGAGGTAAGTTTTAAGTTTAAGTTGAATTAAGTTTCAATTTAATGGCGCAACGATGTCACGTGGATTCCTATAATGCAGCTAAATGACAAAAATGAAATTTTTTTATTCGATGAAGGCCAAAAATATGGAAGGAAGAGGGACAGCCAAATAATGCATAAAACTCGTAAAATGCATTAAATAACAACTTTTTATCTTCCAATGAAAAATGTAAAAGCAAAATCTAATCTTTGATTGTACTGTCTATTAGTCCAACCAAAGCAAACAATTTGTAATCTATGCTTGAAAATGGAGCGAAATAAATCTTCAAAGAATGAATAAGACTTGACACTAATGAAAACAACTTCAGATCAATGAACCGAAATCAACTTAAAAAATATGTCCTAATTGTAGAAAGAGTCTTGAATGGAAATAATAAGTCTCAAAGAGGTAGACCAAGCAATGAGTAGTGGATGACGTAGAGCTCTAGAAACCCCAGAAGGCAATCAAGCCTCAAACACACATTAACAAAGCTAAGAGAATTACAATCATACAATAATAACAACCAAGACAAGTACACTATAGACACAGTGGAAAAATATTAACATAGGCAAAAATACTAAAAACAAGAAGAAACCCTAATTTTTCTTCTATTCTCTCAGATTAGCGTGCCTGTTATAGGAAAAAAGGTGATGAAGGGTAGATTAGAGCGACTATAATTAAAAAAGTAACGATGGCAATGTGACTGTTGAGGTAGAACATGCAATGGGCGAGATGAATGAGGGAAAATAAAGAACCTTCAAGACCACAATGAAGTGAGTGTCCTAAAGCAAAATCCAGTCAATGAAAATAGCTACAGTGAAAAAAAACAAGCTAAGAAACTAATGGTTGGTCAAAC
>Ga0181464_1000540_pt1 | contig 16784 bp, 7 predicted proteins | sample InSIn2gowninarea_FD_119074 | JGI IMG/M metagenome (GOLD analysis project Ga0181464, IMG submission 119074) | Clean room microbial communities from NASA Spacecraft Assembly Facility at Jet Propulsion Laboratory, Pasadena, California, USA -... ...
CATCTATCCTGTTAAGCACGTGTCCAACATTTCGAGAGTAGGATTCTCTTGCTTTCGCACCGTGGGGTTTTTTGTTTCTCAACATCTTGTGGCGAGGAAGTATACATCGCGTCTGATATGATATTCCGCGGTCGCATATCACCGTGATCTTCACGTGTACTATGTGCGTGCATTCTAGTGGCCATGGGTCTTGCAGGACGCGTGAAGCGTGGCGGAGAAGGATCAGGTGCATGTATTTCGAGATCTTCAGTATATGAATGCAGTCATTCCCAGCCGTCAGGGTTGCATTCGAGGATTTCAAGCAATCCAAGCCTTCCAAGCACTTACGCCCCGAAGCTTGTCTCACCATGGCAGACGCAGGGATATCTGAGATTGTCTCCCAAGACAGCAACCCAAAACAGCAACCACCTCACACATCGACTGAGATTAGCTCAGAGGCGGGAAGCGCAGTCGACACCAGAACTGCACGACAGAAACTCAGCGACATCTTTACCATCTTCGCAAGTGGTGCCGCTCTGATCAGCGATGGATACCAGAACAACCTCATGACAATGACCAATGTCGCACTGCGAAAGGAATATCCGAAGCAATACACGTCGTACTACAGCACCGCCGTCTCAAATGCCCTGCTCGTTGGTGAAGTCATTGGTCAAGTCGTGGTTGGACTTACCTGCGATTACCTTGGTCGCAAATTTGCAATCATTGTCACCACTTTGATGATCGTCATTGGTGGCATCCTCGCGACAGCTGCCTCGGGTAACACCATCCACGGAATGTTCTGGATGCTGATCGTGGCCCGCGGTATCGTCGGTTTTGGAACCGGAGGAGAGTATCCTGCAAGTTCGACATCCGCCAGCGAAGCCGCAAACGAACAGAACCTCAAGCAGCGAGGCCCATTGTTCATCCTGGTCACTAACCTGCCTCTATCGTTTGGTGGTCCCCTCGCTGTGTCCATCTTCCTCATCGTCCTTTCTGCCGCTGGTCAAAACCATCTGGGAACTGTTTGGCGCGTGTGCATGGGTATTGGCTGCCTCCTCCCCTTGTCCGTTTTCTACTTCCGCATGAAAATGCTCAACTCGAAACTATATCGCCGCGGTGCAATCAAGAAGCGTGTGCCATATACCCTTGTGCTGCGCTACTACTGGAAGCGACTCCTGGGTACCTGTGGCGCTTGGTTCTTGTACGACTTCATCACCTTCCCCAATGGAGTCTTCTCGGCGACGATCCTGAGCGGAGTCGTAAAGAAAGGTCCTAACAATGTTCGATCGACGGCGGAGTGGCAGTTGTTGCTTGGTGCAATTGCGTTACCTGGTGTAGCGGTCGGCGCGTACCTCTGCAATCGCCTTGGACGCAAGAACACAATGATGCTCGGGTTCGGTGGTTATCTTGTGTTTGGATTGATCATTGGCTGTGCGTACGAGCAGATCACCAAGATCCTACCTCTGTTCGTCATCTTCTACGGGTTGATGCAAAGCTTGGGCAACATGGGACCCGGAGACATGCTCGGCTTGCTTTCGAGCGAGAGTTATGCTACAGCGGTGCGTGGCACCTGTTATGGTATCTCAGCAGCGCTAGGAAAGACTGGTGCAGCGATCGGCACACAGGCCTTCACGCCGATTCAGACCCACCTTGGAAAGAAGTGGACCTTCATCATTGCTGCCATCTGCGGAGTTGCAGGTATCCTGGTGACGTACTTCTTTGTACCCGATCTCAAGGGAGATGATCTGGCGCAGGAGGATGAGAAGTTCCGAGCATATCTTGTGTCCAAGGGCTGGCAAGGAGAAATGGGTGAGGATGATCTCAAGGCTCTTGCGGACGAAGGAGTACCGCAAGCCATGGTCGAGGATGTGAAGCGAGCCTGATCAGATGTTCTGGAAAAAGGTGTCTTGGGTGGTGACGAGATTATAGCCTTTGTACAGACACTCAAAAGTTTTGTTTGATTCCACTCCTGTTGTGTTGTGTTCCACCTCTTGCGTATGCGTCTGCTCGAAGCGGCCAGAACCGCCATGTCGCGACCATGAGACCGAGCGGAGGCCGGTAAGAGTATCTAATGACAAAACAGAGTCGGGGACAGAGATGGGTGGTATCGGTGAGAGCATGGTAAGATTGACAGGGCGGTGCGAAGGTCGTCACATGCGTCGGCGCTGGCCGGATGTCACATATTGCCATCGGGAAAGACGTAGATTCTGCGAGCTTCATCATTTTGCTGTTCTGTCCGCATCTTGGGCAGGTCGAGGGAAGGTACTGAAGGAACGACGAGATGACGCTGCGAGCACGCGACCCCGGAACGCGAAAGGCACAGACAGACATTTCCCCGTGACCGATTTTATCGTCAAAAGTCAGACTCCACAACAACCACGTTCCGACATTTTCTATCCCTATGCGTCCGATGAAACCGCTCTCGAAAAGGCCGTTGGATCATCAAAGACTTATTTTTTATAAGGTCGTCATTTTTGAGGTGGTTCGATTGTCATATCGACCGTCTCCTTTCAGCCTGTCACCATAATTGGTGGGGTTGTAGGATCGTCTGACTTGCCGCTCATAGAAAAGACCATCATGGATATAGCTCTCCAAGAGTTGTTTGCAGACAAGTGCTGACAATCATGTTATGGACTGTTACCTGATCTTTCTTAGAGGCGAACTTTGAGGACTACCATTGGCTGCTACCTACGAGTGAAATCTATCGATGCTAAATAGCTCCCTTCTAATGAATGTCTCGTCTTCGACAGCAGGCCATTACTATGTTCACAGCAGGTACTTTGTGAGCAGGGGGCAATATGCGTTAAACATACCACTCGGATCGTAACGCTTCTTGAGTGCAGCCAAGCGAGGTAATTTTTCTCTGGACCAATTCGACTCTAGCGGCTCATCACCATGTGAGAAGCCGATATATGCCTGTAATCCTTCTGTGCCAGCTGTGCGAACAATTGTATCACGCCACTTTGCATAGTAATTTCCAGTGGTGGCGTCGGTGCTGCTGTTATCAGAGAACGTTATTCGTCGGCTTCGAGGCAGATGTCGATCGGTTCGGAGAGGATGATGTATCCGACGCAGCTTGCAGCGATTGTATCCTCCCCGTGTTCTAAAGTCTATGACTTTCACCCTTCTCCACTTGCGACGACGAGCAACAAATTCTATAACAAGGCATGACTGTTCTTAGAGGCATGTCCATCGAGAGACAACAAATTGTCACTTCTCAGTGGATATCGGCCTGTTTCTTTATTTTACTGTGCATTTCCATAGCTACATGCATTACATCCTTTCGTACACGGGGAGACTCCTAGAACCAGAACATGATTGACACGGTGATGGAGGTACGGACTTTGGCTGGTGTAATCTCCGTACTCCAAGGTATGAGCTCCGGCCCCATGCATGCATGGCAGCGAATAATCTGTCTATCATCCTTGGACAAAGAATTGATTTTGTCGGGGATGGACAATCACTCTCCGAAGGAGGGATTCTCAGGGTCAAGATACATGCGCATCTCTCCACCGCCCTCGGATCCAACCCATCGCGTCTCAAGTGATAAATCATGTTCCCACCCAACCGACTAAAGCAGTCATTACGAATTATCGCGGTTTCGACTTGCATTCTCACTTCACTCATCAAACCACAGTCATGTCTACAACCAACAAGTCTGTCTGGCAAGACAAGGCTGGCATTCCAGGAACAATTCGTGAAACCCCCGTCCCTTCCAACATCGCCGACAACGAAATCCTTGTCAAAGCACACGCCTGGGGCCTCAATCCAGCCGATCACATGGTTCAAGACTTTCCCCTGCCCTTTATATCCTATCCACTTATCCTGGGTGAAGATGTTGCCGGCACTGTCGAGTGGGTCGGATCCGCCGCCGCTTCGGTATTCAAAAAGGGAGACCGCGTCCTCGCCTTGGCCCTTGGCGCTGCCGTCATGAAATCTGAACAAGGTGGCTTCCAGGAATATGTTGTTCACGATCATACTTTGGCATGCAAAATCCCGGATGCCGTCTCATTTGCAGAGGCTGCCGTCTTTCCTCTCTGTCTTGCTACGGCTGCCCATGGGCTGTTCTCAAAAGACTACCTCGGCTTACCATTCCCCACCTTGAACTCATCCAGCAACGGCAAGTCGATACTTATCTGGGGAGGCAGTTCAGGTGTTGGCAGTAATGCCATTCAGCTGTGCAAACATGCTGGGTTCGAGGTTGTTACAACCTGCTCGGCTGGCAACTTTGACTATGTCAAGAGTATCGGCGCCGACAAAGCCTTTGATCACTCTAGCCCCTCGGTCATCGAAGATGTCGTTACTGAACTCGACAAAGGTGTCTGTGGAGGTATCCTTCAGGCTGCTGGTCAGGTGAAGCCATCTGCTCAAGTCGCCCACAAGTCCAAGCAGAAGCTTTTTGTCGCTTCATCGAATCCGGTCGGAGAGGGTGATGTTCCCGAGGGTGTCGAGGCCAAAATGATCTTTGCCACTGGCGGAGCTGTCATCTACTATGAGACCAACCCTGCTACATTTGGAGGATTCATGGCCGAGGCTCTAGCCAACGGCGTTTACAAAGTCGCTCCTTCGCCTGAGGTCGTCAAGACGAAGGGTGTCGAAGGGATCCAGGAGGGACTAGACATTCTCAAGAAGGGTGTATCTGCCAAGAAGATTGTCGTTGAGGCCGACTGAGAAGCAACAGACAGACTGCGTTTGGTCATGCGATGATTCATCAGTACGAAGTATGAATTTGCTGGAAGGACTGTCCTAATATACGGAGACGAGGCGCGATCTATGTTCGATATGATAGCAGAATTGGCTTGATAGTGAACAACAAATCATCACTCGTCTTTCCTTGACGTCTTACAAGCCTCCGCAAGTCCTGAAGAATGGTCTGTGTGGTAAACTGTACCTATCTGTCACGGATTGTCGTGACTGGCCGCAACGCGCGTTGTACAATCCTCTTCAGGTTGCCGTGCGCCTCGGCGGCCACAACTCAAGATTTGTTGTTTCGCAAGAGACCAAGCCTAAAAGAGCCTACACTAAGCCGTGAAAGGCCAGGATATCCAGTGCGGGATTCTGCAGAGTATGAACAACTGACTTGGAAGAAGGGCCGGCGCACAACACTTTGAGAGGATCGTATAACAGCTTTGCCATCCGTGTTTCGACAACTCCTGCGCCAGGATATATTGCTACACGATATCTCCTTATGGGATATCAGCAGAGGAAGACGCAGGTGGTCATGTTACTTCATATCTCTGGGACAGAAAAAGAGAACAATTTCGTGTCAATTCTTTCGGGTTTGTTGACTGGTGTCCTTCTCAAAGCGTTTGACTTTTGTCACAAGTGAAATACCGTTCAGCTGTTTATCTCATGGTGAAATCTGATACCACTCCTATTGTAGTTGGCAAGAACCAGTAGCGGACTATTAGCAAAAAGACATATCACATATGACCACAGTTTTGACATTGTTGACTTCATTCTTGTTGTCATCTTTTGAACAGATTCTCGCCGATATCATGACCCTGTCTATTCGATCATCTGGGCAAAAGGCTAAAAGTCGTGGTTCAGTTTGATCGCGCAGCTGTCCTATTCAAAAACATCAAGGCTCGGCAAACAGACAAGATCCCTACCGTTGGGAGCGAACCGTAGGTGCCAAAACCCCGTGTCTACATCTTAGACAAGGAACAAGCCAAACAAGCCACTGCTGCAGAAGATGTAACAGTCGATTTCTATACTGACGGATTAGTAAGGAATGGTAGAGCAGGAATTGGCATATGGTCATTATCAACGACATCGACATAGGGGGAGTCGAAGCTAGTAGGAAGGGAAGAAGACACTAATGTTTATTACACGGAGTTGCTAGCGATATGGATGGCAATTAAAGGCATCCCAGACAACATGAACAGCCAAGTACGGATACGGGTGTTCTTAGACAGTCAAGGAGCGTTGCAAAGCGTCTAGAGCCCGAAGATCAACGATAGTATTAACCTAGTTATGAAAATTAGAGAGAAGATTAGGAAAGGAACCTTTTCTCTCCACTAGGTTCCTGGACACGAAGGAATTGCAGGCAACGAGAAAGCTAATAAGTTAGCTTAAAAGGCAACGGAAGAATTATAACCGATGCTAGCACCTGCTGCAATAGTGCCCATATTAGTGATCTATAGTAGAGGGAAAGCAGTAGGCTTTAGGCCTAGACAGGAAGAGTTCTATAGAGCTAAAACAGGGAAGTTCCTACAGAGAATTGACAAAGCACTACTAGGAAAGCATATAAAGAAGTTGTACAACTTGCTTAACAGGATAGATGCTTCTATGCTGGCATAGCTTAGGACGAACATATCTAGACTGAACACTTACCTGCATAAGATTAAAGTGGTAGAAACGGACAAGTGTAACTATAGAGTGTTAGAAACAGTCCAACACTTCTTGTTCTTCTGCCTACGATGGTGATAGTAGAGATAAGACATGAAATCAGCATATGGCAGGAGATTCGGCAATGTATTATATGCTCTAGGAGGATACTCGGATCATAAGGAAAACGGCAAGATTGTAGATGGTAAGAAAGACAAGTAGAGACCAGATTAGCATGTAGTAAAAGCCACCATTAAGTTTACAAAGGCAACAGGCAGACTGTAATATCAGGTGTGAGAAAGACTAACTAGCAGGAAGGGCCTAGGGACCAACTAAGACATGATTACCATCTCAGCAAAACGGTTACAAAGAAGACCTAGCAGACGGTCTAGCAGACGGTCTGGCTAATAACAGCAGACGGTTTAGTAGGTAGTCCGCCAGACCACCTGGTAGATCGTCTAGAAATTGGCCAGACTAGTTGCAACCTACCAGATGACCTGCTAGGCGAGCTCTGTAACAACACTGCCTCCATGTAGCGTCCGGCCGATAAGGATGTACGCGACATAGGGAAGAGCCCTTATAGAGGAGGCTACCGGCCCCCACACTGAGAGAAGGACGTGTACAACACTCATTACAGAGGCACTGAGGAGTTATTGGCGTTGATGTTTTACACGGTCTGCTGCGACTATTACCCTCCTTTCTACTAAATCCGACGAATGCTATTGGTTAGAAAATGGTGTAAATAGCGACAGCTCATACCCCTTGCGGGGTAAAATAGCTTGAGAAAATCAAATCAAATCAAATCAAATCAGTTTGATCGCTACGCGCGTCGTCTCCGAGCGACGATCCTCAACCATACCGTGTCTTCTACCTCTACTGGACTAGCGAGGTAAGGTTCCTGTCTCTTTGGCGGTAGGAAGCGCCACTCAAGGAGATGAGTGTTTTCTGAGGGAGGAAGGCATGACCCGAGGCTCTACCTGGGTGACTTCATGCATGTGCCCGACGCTTGCGCATCCTTAGCAAGACATCCGAATACTTTCGGCGAATGATGCTTCCTCTATCTTATGCTCATCGGGATCGGCAAAAGTGACAAAAGATACATCGGCGAAGCATATAAGTCGGATGCACTGTAGCCGCGGTAGTCATGTTACCAACAATACTACAAGAAGAAGCCGTCCTGCCTCTTGATCGAACTCCAAACTACCGTGAACATCCCAAGTCCGATCACATCTGCATGTCATGATGGCCACGAAAAATGCGAGTTCTCTTGCGGGTCATACCATCGCTCCCAAGAATCATCCCATCGAATCAGCTTTAGCGCTGCTTCTCACCTCTCCACTTTCGACCAGTATAGTCCTCCTCACGACCTTGATTATTCTGACATACTACAAAGCTTTGCCGAAACCGATACCTGGAATACCTTACCCTCAGAAATCACGATGGAGCTTGTTTGGTGATGCCTTCGAATTTGTCAACTACGCAAAGGAGACTGGGGAAGGCTTCCGTTGGTTCGCCAAAAAGAGTGCAGAGCTACAGAGTCCTATCTTTCAGGTGTTCCTTGCTCCGTTCAGCAACCCGATCGTTGTCGTTGCAGACATACAAGAAATAGTCGACATGTCTTCTCGACGCAGCCACGAATTCGATCGAGGCGGGTTTATCAAAGAATGGATGGGCGTGTTGTTCCCTGAAGGAACCATTGCCATGCATACGACCAACAAGTTTCGGCTGCAGCGAAGTGTCTGGGCCTCGAGCATGACCAGTCAATTTCTGAACACTGTTTCTGCAAAGACAATATATCACCACACTTTTAGTCTTGTGAAGCTTTGGGAGACCAAGTCTCGGATGGGAAACGTTTTCGAAGTATCTGATGACCTCAAACACGCCACGTTCGACATGGTATGTTACATACACAAGATTGTTTGCCGATGTCATACACTGACATGATGTCAGTAAGTGACCTGCTTCCGTTGACCATCTGGCCGATGTTGATTGAGTTGCGGGACACTGACTGAACGCCTTTGATATCAGGATCTGGACCGCAGCCATAGGTAATGACCTTGGCCTGATCACAAGTCGTATCAAAGCCGCAAAGTCGACCCATCTCAAATCGCTTGGCGGCAGCTTCAGCGAAGTAGCCGAATTCCTCAGCCCTGATCTACCTGAAATCGTGCAAGCTTGCCATATTCTGGTTGATCATATGAAGAACATGCGTGGATCTGTATGGCTTACCGCTACCAAGATATGGACTTCAATGCTCCCATCATGGAAGAAAGCCCTCCAGACTAACCAGACAGTGATGTCAAATCTTGTATTGCAAGATCATGAAGTTGTGGAATGAAAAGGTTGAGATTCAGCCAGTATCTCCAACAAGATAGTCGGTGACATGAGTTTCACTTCACTGTTTGTGCAGCGAAGAGTCTCCATCGCCCAGGCGGTTGCCTATGATGATCGCCTGTAGTGATTGCTCCAACCGAGCAAAATCGATTTCGTTGGTCGATTCATGTGAACACAGCAGCAAAATAGGCGAAGAGACCAATGGTTCAAAGTCTTGGCCTTATCGCCCCACCCGTGCCCAAGCTTTGGTACGTGCGAATTCTTATGCCCCATACGCCGCGACAATCTGTGACTAGATGCTTGGTACTATGTTTGAGGCAAGGAGCAAGAATGGGTCCACCGTCGACTTGGAATTTGGGCGGTACAAGGAGACGCGTCAAGCATTGACTACAATACCAACCCACTGAATCGACCAGTTCCAATAACAAAACTGGGTCATCAACAAGGCTTGTTGCGCGGCGAGACTATAAAACCAATTGGCGTTCCGGTAGTTCGACATTTTCTCTCTCATCAATCGGCCTCACTATCCGCCCTTTAACACACGACATTTAATCTACCTGATGATCAGTCTTCCAACCATGCTTGCGAGCCTTGCGGCTGTACCTGCAGTCATGAGCGCTGCTGTCCATCGTTCTCATTCAGAAAGAGCTTTGCAGGTCACCACTTCATATGGCACTCTGCAAGGTGCCATCTCCAATCTCGAGAGCGAGGTCGTGGCCTACAAGGGTATCCCGTTCGCCGAAGCTCCTGTTGGACAGCGCCGCTGGACAGCCCCAATACCTCCCGTCAAGTGGTCTGGCGTTCGCAACGCTACCGCTTTCGGAGCAGATTGCGCTCAGTCATACTCTTCCCTTGGTCTCTTCTCTTCCGGCAGTGAGGACATATCTGAAGACTGCCTCTTCATGAACATCTGGGCTCCCAAGAATGCCACCCCCAAGTCGAAGCTGCCGGTTTTCTTCTGGATCTACGGTGGACGTTTTGAGGGCGGTGCAGGCAGTGTACCTACATATGATGGTTCCCACCTAGCTGCCAAGGATATGATTGTCGTTACTTTCAACTACCGTATGGGCCCTTTCGGCTTCCTGGCTCATCCTGAGCTGCAAGCTGAATCCAAGCACAACTCCACTGGTAACTACGGCATAATGGACCAGCAGCGCGCCCTCGATTTCCTTCGCGGTGAAGTTGCTGCATTTGGCGGTGATCCGGACCGTATTACTGTTGGTGGACAATCAGCTGGCTCAGCTAGTGCTCTTATCATGATGTATAGCCCTCTTTCAAGCCACAAGATTGTCGGATGCATTGCTGAGAGTGGTGCTCGTGATCCACACGATCCTGAAACTTATGGTCTTGCCACCAGTCACCGCTGGATGCAGAAGGCGTTGGAGCAGGGTGAAAATTTCCTCTCTGAGATGAACGTATCTTCGATTGCTGAGCTGCGCAATGTTTCTGCCGAAAACCTCCTTCTGTATGACAACAGCATGGATGCCATTCTCGACGGCACTGTTTGGGGAGAGGACAACGTTACTGCTATCGGTCTTGTTTCCGAGCCTCCTCTTTGGCGTCCCGTTGTCGATGGCTACGTCCTTCCCGTCGGCTATGGTGAGTCTTTGCGAACTAATTCCCATGGAAACATTCCTATCATGACTGGAGACAACTTGAACGAGACCAGCTCTTCCGACATGAACACTACCACCTACAAGGCGGGGTACGGCGCCATCTTCGGCAATAAGTCGGACGAGTTCTTCGAAATCTACCCTGCCTCGACTGAGGCGGAAGCCACTTTGCAAAATGCTGCCTTTGGCAACGATGTCAACCGTTACACAACCTGGCACTGGGCCAAGGACTGGCACTTGGGTGGTGCAGCAAATGACGTTTTTGCTTACTTCTGGAACCACTCTCCTCCCAATCAGACCTCTGGCGCTTATCACGGCTCAGAGCTTTGGTACACCTTCGGGAACCTTCCTACATACTACAACTACACCTGGACTGCATATGACTACGAGCTGCAAAAGATCATGGGCAACTACTGGACCAACTTTATCAAGACTGGCAACCCAAACGGAGACGGTCTTGCCAAGTTCCCAGCCAGCAGTGCCAATAAGAACAATACTGTTATGTGGCTTGGTGATGTGGTTGGTGCTGGCCAGATTGTCGACAACATCGACAAGCTTCCTGTTCTCCAGGACTTCTTCTCGATGAATGTTGAATGGTGAATGTGGCCGTCCGTTGGTCGTATAACGCATGTAAGCGTAGTTGTATGACTTCTCCATACTTCCTGGAAGTGATAGGGTCTGACCTCGGTCCATTGGCATTCATATTCTTGAATACCCAGTCATGCGAAAATCATTTTGAGACCATACCAATCTTCGATATTTGTGTTCCGTTGTGTCTGGCGAATAAGGTATTAGGCTTTCAGTGGACATGTTGGGAAGTTAGGAATAGTCTGTGACTTTTTACAAGATGATTTAAAGTTGTCCGTCAAGTTGGAGATAAGGGTCGTTTGTTTGATGGATGGTCCATCTCAGATACGCAGGCAATCATCCTGATTGAGAAAGTCAAGAAGAACACTATATAAAGATACCTGTCTATATATACTCTACGATGGCGCACCTTTATGAACACCAAACTTGGCAAGAAGTACCTTGAGATCCATATGCATCATTAGGATGACACGATTGATCTTCCACTGCCCCTCGACTTTGACAACCTCGAATGTCTCTGAGAATGGAAGGTTCTGCCGAGCATCCATATCTTTTGCTTGCTCTGCTTTGTCTTGAGTCTTTCTCAACCCGTTCCAGTGACTTCCAAGTACATGGACCAATACCGGCCCGTCGTTGTCGAATGTCGGGCAGATGGCCATTCGATCAATCTGATGTTTCAACCAAGGCCTTTGTGGAATCGCATTGTCCAAGTGCTCTGCGTCCGCCGCGCCGTGAACAATCTGCTTGAACCCATTGTTGTAGTACATGCCATCGGGTGTAAACATTGTCTCGAACAGCTGTTTCTGCGTGCCGTTGTCAACCCGCCAGAAGTACTCTTCCATGAACGGCGTGAGCTCCTCGGTGATGTCTTTGGCGTGTGGGGGCACTTTCGTACGCTCAAGCACATCAGTCATGTGCTGCGGTGGACCTTGGTTGTGCCACTTTCCTCCTTCGCTGTGATCCTTGCCTGGCAGGCAAGCAGCGATGTCGATGTCGACAGGTGGGGCTAACATTACTGCGTGGTTCGAGCTGGATTCGGTGAATAGGAAGAGTAAGCGTTCTGAAATCCAGAATTGGTCCGGAAAGATCTGCTTGATAAAGTGATCGAGATGGAGCGGGAAATCGCTATGTATCTATATGGCAAGATGTAAATTCCGAATGGTCAATTTCCGGATTTGAATCATCAATATGCGTGGCAGACGGATCACTGATCGACTCGGGGTCTGGGAACGAGTAATATGTATGCAGCATAATGTCAAGCATAGTGAATCGGGATGGATAGTTACCGGAGGCGTGACTACGAAAAAATGTCTAGAGAGAATAATGTAGGGTCCCAAGCTTGCATAACTATGAATCGCACAGCAAATCCCAGTCCCTGTGAATTCCGTTTCCGTTTCCGTATGATTAATGCTAGCACGGTCGACTTTGCACAACTGCAACAACCCCGCATTTCACGACCCTGCGGGGTATTCTATGGCGCAACCAGCGCAGTTCGTGCTGCATTCTTTGGTGCGCAAAACACTGTCGCAGCGTATTATACCGACTTGTGTTATCGCCTGTGCTATGCCTGGATTTTGGGCTGGCTGGATCATATCGGCAGCGTCGCAGAAAGTCGACGCCCTCGTTTCTCGAAGCGGCGTCAAGTCAGAGATATCGTCTTCGGGATGGTCACGAAATCAGCGCTGCGATGAAGGACGATCTGGAATGCTGTTGCTGGGCACATCAAGTCGTCAGCTGCTCAGAAAAGCACAGCCTGCTATCTGAGTAGATGTCATTTTAGGTCCAAAGAGAGACACGACAATCCCTGTCCCGAGAACGCGACATTCAACGTTTTTTGTCTAGTTGGTTTCTCAGTTGCAGCTTGAGCATACGAATACGAGATAAGCACAATTTTCGCCATTTCTTCACCAAAAGTCGTGCCAAGCACCGATCTTGTGAGGTTCGTATTCGTATGAGAAACCTCATGTGCGGCCGAACCTCTCAAGTCTCGACCCCAAGCGACTGGTTTCGCGTCGCGGAGAGACATTGAGCTTTGGTGCCTTACTCAACTAGGGAAAGTGCGATTTTGATTGGAAAGTCATATAAAGCAGCCCCAGAGACATCTAATAATTCAGACCACAATCAAGTCATGGCGCGTTTCAACCCTGATTCGGACATTCCCGACCTGTCGGACAAAGTCATCCTTATTACTGGAGGTTAGTCCAATGCTTTCATCACAATCAGCCAAAAAGCTATGCGTCTGGTTGTGCGCACACTCATCTCACCATCTCATAGGCAATTCTGGCCTGGGTGCCGAGTCATGTTTGCAACTTGCGAAGCACAACCCCGCCGAAATCTTTCTGGGTGCGCGATCGACAGTCAAAGCGGACAGCGCGATTGCGACGATCAAGAAGACGGTTCCAGGTGCAAAAATTACAGTACTGGAGATGGATCTGACCGACCTCGCTTCCATCAAGAAGGCAGCGGATACGTTCCTGGCTGCTTCGTCACGTCTGGATCTCTTGATGAACAATGCAGGTATCATGGCGTGTCCTGCCGGTGTGACCAAGGATGGTTTCGAAATCCAGCTTGGAACCAACCATGTCGGTCATTTCCTTCTCACGAAGCTCTTGTTGCCCAGGCTTCGGGAGACGGCTCAGCAAGGGCATGAGGTGCGTGTCATAAATGTGAGCTCACGGGCACACAAATGGGCAACACACGGATTGAATCTTGAAAATGCGACTTCGGACATGGCATCAATCTCCAGCTTTGTTCGTTACGGAAACAGCAAGCTTGCAAACATCTTCTTCACGCAAGAGCTGGCTAAGCGATATCCCGAAATCGTTTCCATCAGCTTACATCCTGGAGACGTGAACACAAATCTTGTCGGTGGTCTAAAGCAGTCATATCCCTATGTGCCTGCGTTCATCTGGAACTTGGCTACAAGGTTCGCGGCCATTCCAGTGGAGGAGGGCGCACTGAATCAGTTGTGGGCCTCAGTCAGCTCAGACGCTAGGAGTGGCATGTATTATGATCCTGTAGGGCGAATTGGGTCTACGATTGATGCTAGCAGCGATGAATCTCAGGCATCCAAGCTATGGGACTGGACAGAGGGAGAGCTTGCGAAACTTGGGTTTTAGAATTCCTTCCAGGCAACTCTTACTAGAGATTAGAAGGCAGAATTACTACTAAGCACTCACAACTCATACAACCATTATCACCCTGGTTATTATCATAGTTTCTATGCGACCTAGTCTCTTCTATAGCTATGTAATTTGATGAATAGTGAAGGTGGAGTATTGCTAGCTGTAATGAAGAGAATTTACAGCAAGTAAAGTAAAAACATGACCGCATTGAGATCAGATCTTCGACCAACGCTGTAGCATAGCCACGACAATCACAGGCAGAACACTGACTACCTCACCTAGACCGGCGAACTCAGGCGGGATTCTTGCATTGACAAACGCGCCGGCCGCCAGTAAGATAGCAAAGAGATTATAGACAAAACTCCAGCCGAAGTTGAAGAAGATCCTTCGAACTGACTTCCTGCTGATGTCGATTGCGATTAGTATACCTCCAAGATCTGGACGCATGAGGACGACATCAGCGGCTGATTGGGCAATATCAGTGCCACCCTCATTCATGTGCACACCAATGGAGGCCTGGGCCAAGGCAACTGCATCGTTAGTTCCATCACCGCAGAACAAAACGACAGGTTTTTTGATGCTTTTGTTCCTAGGCGTGGTAGGATCTTGAGGAGTTTGACCATTGAGAATGTTCTCAATGTACATTTGCTTGTCTTTCGGAGTGCAGCGAGAACGAATGTTTGCTTCATCAACGCCCATTTGAGTAGCGACAGCGCGCACAGCACCATCATCATCACCCGAAATGATATGAACTGAGATACCGCGGTCAATCAGAGTCCTTATCGTAGCGACAGCGTCGGGTCTGATCGAGTCTTTGAGGCCAAAGATCGCGGCCAATGAACCGTCGATAGTGAAGCAAAGAGCTGTGCAACCAGATTCGATGAACGATTGCACAACTGAATCAGAGGCGAGGTCAAGCCAGCGTGAATTCCCTGCTCGAAGTGTCGATCTGGTATCTCTTGCTTTGCCTTCGATGCCCTTTCCTGTTAGAGTATTCGAGTTCACGACCTCGGAAGCTTCCACGCCTTGTGCTTTGAGGTGTCCAGCCACACCAGTAGAAACAGGATGCTTCGTATCACCCAGGAGACCCAAGACTTGCGACTTGATCACGATTTGGTCACCGCCGTCTCTATACCATTCTCGGACTACGTTCATCTTGCCTTCAGTGATTGTACCGGTCTTGTCCAGAATGACATGCGAAGTTTTGTAGGCCAACTCAATGCTCGTTGCCGACTTGAAGATCACACCCCGCTTGGCGGCAACACCACTAGCAATGACGATGACCATCGGAACTGCAAGCCCGATAGCGCAGGGACAAGAGACGACGAGAACAGTGATAGCGTAGGTGATTGCCTGAATTGCAGCCTGGCTTCCAGACTGTCCTCGAACTTTGATACCGATCGCAATCCAGATGCAAAAAGTGATTATCGTTATAAGGATGATTCCCGGGACGAAATAGCTCGCGACGCGATCGGCGGTTGCCTGAATCTTTGGCTTGGAAAATTTTGCTTTGTCAACCATGGTAGCGATGTTGCTAATTGTGTTATCACCAGGAAGTCGTGTCAATGTGACGTGTAGAACGCCAGAACCATTGACCGATCCTGCGATGACTAAAGACCCCTTGTGTTTTTCGATCATTTCAGATTCTCCAGTGATCATTGACTCGTCGACCTCAGACGAACCAGAGGCGACTATACCGTCAGTCGGAATCCGAGAATCAGGAAAGACTTTGAAGCTGTCTCCATACTGCAGCAGACGAGCATCAATCTCAACTTCGCCATCCTGGCTTAACAGATGTGCCGTCGGGATCTGAAGGGATCGAATGGATATGGACTCTACAGCCTTCTGACGGGCCAGAGCACTCAACCAACGACCCATCATAATAAGTGTGACCAGAAGAGTGCTCGTCTCGAAGAACTCGCCTGTTGAGAGGGACCGACCCAAGACCATGTATGCAAACGAGACGACAGAGAAGATGAAAGCCGCGCTTGTGCTCAAGACAATCAACAAATCCATTTCTATCACACGAGAGAAGATGAGTGACTTGAGGGCCTCTGGGTAGAAAGGACCGGCAATCACGGATTGGACCAACGTCGCTAGGGCAAGAGATGCCGATCCATATGCGATTTGATGCTCTGGGAGTGGAGCCCAGGCCATGACTAGAACAGGAATGGTAAGGCACGCAGAAAGTAAGGTCATCAAACCCACGTGACGGACATGTTTGTTGTCAGACGTTAAATCATTGCGCATAGGGGCGAGTTGAACTGTGGCATGATCCCAGACGTATTCGATTAAATCCCTGGATCCAATAACATTGGCGTCGAAAGTGATTTTGGCGATCTTTCTATCCACAATCCTCATATTCAAGACTCCATCTGGCCAAGTCTGGTTGACAAAAGCGGTAGGGTCGCTAGAAGGAATAACATCAAGACTTGAGCCTTTCTCTATGATTCTTTCACACTTGAATTCGGTTGTTCGCTCAAGATGCTGTATAACCTCATCCACACCGGCAGTGCCGTTCACGTCGAATTCGGCGCGGGACAAGACCAGACTAGTCTTCAGATTTGAAACCAGAGGATGAGTGCTGAGAGTTCGAACGAGCTTCGTTTCACATCCGGTACACGTCATTCCGGAAACGCCAAGGACGACGTGCTCCTTTTCGTCGCTGTCCAAACCTTTCTCCAGATGCGAAGGCGATAAAGGTACTGCTTTCGGACCAGAGCCAGTGTCTTGTCTGTCAACACAGCAAGTAGTAGTACATGACCTTGGTGAAACAAGTTGAGACTTGTCGCCAGTACCTTGACTACCACAACAT
>Ga0181464_1000541_pt1 | contig 16783 bp, 14 predicted proteins | sample InSIn2gowninarea_FD_119074 | JGI IMG/M metagenome (GOLD analysis project Ga0181464, IMG submission 119074) | Clean room microbial communities from NASA Spacecraft Assembly Facility at Jet Propulsion Laboratory, Pasadena, California, USA -... ...
TAAAATAGATTTGCCTTAGGCTGAAAAGACAAGGTTCTAGGTCCACATCAAACCACGCTCAGCCTCGTAGCTAGCCCTACAAGGACAGGAGAGGGCTCTCTCCAGGTCAATATCAGTGAAAGATAATCGATGGGGATTGAGATGACTAATTTAATAACTGATCTTAGGCTAGGTATGAAGTGTAAAGATTTGATTTGAGTTTGAAGGGTTTTGTTGGAAATAAGGGGCATGAAGTTATGCCAGGTATCCTACGAAATGCTTTTGCTTTGCATTATTGCAAGTAGATAAACGCTACTTTAGTCAATCTTTAGTCTAGCTTGTAATTTTGACACTTGATTTGCAAATTACCCCGGTACACCTAAGAATTCTAAGCTTTTGGATGATAAGTTTAGAATTTGAAAGGCTGAACAAGTTGTTTATGTCCCTTTTATTTCTTGAAATAATAACACACTGGCTTCCAGAAGACATACCAGAGCAAATCCGGATCCTGAACCCTCTCCTGTCCTCGTAGGGCTAGCTACGAGGCTGAGCGTGGTTTGATGTGGACCTAGAACCTTGCATTTTTAGCCTGAGGCAAATCTAGGCTCTAACATCTGTGACAAATGCGCAGATCACGCGGATGAAGTTTTTATTTGAGGATTCTGCGACTCTAGTTCCTTGGGGGTAATATCTTGATGCATATCTTATGCGAATTGATCTACCAATAGCAAATTCAGTTAGCTTTAGTGATGAAAAATAGGAAGCGTTATTAAACATGAGAGCATTAGGGATGCCAAACTTGTTGACAATAGATTTACCAATGAAAGATATTACCTCGTTTTTACTCTCACTCATAAGCTTGTTATGCTCCTTTTTAATGACGAGTTCATTTCTGAATGTCTTCCCGCAATGCAGGAGCTCAAGGATATGCTTGTCACCTTTGAATGCCTCCCAATTTGAGATGTTATCAGGTATGAATGGCCTAAACATCAATTCAACATAATATTTATTCTTGTTTAATCTAAGATCAGGAAAAGGTTTTGCAACCATACCAGTCATCAAATCTGCATCTTGGTTTTGCCATCGAGGTATGTGTATGATATTAGAAGAATCAAAACTATTAATTAAACTCCATACCTCATGTTCGTATCTTTCCAAATATGGTGAATTGTAATGTATCCTTTCCCTCACTTGGTCCACGATTACTTGTGAGTCACCAAAATCTTTGAGATTTCTCACCTTCATATCAAGGGCCCTTTTCAAGCCCTGTAGCAAGCCTTTGTATTCTGTTGTGTCGTTGGTGCATGTGGACTCCAATTGGCTGGCCATCGCATGTTGGTTCCCTTGTGGGTTAATAATAATGCTCCCAGCACCTGCACATTCAAGGCAATTAGAACCATTAAAATAGATTGTCAAAAAAATAGAGTCTAATGTTACATTAACTGAATTGCTTCCCACAAGACTAGTTTTATCATCTACTATATTACAGGGTGGTTTGTCAATTGGACTATGGGGGAGAGCTTCCAACAATGTGTTTATTGTAGTTCCTTCACTTGTTTCAGCATGGAATTTTCCAAAATAGGTTTCTGTGGCACAAACATTGAAACTATAATTCCCAAGGATAGAGTTGGTAAACATTACAGGTTCATTGGGACCACTTAGCTTGGTCACCACATACTTCATGTATCTTTCATGATCAACTCTTAGCATATCACTCTTCCCCTTCTTAGGCAACAAGAGATGGGACCAATCAGTTGAGAAATATCCATTCAGTTTTGCTGACCAATCCCTACAAAGCAGCATTCCATAAGCCTCGGGTATATCGACTACCACTATATCAACAACTTGTGTGTACTATGGTTTAGAAGCCTTCCAAATCAACACATATTTCAGTTCCCCAATCACTTTCACATTTGTCCTGTCTAATTACATAATTCGAGTCCCAATTTTCTCAGGTATGACATGCAGTCTTTTGGCAACAGCATAAGCCATCACAGTGGACGAGGCACCGAAATCTACCAAGAAATTGTGTACATTCATGTGGATGATTTCAAATGCGACAAGGAAAGGTGGAGTCATGGATTTTGATTTCCTCCCTATCATGGCTGCACTGACATCTTGGGGATTTTGATTCATTTTAGACAGAGTGGCTTCGATAGATGATGGTATTTGGGCTGTATTGGAGGTGTTGATAGGTTTGGACACTGGCTTCTTGGTTTGGCTGTTTGGGATGGTGGGAGTTTTGGAATTTCACTCATTCATAGCTTTCAGGAGCAGATCTCTTTGCTGTGTTAATTTCAACAAATCAAAGTATGTGATATTGGCCCTAGTTTTCTTAAGATCATCCACAATATTGTAACTATAAACCAGATAGGGAAGAGTAAACATACCCATTTTGTTGTTCTTAGGTGGGAGTTTACCATTTGGAGTTGCCTTCATTGCAGTGGGAGCTGTGTTCTCTTTGTCTATATGGTTTGCCACTGGGGTATTCTTAGACTGACCACTTGGTCTACTCTTCTCAACAGGAACTTTGGGAGAGGGTGCCTTCAAAGGGTGGATATCTTTCTTTGTTTGGTCAATAAGCTTCATCGCCCCTGGAAGTGGCCCTTTACTTCATGTGTGGATTTCATTGGTGTGGATTTCTGCCATACAATCTTCTTCATCATCATCATTCCCATTTGTATAGAAATCCCATAGTACATTGATCTGATATTCTTCATCCATGGGCTCCTCTACTTGATATTCTTCCTCATTTCCTTGTTCTAGTTCCAGCTCCACTATAGGTTCTTCTTTATTAAGGAGCGACCCAATAAGAGCCAGCTCTTCCATATTTAAATTCCCTTCATTGGGTGGAGCAGGTAGCACAAGTTAACCATGACCTCCTTCTATTTTCTTACGATAGAAAGGCTTGAAGGGATTTCTGTTGTTATAGTCTCCTCCACTCTCTCCAGAACTCCTTTTCATATCTATGACTGTGTTTGTCAATTTCTTAATGATCCAATGCAAACCTTCCACATCCGTGGCATCTCTTTCTTTGCCCTCAATCACTTTGTTATCATTCCCACTACTTTTCTTGGATGACTGAGAGGCTTTCTTTCCTTTGGTTGTATGATGACATGTTGTGAGACTGATCATTTCATTCTCAACTTTTATTGCTTCATCGATAGCGCCTTGTAAGGTTTATGCTTTACTTCTCTTGACCCACATCACAGTAGGGAGAGGGAGAGCAGAGATGTAGAATTCCATGAGCACCTCATCAATAGGTCTAATAGTAGCCAGGATTCTATTGAACAAAGTATTGAACCGGATGTTAAAATCCTTGACCATTTCTTTGGTGTCCATTTTCAAATAGAATAGCTCTAAAACTAAGGCCACAGGTGTTTTGTCATCACCAAACTTGTCTAGAAAGGCCCGCTGAAAGGCAGCCCATGAGGTGATTGATCCTATTCTCAGGCTAAAGTACCATGTGGAGGGCACACCAATCAAAGTAAAAGGGAATAAGTGACATACCACATACTTATCGGCTACCCCCAGTATGCGCATGACTAGGAAGAAAGAATGAATATGGTTATCCACAACGTCTCCCCACTCAAGGTTGAATCTGGGCAATACTCTTTTTGCATTTTTGGTAAGGCATGCTGCTGTCTAGGTACTGCTACGACATCCTATGAAATCCAAGGAGGGAGTGCTCCCAGAGGAGGTGGAGGTTGATTCCCACCTGGAGGAGGTGGTGGAGGTTGATTCCCACCTAGAGGGGGAAGTAGAGGTTGATTCCCACCAGGAGGCAGAACATTAGCCATATTATGGATAGGGAGGTTCTGGTTGAGGGTTTCTTCATTAGGATTTTCCAAATCAAGCCAAGGATTGCCTTCAAAAGGGGAATCCTCAGGAATTTCTTCCCAAGGAGAGTCAATACTTTGCAAATAATCAAGCACGATATCTTCAAGAGAAGGGGCTACAGATGTCTCTTCATTTATGTGATAGACCCTTGGCTTTCTTTTCACTGTCAGAGGTAAATACTGAAAGATAGGGAGCTGTAAAAGGGAATGAGCATAAGTCCGAGTAAGTCTTCTGACCCGTTGTTCCTGAGTGACAGGATACTCCCATAGTCTCTCTTCCTTGGGTGACCCAGAAACAAGACTTAGAAGGGTCTCTATTTCCTCAAAATGAGGCTCTTTGAAATGGGTGGAATGGTCTTTTCAGTCTCTATGATCCAAACATTAATCCTTTTGAATCCATGGGTGGAATTTAAAGATGAATCTTGAAAAGTTGTGGACGGTGGTTCACACCCTCCTTCTAGCGCCAATTTGTTGACATGGCGGATTTTCGCTATGCCAATAAGGGGAACTAACCCAATCGCAAGCCCCAATTAGACTTACTTTCATTTGGAATGGTTAGTTCCAACGGGTTTTAAGGGACCCCGTAAACTATTAAATGCATTGATAGATTTCTTCTAGGAGGAAGACTTCAATTAAATCAACAAAATAAAATAGCTAACCTCTATGTATCAAATCCTATCTACACTACTTCTACTTTCCTATGCTAAACTTAACTATTCTAGTCTATCCTGCAGGAGCATAATAAAAGAGATTAAACACCATAAATAAATTCCATGTCCAAAGAATCAATTACTGAGTTCATAGATGAACAAGGCTGTATTAGATTTGATTGCAATTAGATCACTCATAAAGGAATACACATTCCTTTATGCACAAATAAACCTGTAACTGGTGCTTAATATGGTTTTGAATCAGTGATCGCTCATAAGTTAACCAAGAAATTGAATCATATTCAAATAAACAAGACTAATCATGAACAACATGCCATCAATATGCACAAACACAAATCACATTTATATTTATGCCAACGGCAACAGTATGCTTCAAAACACATATAAAGGCAAAATAAATCAGAAACTACAAGCTCCTTCTTGAACCGAACAATCCTCCTTATTCACAATAAATCAAAATTGTTCTTATCCAAACAAAAATCCCTTCTCTCCTATCTAGAGGTACTACTTATGCAGTCCTCTATGACCCTCCGTCTCCCATGACCTTTCATTTCCCATCTTTTCGTTACATAGATCAACGTATCCAGATGAGGATGGTTGGTGAAACTGTTGACAAGCCGAGGTCACCTTTGGTGGAGCGTTCTACTTCCTAGGGTAACGAATGGATGGCTTTGAGAACAGAGAAGGATTATGTATCATTTATTTGCACTTGTGTGGAATGGCTATCATTCTTTATCATTCACTGAAGGAAACCGAAGATGCCGCGCTCCTCATCCCACATTTAGCATGCTTTGTGATGTATCTGGCAGTGATGACATCTTGATGGATCGGTGCAGTCATGAATGCTTCCACTGAACTGAATGAGTGCATCCATCATGCGCTATGGCTGTCCATCTTCCCTTTCGCAGAGTGTGTTTTGCAATACTAACACCAGTGGAGCAGAGGTGTCATCTTAACACAACTCACATTTATCTGTTACTAGGTGTGCTCGGATTTTCCTGCAAAAAATAATTTATACTGTGAGAAATATGGTAAACATGCTTACAAAAAATGAGTCTTGCATTTGTATCATTGAATGTAAAAGAATCCCCCCTTCTTTTTTTAATTTATGCACTAATTGAGTCCCATGAATGTAAATCCAATTTACATGGAAAATCCTCGCAAAAAACATAGTGGATTGCAAAACCTGGACTTGAAATACTATAGGCAGGAACCTATACCCTATCAAGTCCACCATATCGCATCGCATCGGTTTAATGGGATTTCCCTGTGAAAAACCGTGATTATGGCATTTTATTGAATATATAGGAAAATGCGGGAAAAACCCTGCATCTGGCTGTTGGGTCGGACTTGAAAATTTATGTAATTGTGCATATAATCATCATCAGGTCCGGCTCTCGCCCCTCTACTAATTGCATGACCCTTGGGCTCTGCATATCGTGGTATGCGATTGGGGCTGGCGGACCTGAAATATATATATGACACTTAATAGTCCTGGTGGGTCTGCGGGGTATGATTTACCTTTGAAAAGTCTTGACTTTCATGTTTTTCAAAAACACAATAATGTATGGGAAAAACCCATATCCGGTCATAAGGTCAGACATGAAATGTTATATGCTCTAGTTTATAATCATTAGCAGGTCCAAGGTATTACGATGTGCCATATATATATGCCCCGGACCCTGCCGATTTACCTTTGAAAAGTCTCGACTTTAATGTTTTTCGAAAACATAATAATGTATGGGAAAACCTGTGTCTGGGTATAAGGCCGAACATGAAATGTTATATGGTCTAGTTTATAATCATTGGTGGGTCCGGGATATTACGATGTGCCATATATATAGGCCCTGGACCCTGCCAATTGCGATAAGCGATTAAACCCAAGACCCGATATATATATGCAATATAGTTGATGATGCCGTCAGGTCCGGAAGATAATGGAGCACTCTATATACATAAGCCTGGACCCTCGCCAATAGCGATACGCGATGTGGCTTCTGGACCCGAAATATATGTGTCTGGGTTGATAATGCCCTCAGGTCCCGAAGAAAGCAATGCACCATGTTTATAGCAATTAGGCTATAAAGGGGTGATTTGTGCATATTTTAGAGTATTTTATTATAATGAGTTGTAATGGGAAAAATGATGTGATAGAAGGTTTTTGAGGGCTAAAAGGGTTCCGATAGAGGAAATGAATTGAAGGTTGGGTTGGGTGGTGAATGGACCATACAACAGGGATTAAAAGCGGTTCTTGACCATAAAGAATTGAAAATTTGGCTTAGCAACGAGTTAGAGTCTCTGGGACTAAACAAATCATTCGGAGAGGTAGAAGACCAAATTTTTAGGGGACCCATTCAAAATTGCTGCCAAGGTAAGTTTTGATAGGGTGGTGGTTGTGGCCACAATAGGTCCTTCCTTTTGGATTATGTAATTCCCCTGCCACTTTTCAAAGGGAAGTTTTGAGCATATTTGTTGAGTTGGTCCATGAGTCTGTAGAGATCTACATGGATGATTTCACTCCCTATGGGTGTGACTTCCTCGAGGCTCTCTCTAACCTGGGGAAAGTCCTGAAGAAATGCATTGATATGTACCTCTCTCTTAGTCTTGAGAAGTGTGAATTCTTAATGAATGTAGGGACTATCCTTGGCCATTCAATATCTCAAGAGGAAATACAAGTGGACGCAAACAAAATTGCCATCATAAAAAGGGTCCCTACTCCTCAAAAGCAGAGGGACGTTAGGAGTTGCTTGGGCTTAGCTAGATATCATAGGAGGTTTATCAAGGAATTTGCAAAGTAGCCTCTCCATTGTTTTGATTTCTGGCCAAAGACATAGAATTCTGCTGGATAGATAGCTGCCAAGAGGTCCCAGAGATCTTGAAAGACAAATTAACCACTGCACCCATACTTAGAGGACCAAATTAGACTCTTCCTTTCCATATCAATGTTGATGAATATGACGAAGCTATGGGGGTAGATTTAGGACAAATAGATGGTAAGTTACCTTATTCCATTTACTTCATTAGTAAAAATTTGTCTAAGGTTGAATTGAACTACACTGTAATTGAGATACAACTCCTAGCTATTGTACACTCTTTGAACAAGTTCAGACACTACATCACTGGATACCAGAATTTTGTGCATACTGACCATGTAGATATCAAATACTTGAAAAACAAGCCTGATGTGAATGCTAGAATCATTAGATGGTTGCTATTATTACAACAATTTGATTTAACTATCATTGACAAGCTAGGAAAAGAAAATGTAGTTGTAGATTTTTTGCCTAGACTTGGTTTGCCTGTAGGTGATGAAGGGATGGTTGATGATTAGCTTCCATATGAACACTTATTTTCTATCTTAATGCTCTCTCCATGGTTCGCTGACATAGCCAACTACCTAGTTGTTGCAAAATTTCCTCCAAATTTGTCATCTAGGGAGGAGAAGAATTGTAAGGAGGAGCACCCCTTTCACTTGGATTAAGGGAAATCCTTTCAAGATAGGACCAAATCAAATCTGAAGGACATGTGTCAAGGAAGATGAATTCTTTGACATCCTCTCAACCTATCATGATGGGCCCTGTGGAGGTCATTTTCCTGCCAAGAGAATAGCTCTCAAAGCTCTACAAGTTGGCTATTACTAACCCACTCTCCACCAAGATGCAAGAAGGTATACCAACAGATGTGATCAATTCTAGAGGATGGGGAAACCCACACCCAAGTATGAAATTCCCCTACAATCTCAACTAGCTTTGGATCCATCTGACAAGTGGGGCATGTATTTCATTAGGCCAATTGATCTACCATCATGGAAGAAAAAGTGAATCATTGTGTGCACTGATTATTTGACAAAGTGGGCTGAGACAAAGGCTGTCAATGAAGCAAAAATGGAGAAAGTGGTCGATTTCTTAAGGGATAATGTGTTCTATAAATTTGGGTAACCTAGACAGAGTCATCGACTAGGAAGCTCAATCCACATCACATCTGATCGAGAATCTATTAAGGCAACATCATATCAAGCACATAAATTTTAATGCCTATCATCCTCAAGCCAATGGACTAGCAGAGGTCACAAACAATGCATTAGAGGGCATCCTCACCAAGGTTGTGAGCAGCAGCATGAGGGATTGGGCAGATAGATTAGTGGAGGCCACTTGGGCCTATAACACGACTTTGAAATCAACTACTGGTTTTACCCCATATGATTTTGTCTATGGAAAGAAAGCTCTGCTCTATATTGATTTTGACTATAATACTTTGATAATGGTAACCCAATTGGATTTAGATGTCACCAAAGCATAGTAGGAGAGGCTAATCCAGTTAAATGGCTTGGATGAGTTCAGAATGAAGGCCCTCCTACACACCAAAGTTATCCAATTGGAGAGGAAGGTCTAGCATGATAGGCATATCAATGGAAACATTTTTCAGGATGGGGCTTGGGCCTTACTATATGACTCTAGGTTCAAGGATTTCAAAGGAAAATTGATGACAAGATGGTTAGGCCCATACCTGATAGAGAAATTCCATGACAATGGAGCTGTTCAAATTAGGACCATTAATGAGGAATGGATTCCCCTGCTTGTCAATGGCTATAGATTGAAGGTGTACAAAAAACCCATGTCTAAGGAATAACTCATCAACACCATTAGCAGAGAGGTTAATGTGATTGGAAGCGTCATAGCTTCCAATTCAGAGCATTCCTAGACATTGTTTTTCTAGAAAAAAATAATAAAAGACCTGTATGAAAACCTTTATGAGGCATCTGAGGCCAACTCTTACATTGAAAACCTCCCTGAGGTAGCACAAGAGTAAAGAAAAAGGAAAAAATAAAGATCCCATGGTGAAAATCTCTCTTGAGGAACTTAGGGTAGGGATACAAGTTGAAAACCTCTCGTGAGGCAGCTTATGTGTCTAAAACAAAAGAGAAAAAACCAAAGGAGAATCTCAGGACATGGATCCACAACATGTCTGTTAATTATTTTTTTCTTTTTGTAGGTTTGAGGGAAATGGAGAATTCCAGAGCTATTGGGCCAACATCCTCAATATTCTCTCCACTTCTCCCTCAATCCACTCCATATCCTCCATCCAAACCCATGTCCTCATTACTCTCCATCATCCCAGTAGCTCAAAAATCAAATTTCTGTCCCTCTTTGGATTGCTACAAGAAGATCTTGTAGCACTACAGGAGGACCCCAAAAAACTACAAGAAAGGATCTGAATGAAAAGACCACCAAGCATGACCTTTCTAAAGGTAAATATGTTTCTCCCACCTTGATCCACCATCCATCCATCATTCATACATCCCAGTTCACAAGAAAAATCAATATCTTTCAAAACCAACCCTCCACTCTGTCTCATCCTGAAAATTTCTTGAAAAACATAGAGCACATCCTCTCCATTTTCACTAACCTACACTACTCAATCAAATCCCTAGCATCATCCTCTAAACCATCTACACCATTTATCATCACCCCCATGTAGTTAAAATAGCATGGAATAGAATAAAGGGCTACTATAGGAACATAACCTCCTCTGTAGCAGCCTATGTAACCATTTCAGAAAATTCATTATCCTAGTTCTTTCCTTTCCCATCAAGTAGAGGGGGCGATACCAACTTGTTAGGAACTCTATAGTAACAATACTACTCCAAGCAAGACTCTCCACCAGTAGCATCAGCACCTGGAACATCAACAAAGGATCTATACACATAGCAAAATCAACAATCAAATACCATGAGGAGCGGAGAAGATATACATAAGAGAAAAAAACACAGCAGGACAACTCCCTTGGTGATAGTACAAAGGTACAACACTCCAACATGCACACACCTTCATCAATCAATCACGAGGTAGGCACACATATGGCAACCTCTCATCTCCTCCCTATGTGCAAATAATGGAAAATATATGAATGTTGAAAAGATGTATTTTTATAAGCTGGAGGTGGCCAGTTAACTTGGCCACCCTTAGTCAGTAAACAAAAAGTGATTATGAGCCCTCATGCAATGTGGAAGTTTCACATCATTCAAGATAAGGTCACAAAGAGTGGGTGGTGATTACGAGGGATGAATGAATAATTACTCCAAGTGGGGATAACATCCAAAAGAGGAAACCTCATGCCTCTGCCAGGTCATTATAGCGCTCCGAGCCTTAGTAAAAAACAACATATAATGTATTGAGGCTCAAATTCTCTTGCATCTATGCTCATTTCAAAAACAGTTAAGGTGAGGACGAGTCTGGGGAGCCAATGAGGAGAGTTGAACCTTGCTCTGCCATTTATACATGAGGAAGCTACAGGAAGCTATAGGAAGCCTGCAAATGCTACAGGAAGCCTCAAAGGGTGAAATAATGCTTGTCTCCAATTATCCTTATCCAGACCATGTGGTAAAAAGCAAGTGCACCCTCTCATTCATCTGTCCATAACTTGTATGTTGGTGCACCCTAAAGTCTAAGGGAAATATCCGTTATTTTCTGAATTAAAAGAACTTTTATGGCTATAGAATAGACGATTACAAAAAATTATCATAAACTATAAATTTTGATCCTCTACTTCCACTGAGTTACACATCAAAGCTATTACACGAAGAAACCCTCCTTCACATAGTTGAAAATAAAGGAAAGAGATGGGAGGATGATTCAATAGAAGGGAGCTTATAGACACTAAAAGAATTCATCTTCACCCTCTTGTATTAGACATTTTTCGAAAACATCAATGGCTAGGATTATTTGAACTGTTGAAGGGATATGATGATGACATTACATATGAATTTTCAATGGCCCTAAACTCTCAGACATGAGTTAGTGCCACCACTATCGTGATGGGATTAGCTATTTCAATCAGTCCTGGGCTAATTATTAGGGTGAAAACCCACCCCCTAGGGATCTAATGGAGAAGAGAAGAAAAAACCACCAGTGCCATTGCTAAAAATAACTTCTTCACTGTTGATGAAAAACCTATTGAAGATAAGGATGGAGTTAAGATCCCTAGGATGAGGTTGCCTACCATATCTTAAAATACATATCTTGTGAAGGAAGGTTGAGTTTAGCATATGGCTACCATTTTAGATTACTCCATGAACTAAGGTTTCAATCCAAATTTCCCCTAGCCCAAAGACTCAGTGTATCATATTTCCACCTACAGTCCATCAGGGGCATGAGCCAAAAGGTGAGAGAGGGCAAGCACTAACGCCTAGGCCTTCATGGCCTGATCAAACCGATAGTGGTAGATGCTTTGAATAAACTAAGGATCCCTATCCTTTGGTCTAAATTCATGGATATGGACAAAGAGACCTTCATTTACACTCAAACCCTCACACCAGGTGATATCCCAACATCTAGTTTGGAGGAAGAGAGGGGAAAGAAGAAGAAGAAGAAGAGGAAAGATAGACAGAGGCAGAGAAGGCAGAGGAAGAAGAGGAAATATAGATAGAGGCAAAGAAGGTAAAGGAAGAAGAGGAAAGAGAGATAAAGGTAGAGAAAACAAAGAAAGACCCAGAGGAAGAAGTTGAGAAAGAGAAATTTGAATAAGAAGAAGAGGAGCGATAGGGAAAACCAAGCTTGAGAAATCTATTAAATCTAGAGAAGAGGGGGTATCCCTAGAGAAAACAATTTTGTCTCTAGGACCCAGTGAAAAAGAGGTACTTGCCACCTTAGCTACTTTGAGCAAACCACTCAAACCGAAAAAGAAAAGGCAAAGGAAAACTCCCCTCTACTTTAGAACTAGGAAAAGGACTAGGATCAAGCAAGGAAGGCCTCAAACTCCCAAAAAGGCCCCTATCACAATTGAAGATTCCCAAAGTAAAAAAGAGGAGTAGGGCCTACTGAAAGGAAAGTTGAGGAGGTCACCTCTCTAGAAACCATATAAAAGACTCCTATAACATATGTAAGGAGGCCCACCACTAGATCAACCTCCTTTAGACAACCCAAGATACCTACCACACTCTAACAAAAAGAAAAAGGGAAGCTATAGGAAAAAGAGAGTGTGCTACAGGAAGAATAGAAGGCGCTATAGGAAGAGAAGAATGATCAATGAGGGGAAGAAGGCAACACAAAAGTTACAAGAGGGGGAAGCTTCCCAAAAAACATTTGAGAATTACTTCCCAGAGCTATAGGAGCCTAATCCATAGCCTATTTTGAGCTCCTATTATAAATTAATTGAAGGAGGGAGAGTTATTCCCTAAAAATTTGCAATCCCACTTTTCTTTGAACTTGAAGCAGAAAGAGGAAGAACACACATATGGGTGTAGATTTCTAAATCCAAAAAGGTGGAAGATCTTGGCCTCATGGAAGAGAAGGTCCTTGAAATGGGAAAGGAATTAAGTGAGTTAAGGGAGAAAGATTCCACAATGAGAGAATAACTGCAAGTAGAAAATAGATGGTTGAGGAATAAATTGAAAGAGAAGGAAACCCAATTGGACACAATGAAAAACCTCTCCATGAAGGCACTACAGTGCAGACAACCATCCAAGTATTATGCACTCTTTCTTAAAGAGTAGTGGATGCAATGCCAGATCAAGACCTTAGCACAACATGGATCCATGTCATTTCAGGACTACAAACAATTCATTGAATCATGTGACCAAAGTAACATAGAATATAGAGCCAAATTGGTTGAGTTCTACATGCATAACCTTACCTTGACTGATATGAATGTTTGAGATCCCAATGAAAAGTTGGGGGACCTACAACTGATGGCCCTTGCATCTTGGATGACTCATGAGGAGACTAGAGCTGAGGAGGTAAAGAAAATAATGGCGAAGGAAGAAAAAGAACCACTTTATATCAGGGCAGAGTAGATAAGCCCAATGGATGTAATTAGTAATCACAACATCATATCCAATGATGTTGATCTAGCACCTAGATACCTTGCCACCCAAGAGCATGCCATATCAGATTTTGAAGACACACCCAGGTTGTTAGGGACATAAAGCCAACAAGCATGCCCGAAAATATGGAATTCCTTACCCCACAATCTCCAGATCAAGGATTATCACTCACCTAAAAGGCTGAGAAATGCATTGGAAAGGACATCCCTGTAAAAAAGGCTCATGGAAAGATTAAAATTCAAATGGATTAGGTTCAAGCTCATCCCACCTTTACTGTTGGGTCTACAGGAAGGAAGGAATGAAGAAGAGGAAAGTGTTGCAACTAAATTTGCAAGGATTTATTGCTCTGTGATCTTGCATCCAAATAAGATTGACAAAAAGAGAAGAATAGAATCAATAAACAATAAGGTAATCCCAATCTCAAATGCCCAATTGTGTAGCAAACAATCATATCTATGCTATAATGATAAGAGACCACACCTGGAATCCTCACATGTCGGGGAAGGGTTTTGAGTTCGATACATATCTTGTGCTCCACTCGAGTGATCCAAAATGTCTACACTAGATCTCTATCCCTACACATAGCCACAACTAAGTGAAGACAACAGGTGATCTTCCTCAGAAGATCATTATATCAAAAGCAATAGATAAAATTATATAACATGCTGAACACAAATTAATGCAAGGAAGGGAACATATATTTCCATTAATTATGAAAGGAAACAATACAATGTTAAACTCTCACCTCCAAGCCTCTTCTTCACAATCCAGTAGAGTTTCCCCACTATATCCAATAAATGAGCATGAAGAGTAGTAGACCAATGGAAAAATACCTCACAAGCTATAGTAGCATAATCTCAAGATCTTAATCTCAATACTAAGTTTCCCAAAACTAGCTGACCCTCTTAGATGGTATAGTATAAATAGGTAGAAGAGAGGTCCCAGGAGGATGCATATGGATGCACAGGATAAAGAGAAGTCATAGAAACTTCTATGAGATAAGCCCTGGCCAACTAGAATAGACGAGAAATCAACTTGATCTCATAGGGACTAAGGCACTCTAGAAGACATCCCTAGTTGATGGGACTGAAAGGGGAAAAATGTCCCAGGTCACTCCCATAGGCTATTGTGTTAGTAATTGTGGGTTAAACTAGAAGAAAAAGAGTCCTGATTTTGGAAAAAAATACATTCAGACTCAAGTATTGAGGGTCGCTGACCTAGAGGGGTAAAATAGGTTGATAACAGACGCCCCATAATGTATGAGGTCAAAAGAGAAGCTGATGGTCAAAATACATTATGATAAAACTTAGAGGTCAAAATGGGAGTGAGGAAACAAAGCCAGGACTACGAATCAAACAAATTTGGAGCTGAAGTCTAATTTATGTTGATAATATCCCCGAGGTGGGCATACCCATGCTTGGTCATAAGAAGATGTTGAATGTTTCCACCATAAATTACATTACAGATCCATGAAATGAAATGCTAGAAAATGGCCACAAAGACATACGCAGTGGATCCATGTGACTCAACAGATAGAGCATAGCCACCAACAAATCAATCGTGGATATATGTCACAGTATACATCAGTAGTACTATGGACACATGACAGACAAAGGGGTGTCCCAGATAGTCCTCATAGTACATAAATGATACGTAACTCCAGCACAGTCTGGGAAGGATTCCATATAAGAGTGAAATTTCCTTAATCCAGGGTCTTCAACATAACCCCAATGGTATGAATCTACATCATGCGAATATATGAGCTGAGGTCGAACATGGTAGAACTTGCTTGATTACCAGCCAATGAGGTAAACCAATAATAGGTGTGAGGGTATCCACCGATGATGAAAATGGACCCCAAGGTACCTAGTACAATCTACTAAGTGGGAATAGAGGAGCTGATGTTGAACATCAGTGAACTCGATCAATCAAGAGTTAATGATGTAAACCCATCATCGATCACAAGGAATCCTTCCACTGAGGTCTGTAAGCTACAAGGTACTACCGGTTCCTAGATCAAGCTCCTGGATAATGAGATGAAGTCGATAGGAGAAGATCCATAGAAGGAGGGCCTTAATTTATGCCCCATCAATTGACACAAAACAAACTAGGATGATGTGATGAATGGATGAAGTCATGAATGTTGGGTTGTATTATATTCTTTCCACGACTAGCCCACGTAGTTAACCAGGGGGCTAGAGGGGGGGCGAAGCACCCCATTCGTTGCACCGATTGTGTAGTGGGGGGGGGTCACTAGGGGTTTGAGGTGTACCCGTAACCCCACTTTATGGGGTCTGGGGCAGCGCCCAAGAAAATTTTGGTTTTGGAGTCTATGTTAGGTTGGGTGGTCCCACCTATGGTTTTGTGCATGATTTTCGCACATGTTTTTTTTGGACGCGATAGTTTTCGGTCCATGGTATTGGATGCTTCGACATGTATAAATATGCATTATAATATTGAAAGGAACATAATGAAAAATCAAGGTGGTAGTCATCGTTTTGGGATCCAGGGGAAAATCTTTGTGTATATGTGTTTTATGTGTTATGCTCTCGCATTGTTTATTTTTTGTGCTTTAGAATTCGTATGCAGGTAATTATTGTATGGGGTTAAAACCTACATTTGGTATCAGAGCATATTTGGCTTCAAGGGGATGCCTTTGTTGCTGAGGGGTTTCACTTGGGCCTGTGGTAGACCCTGTTAAGTGGGAGATCTGCGAGATTGATTTTGGTGGTGAAAGAAGATGGCGAGAAATGGAAAGATAGAGATCGAGAAATTTAATGGTCAGAGTTTTGAGTTGTGGAAACTCAAGATGGAGGATCTATTGGTGGATAAAGATCAGTGGATCGTGATAGATCCGGGTACTAAACCAATGGGAGTGTCTGATGAAGAATGGAAGAAGTTGGATCGGAAGGCAAAGAGCACAATACAATTGTGTGTCTTAGATTCAATATTGTTTAATGTATTAGGGGAAGCTACAACGAAGGCTTTGTGGGACAAATTAGGGACTTTATACCAATCTAAGTCTTTAGTGAATAAACTGTTCTTGCAGAAAAAGTTGTATAACCTGAGGATGAAAGATGGAGACTTGGTGACAGAGCATCTGAACGCATTTAATACTATGGTAAGTCAGTTAGCATCTGCATATATTAAAATTTCAGATGAAGATAAGTGCATCAGTTTGTTGTGTTCTCTACCAGATTCGTGGGATAGTCTAGTTATTACAATAGGTAGCAATGCAACTACCTTGTAGTTTGATGAAATATTCTTAGCCTTGCTGACGGAGGAGATGAGATGGAAAAATATGGAGAGCCAAAATGGTGATGCCTTGTTTGTATGAGGACGATCCCTGTTGGGTCCCTATAATACTAGTGATTACCCCATTACTATTGTAGTTATACCCCTTATTTATATTGTTGTGCCCCTATTACCCCCATGTTGTTATTTCTGTGCCCCATAGAATCCCCCTATTGTTA
>Ga0181464_1000393_pt2 | contig 16770 bp, 15 predicted proteins | sample InSIn2gowninarea_FD_119074 | JGI IMG/M metagenome (GOLD analysis project Ga0181464, IMG submission 119074) | Clean room microbial communities from NASA Spacecraft Assembly Facility at Jet Propulsion Laboratory, Pasadena, California, USA -... ...
AAAACCATTTTGAATTTTATTTGTAACCTCTCTGCAATATCCATTACTTGGGTCTTTTGCTAGCCACTCCAAAAGCTCCATTTTGTTTTCATTTGTGCTTCCATCCTTTGGCATGAGAATTTCAGTTGGCATTCCATTGATTGGAATCTCCTTGACAATGTCTTCATGAAGTATCTCTTCATCTTATGATGTTGCTTCATCTTTGTCTAGAATAAAAATTAAAGTTTATTCTTCTTTATCTTCCTCTATTATTAAAACATTCCTTCTAAATACACCATCCCCAAGGTCAATAAACACATGCTTGATTAAAAATATTTCTATCTTAGCCACTTCTTTTAGGAGCTTCATTTCTTCATCAACATGCACTAGCATATTTATCTAATTTGGTCATCACTTGTCAAACCTGCAATCACATGCAAAGTGTTACACTAAAAACCATAAGGCTCCTCATTTGATTCCTCAACTACCATATTTTCATGATGATATGAACTTGTTTAATAATTCATAAGACCCTCAATAAACTCCTCATTAGCATTTCTAGCTTCCTCTTGATTAAGGGATAATATTTGTTCTAGTTCACATATAGAAACATCCATTTCATACTCAGACGCTCTAATTTATTTCTTCAATCTATCATAGATTTATTGCCCCAAATTCATTTACAATTAATGTTATCTTACCTTCTTCTTCTTCATTTTCTAACCATATCTTTGGTCTTCCTCATATTCCTGTAGCACCTTCACTAGTACACTATGATTTACTTTTAATTAAGCCATTTCTCCTTTGAATTCCTCATCACTCATATTTTTCATGGCAACTACCTTATCCCTCTTCTTCATATGATTGTGACTTCTCTTTAAAATTTTATCCCGACCAACAATAGCCTTTCCCACTTACTTCTTCTATGGACTCTTATTGTCTACTTATGAGTTGCAATAAGCCTTTCCCATTTTTGTAAGAAGTCTGTCAATTGTCACTAGTACCAATTGATCCTCTTGGTATCCTATTTTCCTCTTCTAGTTCTTTGTAGTAGAACCTCTTCTTGAGCACTTCTTCTCCCCATCATTCAAAGTTTTTGGATTCTACATCTTCAACTGCTCACTTCTCTCTTTCTCCTTTGAAAATTTATGTTCTCTTCTCTTTTAGCAAATTAAATTGCTACCAGTTTTTGTCATAAATTTCTTTACTTAGGATCTTTGATTATTCCCTCTTCCTTTTTCATAGCTTCACTTATTATAATGTTACCTACAACTTTCCTCCTCTGCTACCTACAAACATAATTTCCTTACGCCCAGATAAGACAAAAACATTATATTCAACTTCATAAGATATATCACAAGGTCATATCTTTAGCAATCTTACTTTGATACATTTTACTGAACAAATTCCTTCCAAAAGTATGATTGCTCTATGTTCTTTCAAAAAAATCCCTCATAAGAGCATATCGCTCTTTCAATCATTTACAATCATCTCCAATTTACAAACTACAAAAAAAATTAACCATGCATATACTATTTAAAGAACCTCAATGATCTTTGTCTTACAATTTCCACAATATTCAATCAAATTGAAATGAAAAATATTTACCTGCCATGCTTCCCAAATCTAAACTATTGCAATATTATTAATGGGAAAGCTTACTCTACGTTTTCTTCCAAAGAACATAATTGTGATTTGTACCTTCAATTATGTTGACTCTACCTTCATTGTTGTAGTACTTCCATGTCCTTTTGACTCAAAACATTCTTCCTCTATGGTATAAATATTTGTTCTACTTTCTCCTCTTTCTAAGAGCTTCATCCTATAATCACCAATCTCTTATAATCTAAGTGGTTTTTCAAATAAAACAATGTACCTTTCTTAGATTTATTCCCAATATGATGATGTTGTAGCTTTGACCTTCCTTTTCCAAAGAGCATAAATTTTATGATTTATTCATCAAGGAGAAAGCCTTCTCTATATCTTCAAAGAAATTTTTGTTTTCTCATTTCCCATGAGCATTCCATCTTATATTTAATTCAACCAGGTCACATAGCTTCACAAGTTTTCCAATGTTTCTTTTCATTCCAAAGAATCAACTTCAAAACTAATTTCACCCTATGCATAAGTCCATAAGTAGCATAAAGTACAAAAATTTTCATGCATAGGTAACAATGGTTTTGTGCACAAGTTTCATTTCAAATTTAGCCTTTATATTCCACTCTATTTCTATAAAGTTGCTGTAGAGCTGTAACAAGGGTCTTTCTCACCTCTAGTTATCTCACATTACAAGTCAATCCGAGGGTGTTTTTTTATTGTAAAGGGTATCTCAATTTGAGGCTATTTGTCAGAGTAATGCTTAGTAGTATAGGTCTAAGAAATACAAGAGTAAACAGATGCTAAGCTATGGCTAAATTACTGCATAAAGAAATCACACACGGCAACTTTATCAGTCAAGGGTACGGAAGTAGTAACCCATCCCTCTAGAAACTGATGAAGAAAAAGGAATTAGAGTATGGATCATGGATCTGGGAGCATAATAGCATCTGCTGTGTCTCACGACAGCCTTGATCCTCCTCCCACACTAAACCAGTGAATGTAAATAAAAGGAACGGCAAGAAAGCAGAATGGAACGGCAATTCAGAAATGGAACAACACTTTCAGAAATGAAACAGCAGTAAAAGGAAAAGCAGTAAGGAAACTAAATCTCACGAGTTCAACACTCCTAATTCTTGGCATCAACTTACATACAAAGAAGAGCAATCTTTTGTACAAGTAGACAACTTAATCAAATGGAACAGCAAACCACCACAAACAGGAAACGTCAATCATATGTACACATAATCTGAAATGATCTCCAGTAGTCCACGCACAACGTTAATTCCATCTTCTTATGACCATAATTCCAACCATAGGTAGCTAAAACATTCCACTTATAAATTCTGTAACAGAAGTGAACAACTCAGAACAACATTATGTGATCAATTCTGGAAATATGATGTAAACTTGTTACAAAGATTCACGAAAGGAAAACTACTGGCGAACGAATATGGAACAGCATGTAAGTATATCAGATTATTAAGAATAATGAACAAACCACACAAAGCCAAACTGTAATGATACAATCAGCCAGTGTTCGTTGGAGCCGGGCCCTTAGCTTCCAATGGCACACCGCTGTAACTTACTTCAGATGCAGGGAAAAAGTAACACCAAATATATTATATTAACGCATCAATGGGAAGACAACAAAACTAAGTCTCAAAGAGACTCAATAGTCTGAGTTTAAACCAGCTGTGAAGTCTGTAAGCAAAAAGTAAAGATACAAGGTAAAAAGTCCCTGAAGTCTTCGATGCTGCCCCTTTTTATACAAGTAACGGCGGAGTTAACTAATCAACAAAAATAATTGAAAGTAACGATCCCTCAGGAGCAAAGATCCTGAGGGATCTGTTAAACTGTTAACTCCTCTCTTTTCTCTGCTTAGCCTTCCGAACTGGCAGTCCTTCATCTCGTCCCGGTTTGATCTGCCTTAATTTACTCGCCCGGGTCTGGATTTTATTTGGTTTTGGAGGGACAGTCGTTATCTTCTCATGGAAATCTCGCTTTGCACCGCGCCTTCCCACTTTTGTCTTTTCCTGCATAGAGAAGATAACTATTAGTGATTGGGTCATTCGTGCTTATTCTCATTACATTCTCCTTATTTTATAACAAAGAAAAGGTTACAACTATTGCTTGAAACACCACTAAGTTATTCGTTAAAACATACCTTTCCAATGCTCTACACACCCCCGGCTTACTCTGTTTCATGGCCTCATGAAAACGTTATAATTAACATGGAGAGCGGTAAGAGAATAGGCAGGAGAGGGCACCTCGTGAGGAGGTCTGCAACCATGGTGAGCAATCAGATTATCAAAGAATTGATTCGATTGATCTGCAGGCATATTATACAAGGCCTGGTAACCAGGTGCAGGGTGCCAAATAATCGGGCTACGGAACCGGTATCCTAACCAAGACGGCCCAGCTTGCAAAATGTGCTGGCCATAAAGGCTCAACCGTTCAGCAGCTAGCTCAAAATTCTCATATTTGAATGGCTCCCTGAGCTGGATGCTTGGGGGAGAAATCCGATAGCGGAATTTGGCAGCGTCCAGGGCAAAATCCTTAATAGCCAGAAAGTATTCCAAGCTATTTCGGATCAAATCCTCATGCATGGGTCCTAGCATTTCTATGACGCCCGGGGTTCTCATAAGGCTTTTGTGTGATTGCCATAGTTGAATTGGGTTTCTAGGCTCGGCCCTGACCCATAGATCTAGGCTATTCTCCTGCCTCTGAAAGGCATTGTAAGCCCTGAGCCACTTTAACTGATTGACCCCAAATGAAACAAAGGCTTGTAGCTGTATATCTCCCACAAAAGGGCCAGGATTTAAATCAGTTTCCTGCTCAAACACCATATTGTGCAAATAGAATTCACATAGTAACCTTTGGACCTTAATCCCATAATGTTTGCAACAATCAATGAAATCATTAACAGTATTAATCTGAATAGGGGCACCTGCCCTGACAGCTTTGATTTTCAATCTTAAGTATCTTTCAAGGAGAAATAAAGCATAATTCTTTGCAGGGGCCCTGCAAGTCAAAACATCATTATACAGCGAACATACAGTGTCCAATTGTTTAATAACAGCATCTAGTCGACGCGTTACCTTAGCAACCTTTTCCTGCTCCTTCTGCCATCCTTCAAAGGCCTGACTCTCTGATTGACGCATGTTCCGCAGTTGCTGCTGCAGTTCTTCATGTTTTTCCCGAGGGATCACTTGTTCCTTTAATTGCTCAGCTTCCTGCTGCAACTCTTCGTATTTTTCCCGAGGGACCGTTTGTTCCCTTAGTTGGTCAGCCTCCTGTCGGGCTTGCTTCATCTTGTGGTGCAAGGCCTTGGTTTTTGGATCCTTTTTCCATGATTTCTCAGAGGCAAGGAGTTTTACCTGGACCTTCTCGTTTCACTGCCTGGAATTCCTATCCCGAATTATCCCTAAAGGTGGTGCCTCAGTTTGGGACTGCTTTGTTTTCCCTTTCTTTCTTAACATGAATAAAGGGGTACGGTGGCCCCTCTGTAAATAGAATGTCGTCTTGCGGCTCGGTTTTGATTGGAACGACAGTTGGTTCCAATGGGCTATTTGGAACAGTAGTCTGTTCCTCAGCGTCAATAGGAACGGCATTCTGATGTTCCATATCAGATGGAACGACATTTTGATGTTCCATAGTGCTGGTTGGAACAGTCGTAGGTCTATCAGCAGATCATTGACCCACGGGACGCCTATAAGCCCTTTTCCTTCTCATCTGACAGGACCCTGCTGCATTTGTCCTTCTTTTTCTCCTTATGGTCCTTCTCATTCGCAGACTGGTTTTCAAACTTCGAATTTTCTGCCGAAGCTCGGCTATAATATTTAGCAATCTCTGTTGTTTCTTTCTCAATTTCTTAATTTCTCTTGCTTCGGCAGTGGGCGCATGAGTGGCCCTCAGTTCTGCTCCTCTTTCATCGAGGGTTTCTTCTGGCGTCTTGGGAATAGATTGTTCCTGGTTGTTACTTACATTTTCTTTGTCAACAACAGGGGGGTTTTCCCCTCCTGCCATTTTTTCATGCAATTCCTCATGCGTCTCTTCCCCAGAGGGTCCTTCAGGAGGGTCTGGTGGACTGGAAGGTGAAGCATAATCTCCCAGGCTGGCCAAGATGGTGGCCAGCTCTTCTTCCTCCACGGGGTCCCGTGACGGGCTGTCCCCCAATTGTTCCATTTCCTCCTCCTGAATTGGCTGCTCAGTGGCTGCCTCCGGATAGTCGGCCTCAGCCTCAGAATCAGAATGTTCATTTCCTTCCTCGGCTTCTGCTTCGTTCTCAACTTGTTCCACATTTTCCCTCGAGGGTTCCAGATCTGGCACTGGTGGCTCATCTATTATTTCGATCGGCTGGTCAATGCCTAGCTGGATTTTCTCCAGCCTGCTTCTTATTTTTGCCAACCGAGCTGACTTCCTAGGCCTCTCAGGCTGTTCGGGTGTGCTTGCCACCTGTTCTTCCACCACCACCTTTCTGCGTTTTTCAGATTGTTCTGGCGTGCCAGAGGAATGCCTACGCTTCGAGGCAGCACGCTCTTCTGTGGCCAGTTTGTTATGTTTTTCTGCATGTCCAGATGCTCTAGAGGAACGTTTTCGTTTTACTGACTCCATGCGTTTCTTGGGTTGCTCAGGTGTATCTGAGGGATGCTTGGGTTTTGGTGATTTTCTGGGCTTCTTGGGTGTTTCAGAGGTACTAGCGGGATGCTTAGCCTTTGGGGATGGTGATGCAACTCCCCCTCCAATTGTTGTAATAAGCTCCCCCCAGCTACTCTGCTGCTGAGTGAGACTGTGGCTCACTATCAGGCGGATCAACCCATGGTGGCTAACCACTACGTCTTCATGGTGTGCCTTTTTCAGGCTCCGAGAGGCATCATGCAGTAATGAATTTAACAATGAAGGGAGATTCACAGAACATTTTCCTTTTAACACAGCCAGGAGCTTAAGGTGACGCGGTCTTACCACATCTTTTCGCCCCTCGCAGGTGATGTAGCTCTACACCACCTTTGCCAATTCACTCCAGGGTTCTCCTAGCGTTGCCGGCAGCACTCCTTTTCCTTTCACCATTAGATTTTGTCCTTCGTCTTGGAAAATTTCTATGATCTTTTGCAACCTCTCTTTCTTTATCGTCCATATTGGTCCTGAGGCTGGTAATCCTGTTATTTCCGCGATTATTTCCTTTGTGACCATTATCTGCTTCCCTCCCACTACGGAGTGTTCTTCCTGTAAATTCTGCAGGAATTCCATGGCCACAGTTTCATTTGATTCACGCAGGCGGTTAAAATAAGTTAGCCACCCTGCCCTTTCTAGGATCTCCTGAGCAGCTTCGGAGACTACTAGCTTACTAGGCTCGCTTCTGATAGCTTTTCCGCCCATGGTTCTGTTTTGGGATCCTAGATGGAACAGCAATTACCTGTCACAGAGAACGTAATCGCAGCAAGAAAAAAACACAGAGCATGCATGAAAATGGATTGTAAATAGCAACTTGTTGCAAAAATAGCATTGTCATGCTGTTAACCCATGCCGTACCTTCGTACTATATCATTTCCGAATGATGTGCTAACACGTAGCTGGTGGAGTAATGAGATCACCTCCCCCCTCGCACTATGATAGGCTGTCCCAGCCGTCAAATGGCGGAGCAGCCGCCATCCCGTCACCAAGTCATAAAGGAACAACATATAGAGTTTTGCCATGTTTCAGATTAGACAAAGAAATACCGAGATCGAGGCAAAAGGTAGATCGCATTTTGCATAAGCCTGTGTGATGTGATGCAAGGCAGGAGGATAGGACGTCTGACACTCATATAAAGTCTGAGGTAGTTATAGTCAATACCTTTGCCATGATTGGTAGTGATAGATATTCATGTGACGTATCCATCAAAGTGTAAGATATAATTATTACGAGGATAGAAAGAAGTATTTGATATGATCCAAATTGGTGTATATATTACGACTCTGATACCATTAACAGAGCTCTGCTGCCGACAGGTGTTCATAACCTTGGCAGAGTTGTTTATTTCACCCTGGAACCATGGTCCTTTGTGTATTTTTGAAGAGAAATTCTTGTCAAAATGCAGGCCATCATGCTGGCTTGGTAACCAGATAACCATGATGCCATTCACCAGAGAGGCGCGAAACGTGGGCAGGTCGGCTCGTAATGAGACCCCCTGTTCCAAGGTTTGTTTATGTAGTGAACCCGTTGGACCATATCCCTGGTGTGGTGGCCATGATGGGAATGCCACTTCGCTTCCAATCTTATGATCATAGTAGGCTGGTTCTTTAATGAAACCCCCTATCCTGCATTTGACAAATAATTTCTTTTTATTTTGCGTTTGCTTTTTTTTCTTTGAAACATAATTTGCTCTTGTGTAATTACACATAAGGGTGGTTCAGCCCTCCTTAAGAGTGGGAATGGCGGAAGAAGTCTTGTCATCCCAATAGGAAGATATAAATCTTCTGTTCTTATTTCCAAGTAATAATAGAGAAAATTGTAGGAACTCAACATGATCAAATTTTCCAACAAGGCAGAGGAGGTGAGACCATAACAAGAAAAATAATGAGTGTGTGGATTCTTCCTTTGTTGTTGCATCAATACTAGGGCTGTTAAAGATAGCGATTTATGATATGCTGATCTCGATATATCCTGACTTTTATATTCATTGCATAAATGTATAGTTGCTACTTATGGCCTTGGGAAGAGGATGGACAACACAACCTCTATATGAAAGGGACAAGAGCATACTACTCCTTTTTTGAACGGGTAGGGTGAGGAGGATTTCATCTGATGCATTGCCTTAAAAAGGGCAGCAGAAACACACAAATGCTGTTTCCTTTTTAAAAAAAGGAACAGCCAAAAAGACAAATGCTGTTCCTTTTAAAAAGGAACAGCAAAAATACTCACAAGTGCTGTCCCTTTTAAAAAGGAACAGCAAAAATACTCAAGTGCTGTTCCTTTTGAAAAGGAATAGCAAAAACACACAAGTGCTATTCCTTTTGAAAAGGAACAGCAAAAACACACAAATGTTGTTCCTTTTGAAAAGGAACAACAAAAAACCCAAAAGTGCTGTTCCTTTTGAAAAGGAACAGTAAAAATACTCAAGTGCTGTTCCTTTTGAAAAGGAACAGAAAAAATGCTCAAGTGCTATTCCTTTTGAAAAGGAACAGCAAAAACACTTAAGTGTTGTTCCTTTTGAAAAGGAACAGCAAAAACACACAAGTGCTGTCCCTTTTGAAAAGGAACAACAAAAACACACAAGTGCTGTCCCTTTTGAAAAGGAACAGCAAAAACACACAAATGCTGTTCCTTTTGAAAAGGAACAACAAAAAACCCAAAAGTGTTGTTCCTTTTGAAAAGGAACAGCAAAAATACTCAAGTGCTGTTCCTTTTGAAAAGGAACAACAAAAATACTCAAGTGTTGTTCCTTTTGAAAAGGAATAGCAAAAACACTCAAGTGCTGTTCCTTTTGAAAAGGAATAGCAAAAACACACAAGTGCTGTCCCTTTTGAAAAGGAACAGCAAAAACAATCAAGTGCTGTTCATTTTGAAAAGTAACAGCAAAAACACACAAGTGATGTTCCTTTTGAAAAGGAACAGCAAAAACACACCAAAAGTGCTGTTCCTTTTGAAAAGGAACAGAAAAAACACTCAAGTGCTGTTCCTTTTGAAAAGGAACAGCAAAAACACACAAGTGCTGTTCCTTTTGAAAAGGAACAGCAAAAACACTCAAGTGCTGTTCCTTTTGAAAATGAACAGCAAAAACACTCAAGTGTTGTTCCTTTTGAAAATGAACAACAAAAACACAAAAGTGCTGTCCCTTTTGAAAAGGAACAGCAAAAACACACAAGTGCTGTTCCTTTTGAAAAGGAACAGCAAAAACACACAAATGCTGTTCCTTTTGAAAAGGAACAGAAAAAAACCCAAAAGTGTTGTTCCTTTTGAAAAGGAACAACAAAAATACTTAAGTGTTGTTCCTTTTGAAAAGGAACAGCGAAAATACTCAAGTGCTGTTCCTTTTGAAAAGGACCAAGAAAAACATTCAAGTGCTGTTCCTTTTGAAAAGGAACAGCAAAAACACACAAGTGCTGTCCCTTTTGAAAAGGAACAGCAAAAACAATCAAATGCTGTTCCTTTTGAAAAGGAACAGCAAAAACACACAAGTGCTGTTCCTTTTCAAAAGGAACAGCAAAAACACACCAAAAGAGCTGTTTCTTTTGAAAAGGAACAGCAAAAAAACTCAAGTGCTGTTCCTTTTGAAAATGAACAGCAAAAACACACAAGTGCTGTTCCTTTTGAAAAGGAACAGCAAAAACCCAAAAGTGCTGTTCCTTTTGAAAAGGAACAGCAAAAACACTCAAGTGTTGTTCCTTTCTTTTGAAAAGGAACAACAAAAACACACAAGTGCTGTTCCTTTTGAAAAGGAACAGCAAAAACCCAAAAGTGCTGTTCCTTTTGAAAAGGAACAGCAAAAACAGTCAAGTGCTGTTCCTTTTGAAAAGGAACAGCAAAAACACAAAAGTGTTGTTCCTTTTGGAAAGGAACAGCAAAAACAATCAAGTTCTGTTCCTTTTGAAAAGGAACAGCACGCACAAATGCTAGAAACATATATTCAAAATTTACAATCTTATATACAAGATGTGGTAATAAAAGATGAATTTCTTACTGATCTATAGGGGAGGAAGTTTTTGCTTCCTCGCCCATAATCTCAATGTTAGTATCTTGGCGTAGCTGCTGACAAAAAGATTCCCGAGTGAGCTGTTTGCGATACAGACGAACTCGATGGCCGTTTACTTTAAATGTATATCTAGACCCATCGATTGTGATCAGAGTAAGGGTCCCATTGTCATGGACTTTTTGAATCTCATATGGTCCCAACCAACGAGTCTGAAGCTTCCCCGGGAAATCCTGAAATCTAGAATCATATAACAGAGCCCAGTCTCCTACATGAAATATCTTGTTTTTGATGAGCGCATCATGCCATTTGGCTCGCTGCTGTTGAATGAGTGCTGTATTCTATAATGCAGAGAGCCTCATTTCATCTAATTCATTAATTTGTTGTAATCGATTTTTCTGTGCTTCACTTAAATCCAATCCGACTTCTTGGGCAGTTCGCAGCGTTTGGATCTCGAATTCTATAGGAAAAATGTGCTGCTTTCCAAACACTAAGTGATAAGGTGAATAGCCGGTGGTGCTTCTCCATGTGGTCCGATAAGCCCACGGTGCCTCGGGTAGTCGGGCGGCCCAATCACGCCGATGTGAGGCAATGGTTTTTGTCAAAATAGACTCTATTACCTTATTGCTGCTCTCCACTTGCCCATTTGCCTGTGGATGGTATGGGGTAGTAATTTTATGCTGGACACGATAGTTATTGAGTGTTGCAGCTAATTTATGCCCCACAAATTGTGGTCCTCCGTCTGTAATTACTTCTCTTGGAAGACCATAACGTACAAACAAATGGAACAGGAACTGTATTACCGAATCTTCTGTAGCTCTAGGCAATGCCTCCACTTCATCCCATTTGGTAACATATTCAGTCGCCACCAAAATGTAGGTTTTTTGGTTTGATGTCAGGCTGATGGGTCCAACGAAGTCCGGAGCCCAACGTTCGAAAGGTTCGATCACTAATTGAGGCCGCAAAGGCTTTTCGTCGACTGGACCAGGTCGTCCTGCACGCTGACAGCTATCACAGGCCTGGACAAATTTTTTCGCATCCTTGAAAATTGTAGGCCAGTAATATCCGGTTTGTAATACTTTATGTGCTGTTCTTCGTTCAGCAAAATGTCCTCCACATGGCCCGTCATGGCAGGCTTTCAAGATATCAAAGATTTTGTCCTCTCGAATACATCTTCTGATTTCCATATCTGCACCTGTGTGAAATAAATAGCCCCCAACCCACGAAAATCGAGTGCTTTTCTGAACAATCTGCTTCCGTTCATTGGGGGTTAAATGTTTTGGAAGCTTACCTACTGCAAGGTAGTTAGCAACATCAGCGTACCAGGGAGTCTGAACAGCGACAGCAAATAAGTGTTCGTCTGGAAATTGGTCCTCGACCGCTGCTGCTTCAACTGATTTTGGTATTCGTGAGAGGAAATCAGCTACAGGGTTTTCTTTCCCCGGTCGATCTCTGATTGTAATATCAAACTCCTGCAACAGGATCAACCACCTGGTTATTCTTCCATTTGTAACAGGCTTGTTTGCTAAATACTTAATAGCAGAATGGTCTGTATACAAAATAATAGGATAGCCTGTGATATAGTGTCTAAATTTATTAACAGCGTGTATCACAGCTAAAAATTCTTTTTCGGTGACAGTGTAATTTAATTCAGCCGGAGCCAAATTTTTGCTGATGTAATAGATGGCGTATGGTCTTTTATCCTCTTCTTGGCCCAGAACTGCACCGATTGCTGTGTCTGAGGCGTCAGTTGAAATTTGGAATGGTAAATTCCAATTAGGTCCTCAGAGAACTGGAGCTGTAGATACCAGTTTCTTTAATTCTTTGAAAGCTCGATCACATTTCTCTGTCCATAAGAAGTCAACATTTCCAGTTAATGCATGTAAAGGTGCGGCAATATGTGAATAATGTTGTATGAATCGTCTATAATACCTAGAAAAACCAAGAAAACTGCGTACCTCTGTTTGATTAGTGGGGGTTGGAATAAGCAAAAGTATTTGAATTTTGGCCGGGTCTACCTGAATACCAGCTGCTGAAATATAGTGTCCCAAAATGAGTCCTTCGGTCATCATCATGTAACACTTTTAGTGACTCAAGCAAAGTCTGGTAGCGATGCAGCGCTGTAGGACTTTTTCGAGAGTATCTAGAACTGGATCAAAGTCATCTCCATATGGTGTGAAATCATCCATGTAGACTTCCAGTCCATCATTAATTAAATCTGCAAAGATGCTAAGAACAACCCTTTGGAATGTGTCCGGAGCATTACATAAACCAAAAGGTAAGACTCGATAAGCGAACGTTCCCCAGGGACAAGTAAAGGTAGTCTTATCCTAGTCTTCAGGGGCAATCTGAATCTGATTGTATCCGCTGAAGCCATCCAAGAAAGAAAAGAATTTCTTGCCTGCTAAGGTGTCCAGTTCCTGATCTATGAATGGGAGAGGGAAGTGATCTTTCTGTGTGGCTTTGTTTAATTCTCTATAATCCACACAGATCCTCCATTTCCCGTTCTTTTTAGGTACTACCACAAGTGGAGAGACCCATTTGCTGTCAGAAATAGGATAAATAAAATTAACGTCTAAAAGTTTCTGAAGCTCAACTTTTACAATATCTTTTAAATGGGGGTTGAGTCTTCTTTGCGGTTGACGAACAGGTCTTGCATCTTTTTCGATATAAATATGATGTGTGCATAGCTGGGGATCAATCCCTTTCATATCGAGATAGTCCCATGCAAATGCCTCCTGATACTTTCGTAACAGCTGGATGAGTTTTGTCTCTTGATCTGGTGTCAGATTAGCGTTAATATTTAAAGTTTTCCCCGGTTCAATTTCCACTACTTTGCTATTAGCGACAGAAGTCACGGGTATAATTTGGTCATGTTCGTCTTTCAGGGGATCCTCCTCTAATTCATTATCAAATGCCGCTTTTATCGTAAAACATTGTGTATACGATGTGGATTCTGTTTGATTAATGAATTTATTGATGGCATCGTCTTCCGTTTGATCTTTGAAATCTAGCGCTTCCTGGACTGTTAATGGGGGTCTAATATTGTCAATGATATATGAGGGAGAGGGCAGGTTGGTTCTCATCATCGTGATGCTTGGCTGCGCTGGAGGGTACAAGATTAAATTTTTGATATCTGGCCCTCTGGTTATGGTCATGTTTCCCTGCCGGCAACCAATGTAGGCGTCAGCAGTAGCGAGCCACGGTCTACCTAGAATTAGCGGATGTCCATCTAGTCGGGTTTTTGGATTAATTATCAGGAAATCGGTCGGGTATTCCCAGGAGTCCACTGAAACCATGACATCATACAAGGTGCCTTCTGGTCTAATTACTGATCGGTCAGCTAGTTCTAACAAATTGGAAGTAGGTTCTACCGATGTAATTCCGAGCTTCTGGCAAGTCGATGTTGTCAGGATGTTAATTGCAGCTCCTAGATCAACTAAGACGTTGGTCAAGGTCTGCCCATAGATTTGAACAGCGAGAATTGGGTTTCCAGGGTCCTCGTATTTAACTGGCGTTTCTTTTCCTGATAGGAGGTCGGATAAGGTGCCGACTACCTAGACTCTTGGGTTAGAGGTTACATTTCTTTTTGATTTTCTGATACACAGGTCTTTTATGGTTTTTTCATATATGGGGATATCTTGTATAGCTTGGAGGAATGGAATCCTTATATACAAGTTTTGTAGTTCTCCCAAAATATCAAAATCTGGATATTGCGTTGGTCGTGGAATGGCCAATCGTTCTGGGAAAGGTGGAGAGGATGTAATTACTTGATGATGGGCCTGGTCTTTATTTACATCTTTCTGTTGTGACGGCTGTTCTATAGGTAACTGATCTTCAATGTGAGTTGTTCTATGTCCCTCAGTTTCTATTATTCGCCCAGATCTTAACTGAAGATCATTGCACTCCTGCAGATCAGGTTCAATCTCTGAGGATTCTATAGTTTGAAGAGATTGAACTGGTCTATTATTCGGATTGGGGTTGGGTTGGGCTGGGAGCTGCGGTATCAGATTAGGCTGGGGATTTTGTTGTAGGGCTGGCAGAGTTGGTTGAGGGAGTGGAATTGATCATGCTGGCTGATATGTCGATTTTGGCCAGTTTGTCTGCCAGGGTGTACCTTGCGAAGTAGAAGGGGTCCATTGCGGAGGATATGAATTATTCTGCCAATATGGTGGGGGATAAGGGAAGTTTGGCCAACCAAATTGGTTCATCCAAGGATTCGGAGTAGGAAACATTTGAGGTGACCAATTCAAAAACGGGGGCTGAGACTGGTTTTGCCACATATTCTGTTGCTGAGCATTGAACTGCGGGGGTTGAAAAGAAGAGGAGGGGTCTGAAAACATACCAGATTGCCTTGGCTGCCATTGACGATGCTGGTTAATAAAATATGCTGATTCTGGCTCCTCTTCTGCTTCTCTGTATACTGCCTTCAAACCAGGAAGTGAGGGGCAACTTTCAGTCAGGTGGTCCTTGGTACAGATAGCACATGCTTGGACTGTATCCAGCGGGCATTCCTTGTGGCTATGTTTCTTCTTGCATCGGGGGCAAAAAATCGCTAGATTCTGTTCCGCCTCTGCTTGCTTCTGTTTAGCCTGCACAATATCAAGCTGTGTAGTTAATGTCCCCAGGATATCAGTTTTAAAATTTTCTAGCAAATTTCCAAGTTCCACACGCGTTACTCCCTCTGTTGATGTTCTGTTATCTCTGATAAAGTGATCATATTCTGCTAGTTTTAACCTTGTGCTGCCTCTTGAGCTCCTGATACACAGATCAATGATGTCAGCAAAATTTTCCTGATAAATGTCTCCTTTCCCCATAATATTCAACGTTTCAATCCATTGTTCTTTCATACCTCTGATTAATGCGGTTGTCAACACGTTATCAGACAGAGGTAACGATGCATAGGGGGATCTTTGCAAGTTATATTGGAAACATTCTACATATTCTTCTAGAGTTTCGTTTGGTCTGGCTGACATTTGAAATATTTCATCTTTCAGTTCTCTTGACCTACAGTAATCCTGATATTTCTTTAAAAAGGCTTCTTTCATTTGATCCCAATTGTTAATAACCCCACCACCTAAGCCCATAAACCATCTTAAAGCAGCGCCTTTTAATGTGGAGGGGAACAATTTTAGTTTCTGGGGATCGGTGGTGTAATCGTATCCTCTACATAATACATCAAATTTGAACAAGAATGCATCCGGATCTTCTGATGTAAGGCCATGAAATGTGGGGATATGCTGGAGAGGGATAGCTTTCATGGGCGCATTTACTGCAGAATCTACTACAGGATATTGTAGTGTGGAGGTCTGGGTGTTTGGCTGATTCTGCGCCATGGGATCGAATATATGCCAGTAACCTTCAGGAATTTCCAAGAGAGTGTTCCTTGGTTGAAAAGGGGTAGTCTTAACAAGGATTGTTTTAACAACACTCCCTTTATCAGGGATAATGATGGTCCCAACTGTCTGAGATGAATGAATTCCTTCAACGAGGATTTTTGCAGCGCTTCCTTTATCCGGGATTTTTAAAGACTGGTTTGGTTCAATAGGAGATCTAGGTTCCTCGATTTCCCCTGTCTCTCCTCCTCCTTCGCAAAGGTTACTAAGATTCCCTTCGTGCAATAATCCAGGAGTCAGATTTTCAATTTCTTGAAAGTCCTGCTCCTCTGTTTTATTGTGCACTTCAGCAAAGGCTTCAGATGGTGATCCCGAGGCCTGAAGGGAACTAGTAGGCTGTTTAGAATTGATTTTCCTATAACCTACTGATGGCTGAGATTCGGCTTTCTTATAGATTTCGTCTATGAAGGTCGTTCGTCCAAGGGTCACCGGCCCCTTGGATTTTTCGACTTTGGATGGAGGCTTTTGATCTTTTTCTGGCTTTTTCTGCTTAGTCATGCACTCCAATTAATCTACTAAATCCTATTTAACCAATCAATTCTGCTAGGAAAGCGGACGGTGGAGCAGGGATTTTACATGCTCCGCACGCAGGTTCTTACCTTCCGTTTTTAAAATCCAACTCTCCCCTAGCAGATTCGTACACTACCCTATTTAAAAGACAAATGGCTATACCCTTTCCCCGGCAACGGCGCCAAAATGTAGAGCTGTAAAAAGGGTCTTTCTCACCTCTAGTTATCTCACATTACAAGTCAATCCGGGGGTGTTTTGTCATTGTAAAGGGTATCTCAATTTGAGGCTATTTGTCAGAGTAATGCTTAGTAGTATAGGTCTAAGAAATACAAGAGTAAACGGATGCTAAGCTATGGCTAAATTACTGCATAAAGAAATCACACATGGGAACTTTATCAGTCAAGGGTACGGAAGTAGTAACCCATCCCTCTAGAAACTGACGAAGAAAAAGGAATTAGAGTATGGATCATGGATCTGGGAGCATAATAGCGTCTGCTGTGTCTCACGACAGCCTTGATCCTCCTCCCACACTAAACCAGTGAATGTAAATAAAAGGAACGGCAAGAAAGCAGAATGGAACGGCAATTCAGAAATGGAACAACACTTTCAGAAATGAAA
>Ga0181464_1000542_pt1 | contig 16765 bp, 7 predicted proteins | sample InSIn2gowninarea_FD_119074 | JGI IMG/M metagenome (GOLD analysis project Ga0181464, IMG submission 119074) | Clean room microbial communities from NASA Spacecraft Assembly Facility at Jet Propulsion Laboratory, Pasadena, California, USA -... ...
TGGCAATATAGTATATTAACACTAGTAGGGACCAAGTAGACTTACCTCCATTGTTTGGGAATTCGACCAAGAGAGAGAGCCAAAGTTCATAGCTTCCCAGTTCATCGCTCACGCTCATGGTATTTTATACTTGCCTTTCTTTCCTGTGCACTATAGACTTATACTTTAGAGGCTAGAACATGGACAAGACAAACCCTCAACCTTGTACCTCACCCTCCAGGTCATATGCATGCGAGGATCATATATAAATGGATTTGATTCTATTTATTCATTGCAAGGACGTCTATATGGATAGCAATATCGTATGTGAAAACGTATATATGCGCTTTCAACCTGTTTATAAGAGTAGAGCTAGTGGAATTAGAAGGACCAGCGTAGATATGCGAGTCTAAGTGTGAAACGTAGTAAAGTAAATGATTCCGCGTAAGAGAAGAGGCAAAGGCTTAGGTGGCAGAGATGGACCCAGTTGGAGTTTCAGAGCCATAACCTGAGGAAACTAACTCATTGAAACGAAGTGGTAACTCATATATAAGGAGATTACGGAATCTCACTCTTTCTTAGAATGAGATGAATGGCATAATGATATATGTCATTATTGTATTATCTATTTTCTTATTGTTTCTGTAGACTGTAAAACATTATTGGTAGTTTCATAGCCAATTTGTAGGTAAACTACCGAAAATGGACTGGGCTTTGAGGGTAGGTGATTTAGGTAGCGCCTTACCTTGGTTTTACAAGCATGTCAGAGAGAGCTACTCAGGATCCACGAAGTGGCCTTTTCATTAGCCCTTTCAAATCGTACCAGAAGCTCATATATAACGAGATAATATCAAGAAGTTCCCCTCCTTCTCTCTCAAAAAGTACCTCAATGAGTACTTGGGGGCAAGATCGGCCGGGATTGAACCGGTCGGGCTGAAGCTCCTCTGCTTCCCGATCTTCGACGACACCATAATAAAGGTAGATTTTGCAACAGCTTCGGGTCATTCAAAAAGTAAGATCAACAATAATAATGGATCAAGGAACTAAGAGCGTTTCCAATACCGGAGGCTAAGCAGTTGGGATCGTCCCGTCTGAAAGTAACGGAGAAAGTGGCTCTATATATTGATCGGCTCTATAGCGCGCTATCCCAAACCATTCCATAGCCACCACTTACCGATCCCACCTACACTCATGCTGCCCTTGCTCCCTCTTCCGCTAGCTGCTGGTCTTACTGGTGCTGGTGCTGCTACTCGTGCTTATGGGTACGGGTCTTCATCTACTGCTGCTAGTGTTGCTGGTGCTGGACCAATTGCTTAATCTACTGTCTTTGCTAATAGTGCTGCTGGCTTGACTGCTGCTCGTGAAACGGGGTCTTACTACTGCGTGACCTTTAGGAATCACGTTACTATCGTACCAAATGGAAAAGAGTCCCCGGGCGCCCTATTACCTATAGGCTGGTTCGCTTTAGCACGCTGTTACGTAGATAAGACTGGCACGAGGTAGGGTTTCTGGATCGAATCACTCCAACTCTCGAGGCAGTAGAGGTGACTGTTCGTCCCCTTGAGCACTATGCCAAAGTTCGGTCATGACCAGGTGGACTACTTGAAGCAATTTGAACAGTGATGGCCACCACCAGAGAAGGTGAACAGGAGCCCTATCTACCCGATTGGCCAACATCGATTCGATCAATTGTGTGACAGGCCCGCTCAACTGAAAGAGCAGGCTAAGAGCCACTCGGAGACTGACGACGCCCCATAGTTTGGATAGGCATGAATATCGGAAAGGCGGATTGGGATTGCCTTGAAGCGACCGAATGCCCCTCCTTAGATAGTTTAGTGGAATAGGGGCGTTGCGTGGCTAATCAAATGCATCGGAGAAAGCATGCCAACCAGGTTCAGTTGTCCGCTGTTTCACATTCCCTGGCTCTTCCAAGCCCACCCAAACCCGTTTCATTCGGAGCAGTGGTTCAGAGATTGATTATTGGCTGGGCCAAACGTGCGAAGCAGAAGACAGTCTTATAGTCATATCCCAGGCGATCATCAAGTTCCGGATGAGCGCATTCATCTAAATGTGAGGCGTTCGAACCCTTCAAATTGATACTGCTCCATTAGCCACGGAACACTGGAACCATCCCGCTATTTTGTGCCAGCAACTAAAGAATTGTTCTCTCCCGTACCATCTTACCGGTCATTCCAGGGGGGTTGGAGAGGGCTAGCCGCGTAATCATTGAACCCCAGTCAATAAAACCTTCAGAGTTTCTAGAGTTGCTAATTGAAGGTAGGGGCGGTGCCATGAACGGGTTGATGGTTTCGAGGGTGGAGATCAAATCACTCAACCAAAAATCACTCGTACAATCACTCGTATGAACATAGGTACCGTGGGACGAGGGAGCCCATGTGAAATAGGAGCCTGTGTTTGAATCTCCAGTTGGGCTACTGACTGTTTAGACTTAAACAACATAAGAGTTCTCCTTGAGCAACCAACATCATGAGCTTTCAAAAGGCAGGATCGAGTCTCAAAAGTTCCAGTATCCATATGTGAAAAATGTCATGGTGATCTCCCTTCCCTTCTCTACGTGGAAAGGTGTCTCTCTCTTAAAGACCCTTCCTTACGAATAAGAGAGGAAATCACTTACATAGATGCACTGTTCGCCCTTTGATGCTTCATTCTGCTAGTGATCCTCATGTTCAAATGTGTGGTCATGACGGTGGAAGGGGAATGGCCGGGTCAGGGTATCTTGACTTGAAAATCCCGGGTCACTTCAATAGGCGGGTACCTTAAAATGTCGACCCCTCCCCTGCTGCTTGTTATTCGTGAATTGGTCGGGGGCCTGGGTCGTAAAAATAGGATTCGTTGGGCAATTCCCTCCTCCCGATGGGCCCGCTCTCCAGTGGATAGTGCTCGGTTGTCCCCTGCTCGTTTGTCTCCTGGTCCAAGGTCTTTGGCGGTAGAAGGTTCAGCTCATCGTGTCGGTGGAGAAGGAGAGTCGGTGTCTAGTGGCAGATACCCACTTCTTATTACTTCCTCTACCAAGCCTACTACTTACTAGTTCAAAAGCTAGAAAAAGATGGAATGAAGTCCTAGATCAAGGCCATCAAAGTGGAGGGCTACATCGGTGCTGCACCATGCTACTTATACTCTAGGGTTTGTCTCTGGTTGAAGGCCTTTGTCCCTTAGGCCGATGATAGGTGTTTGGTAGGAGTTGTTGGTTCCTGTATCTGATTCAAGAGCTAGAGTAGTAATGAAACAAGACTTCCATTATAAGCTATAGTTCATGAACAAGACCTGGAATTGAAACGATTGTTTGATAACCACACTAACATTTTCATCAACAATACTTTTTCTATTCCTAGAATCTCAATCTACATATACCTTTGAGATCTCAGATACATATAGCTGTTATATCTCAGTAAGAGGGTTCCTTCCGTTAGAGCTTGATATTGAGGTTGGTTATATGTTAAAACATCTCTACGTGGTGTTGAGGTTCTCATGGATCTCCTATAGAACCTGTTGTTAGAGCTTATATTAGGATTGCAGTAGTATGAGGTTGTATTTCTCCTTGTTGTTAGAGATATCATAGTGATTAGTTAGTAATAGATTTCATCTATATCCTCTATACTTATATCCGATCCTCTATACTTCATATTTCTGCTTTGACATCTATTCTTAAAGAGAATTCTACTCCTAATGGTTCTCATCTAAGAATCTAAACGACTATTGAAAGATAACAACAATCTGAATTTCCTAATCCTGCTGCTCTTTCACATAATAACTATCTGAAACTGGTTCATCAACAGCTAACAAATTTCTGATGTATCATAATGTATAAAGGTTTTGATAGGTGCTGCTATGAAGCCCCATCCATTGATAGTTGTAGCTTCCCCCTATGATCCCAATGAGAATACTCAGCCGGAAAACCAAAGGCCAGAAAACACTAATTCTGTTTCCCCAAATCATCAAAAACCGCCAAAACTGGAGATTATAAACATGAATGATCCGGCCAAAGCCCCACTGAGCAATTCTTATCAGGATAGGTAGGATGCCAATGTGACCGAGGGTGACTCCAGGGTGGTGAGCTTTGTTCACTTAGCATTCTCCTTGCACTAGGAAGCGCAAGCCCCTCCGGGACCTTTGGTATTTAGTATTAGAGCTAACCTAGTATGATTGCTGATCGAAAAGTAGTTGTGTTGTCTCCTTTCACGCCTCCTATTGTATATGCGACTAGAGTTGATGCCAGCGCCAGAATTATGAATCAGATGATCCCGTGCAAATGAATTCCGGCATTTCTTTGAGCTCTCGGAGTAGCTACTAAACACAGCACATGGCAACTGCTCCCATCTTCCGGTGATATGGTGGTTCTTTTGATCTTGTAGATTTCATTCCCCTTAGATATGGGCCTCCTTCCTCTGATTCTCCTCTTGTTTCAACTGCGCCTAAGAATGATGATAATATGCCAGCAGTAGCGGAGCTTTCTCTTGATCGGAACTTGATCTGTTGATGAAAGAAGTGCCTTCCTGTATGTTTCTTCGTCAAAGATTATGGTTGCTAGGCAAAAAAATGGGAATGAATTGATTAAAGCTTATGAATTGAAACCTCCAGGCAAAGCCCTACCTACTGAGCAATTCTTATAAGGATAGGTGGGATATCTACACAGTGATGACCCGCTAGTTGAACAGGGTAACTCCCTATTGGTAGTTTAGTTTAGTTTAGCTAGCTGAGCCTTCTCCTCTGGTCTTTGGTCTTCGACCACCTTGCTAGCACATGCTAATCGAAGGCCTACCCACTCCCGGTAGTTCAAGCTTGTATAGATATAGAATATTTATGCTATTTATGAAGAGAAGAAACTCTTTCTTGTGAGAGCCCGGTGAGCAGAGGCGCCGTGGGGTTGCCCTCCCAATCTTAGTCCACGTACAACTCTTCATGCGGCCCTCCATCATGTTATTAGTCATTGCTGCCGGGTAATCACGTCTTGAATATGAGCTCTAAACACATTCAAATGACATAACCTCTATCGTGGGGACTACCATTCCAAAGATTAGAGAGGCGGTATCTGAGTCCACGGATCCAGTACTTCACTACCATAAATTGAATCGGAGGGATGGGCTCCAAACCCCAATCACAGAGACAGATCTACGGATGCCTTAGGTATGGGTCTCGGGACGGTCTGTTTCAAATGCTCAGTATCCATCATTCGTGCACAGTAACTGGTATGCCTCTATTGATCCCGATAGGTGGGGCGGGCTTACCGTAATCAATAGGTGCTATGTCCCCGCGTGCACGCTATTATAAACGTATCACGGTCTTGTTTCCTATACCTTGATTCCCAGGGTATCAATTGGTACGTGGTTAAGTAGCGAACAACCAATACCTTGACCATATAGGTAAATGACTTGGTTCAATCTGTCTGGCATGTTCCTTCCAGGCTAAGGTATAATGCAACTGAGCTGTCCCAATGACTTTTTTGAGATATAGAAAATACAATATATGGCGTATCAATGACAACATAGCACTGGTAGGGATCAATAAAAACAAATCCAGTGGACAATGGAACCTACTGAAGTTATTGTAATAGGCTAATATTCTCTGAGGCAATCCATAACTATATAATTCTAGTAGTTCAAGTACATTGTAGGGTAGGAATGAAAGGATTATAACCCCCGGCCGGATACAGCAGCGGTGGACCTTTATAATGCATTATCCGCAAAGTACGGCAGGGATCTAGGAACCAACACTACTTTGAGCTCCTCTCACCACCTGGGCAGTCGTCCGCTCCCAAATATGACAGGAAGGAGTCGACATAGAAGCGGAATCTTAGGGATAACCTCACTCTACCTCTGTCACCTCTAGCTAGGTTTACATAGAGAATTGATTGTTGCACGCAGCGAGAAAAAATGCCCATCCGGCAATTAGAGGTAGCTGTGGAATTGTACCAATGAGAAAGACTACAATCTGAACTATAAATGAGAGATAGCGCAGAAACTTCACTTCACTTACTTTATATGTTTCCCCGCTCATCGCTTTGGAGAATCGAACCCTTCATATGCTACACCCTGATATTTCGTTGGATCGGACTTCAGGTCAATCAGCAGACCTTTGAGATTCAAGCTTTGTATCCGTGGTATAAATCAAATCGTCGATTCCAACCCCGCATATTCTTTTGTATCGATAAGACATATTACCTGTTTATGATCATTGGAAGTTGAGATCGGGAGCTGGCATCAGAGTACCCTTTCTTCTCTCTGAGTATGGCTATTTATATGAGTGTGGCGTTGAATGAAGCATATATATATATGGATTTTGAGATATGTTGGGGTCTTGGGATTATGGTAGGCCCTATAGGTGACTAGGGAAGTGTGCGCGCATAGCAACTTATGTTGGTCAAATGAATTAGTCAAATGTCGGCGGTTGGGTAGATGGGCTGGGTCGATAAGTAAGATGTGCGCTGGGTGCATGAGGGGCGTGCATGTGGGACGTGTGGTGAGTGTCCGTTGCCTCAGTCTCAGTGTCTGGTGTCATTCTCTTCTTCCATAATGTTATATATGGATAGATGGTTTCACTCGAATAGAAAGTAGTCTAGTATTGATAAAAATTGTCAGTCTCTAACCCAGTATATCTACGTCTATAACACAACACAGCTAAGTGCTATTGGCTATGGCATATTTCATATAATTGGTGACGTCCTGACCCCGGAATATGTGCACGGATCCCGGACTGACTGACTCACACCCGGGCTAACTGACCTGATTGTGTATCCACTTGGCTATCGGCAGCTCTCACTCGTTCTCCACTCGTTCGTTTATGCGGGAGGTTCTATCTTATGGTTCTATCTTCCGGCTCCGGGGTGTCTATCTCGAGCGGTATCGCTCCATCCTCATGGGGGTAGCTATCCTTAAAACCTCATGGGGGCAGGTAGCAATCCAACCAACCAAGCTCAAGGGGCAAGCGGTATCGCTGTTTCCACCCTCATGGGGCAAGGTCGATGAGTAATCGTGTTCCCGTCAGTATCAGCTCTGAGTCACTGTGTTCCGTTCTTCCGTCAAAGTGAGCATGGAGGAACAGTGTCAGGTGCAGCTCGCTCTGTAAGCTCTGTAGCGTGAACCATCAGGGGCAAGCTGTGGCGATCCAACCAACCAACTAACCTAAAGGGGGAAGGGTCGAAGCGTATGTCTTACACGGGGTAAAGCGTTAGAGCTTCCTGGGCAGGTTCCTTCTTACGCGGACTGGGTGGACTTCTCTTTTCTCTCGTCTGTCGGTAAGGGTACTTGGAATGGGTGCACCTCACGCTGGGGGAAATGAGAAAGCAAGCAAACCAAGTTCATCATATCCAGGGATAGCAAGATCTCCACCTTCGGCAAGGAGCAAGTGGTATGGATCAGCAGATAGGTTAACTGTGTACTTTAGGTGTTTTCACTGTTTCACGATGGGTTCTTTCTCTCTCGGGTCTACTGTAATGGGGTGTATATGTACGTATATAAAAAAAAGCTCTAGTCAATCTATGTTGATGTGATGTTATTAGCTGTAATAGGTTAGGTTAGTTGTAGCTTAGTGGTGGCCGTTGGTGTCCTTCCTTACTGGGCGAACTTATTGGGCGGGTGCCTTCTTACTTGGCGGACAGTTAGCTCTAGGCTCAGGCAGGCAGTAAGATCGATCACAGGTAGGTGTGACGCAAAGGGCAAATCCTTCTGTCCACCCCGTCACGGGCACATAATTCGTCAAGCCCGCCGCAATCTAGCCAGCGGCAAGCCCGCCGTAAAGTTATTGTCTCCAGGTCGAAATGGATATATGGACAGGTATCAATCGATCTCTCAGGCAGTCAGGTCGATATAAATCAGTTCGATGAAGGCAATGAGGTGTCGATGAAGGCAGTTCGTAAAGTCGAAGGTGGTTCGCCCCGGGTCTGTTGGTCGAAGCATCATTGTTGGGTGGTGCCGTCTGTCTAGCGTAAGGTGGGTGTATAGCCAGGCATCAAGCAATTTGTCCGTGTCAAGTTCTCCGTCGGAAGTTCACAAGAAGAGATCGACGGGTATCAATCAAGATCTCGATCAGCGGGTAGATGTGTGGGCTGTTTGGGTTCGCTGTGATACGACGGGTGGGGAACATAGCTGTTAAGTTTCACTGTGGGCTCGCTGAACTGTGGGTGTGATGGGTGCTAGCCTCGGGTGGTTTCGTCTAGCTTCACGGTCTAGCGCTAAAGGCAATTCCCAGTTCATCGTCGGAAGTTAGCAAGACGGACATCGAGAGAGAGAGAATACGGGCATCATCAAGAGAGAGGGGGGGGGATCAGTTCGAAGGGAGCAAGATATAGATCAATCAGCCGGCGGCAGCAAGATGATCTCTAAGGCAGGTCTAAGGTAAATGGAATTGGAGTTGCACCAATTGGCAATGCCAAAAGGGACAGCGCCTAGCTTCTATTAATGAGAAGGGGGGGGAAGTAGTTCAGGTCAGGTTATCGTAGCTAAGTTACCTGAGCATCTATCTATAAGGAAGGTTACGAGCATGCCATCCTTGAGGAGAAAGGAAAGGTGCGGAAGATCTGTACGCACCAGATACAGTGCTGCACCTTTGACCGATGAGATGGTTTTGTATCATGAGGAGGGAGCCTTTGACCGATGAGATGGCGGGGAAAGAACAGAAAAGCAGGAATGATCGGCTGAGGGTTGCTTCCGGACTACTGCTTGCACGTTAGCTGAGGGTCACAAGATATTCTTTTGAATGAAAAAATCGATGCGCAAGCAGGCTCGACCAACGCCATCAAATGGAATCGTGTGTTGAACATGAGGCTTACAATGGCCTGGGATGAAATGAAAGACTATTTGGTTGGTCGGTGAGATCTCTGCAATTATATACGTAATTACGTATATAATATCGCGTAATGAAATAGATAAGTCATTCTGAAATGCATCTATTATATATGTAATTACGCTTTAGCGTCGTATGGGATCGTAGCTCGAATCATCGATCCGTAATATCGTATACAAATAGATATCATTATATATGTCATTATGCATTTCTTCCAGTCATGATGCTAACGCAGGCTCGACCATCAGGCCCGGTAGGGTGAGGGACGAACTCTCGACTATAAGGCCGCCATCGACTCACTATTCATATGGTGAGGGAAAGGGCCGCCATCGATAAGCCACTTCCTCCCTCGTGAGAGAGATCTTTGTATACGATATTCTGAGATTAGGGATCGATTATGAGTATGAGAGCCCGTAATTACATATATAATATATGCATTCACGCTCTATCGATCGAATAATGAATTCGATAGCATAATTACATATCTAATATATGCACTGTGGTCTGCTCGAGAAAGTGTCGAAATGACGCGTAGAGATCATAAGAGCGACAATGACGTAATGACGTAGAGAATGGCTTTTAGGGGAAGAAATATAGGACCTGTGCCGGTCTTATCTGACTTGCCTACGCCGGGCAACCCAGCCAGTAATGAATGCATTCATTGCCGAAGTACTTATCGATTCCTTACGGGGCTTTGGTCGAGCAAGCGGTTCGTCCCCTCATCCTTGCCCCGCGAAGGGAGATCAGGTTATCCTACCTAAGGTCAGGATATCCCTTGGGAAGGATATCCCTTACGTTATGCTCAGGTAAGCAACGTAGATCTATAGTTCATTCTGGGATCACCTCCATTGACAATGCATATATTATATGTAATTATGCATTCTAGGGTGAGCCAGCCGAACTCTCGACTAAAAGGCCAGGCCGCCATCGCCGCCATCGAGATCTATTTACCCACCCACCCAGCGAATACCCGAGCATAGGTCCGGGATGGACTCACTCTGAATATGGCGCCGCCATCGAGAGGTACGTTTAGTGGCTCGACTACGCCATCAGGGCGAGAAAGCGAGGCGCCAACCAAGTGTCAGTAGCGGGACGTTCTGTCAATCGGGGAAGGGACAACACCTGGAGATATCAGAAGTGAGAATGCTGACATGAGTAACGATGAATCATGTGAAAAGATCGCCTGCCGCCAGTTCCAGGATTTCGTGTTTGTAGCGACCTGCACGAATAACGACTAAAGCAGTGAATTTCCTTCTCCGTGAAGATGCGGAGTACCAATAGAGGGTCAGAATCCGTCTTTACTCTCTCTTATTGGTGGGCGAGGCGTGTTCGTGCGCTGTATTCTATTCTGTATAATTAAGGGGCTAGTATAGTGGGCTAGGCGTGTTCGTGCGACCCGCTGTCTTATATTCTAAGTACTGTTCACTAACAGTGCTATAAGGTAGGTGGGCATGGTCCGACTGAGATGAAGCTATGGTGGAAAGACGAAGGCCTCCAATGAGCGGAGCAACTGATACGTATAGCCTCAAGTGGTAATCTCAGTTCACTCCTTCCCTGATTACAGGCCCGGTAGGGACTCACTATTCATATGGTGAGGAAAGCGCCCTCTCTTTTTAGTCGAGAGTTCGCTACCTCACCCTCCGGGTCCTCAGCTGCGGGTAAGATTCTCAGGCAGGGTCTAATTGGCCCTAAAGGGGAAAGAGTGATGGCGTTGGTCGAGCTATGCTTCGCATCCTCCTATGAAGAGGGGAAGAAAGATAGATCTGCCAGACCTTAACATGTGTGCCGGGCGTGCGACCCATCAACCTACTAGCAATGGGGGAGAAAACCCCCAATAGCATGTCGCAACAAAAGCTTGATTCGAGGCGTCAGCAGGACACACTTGCGCTGCTGGGTGATGCGAGAATTTGTGTAGGGATCGATCTAGCCATGAGCAGGTTGAAGAGAGCTCCTTGTCTGATTACAGACAAGCGATATACATTCCTTCCCGATTACAGGAAGCGCCCTCCCGGGTCCTTGCCCTCAGAAGCGCAAGCCCCTCCGGGACCTTCCCGATTACAGGAAGCGCCCTCCCGGGTCCTTGTCTGATTACAGACAAGCGATATACATTCCTCACCCATATGAATCGGTGAGTCCCTCACCATATGAATAGTGAGCCCCTACCGGGCCTGCCGGGCCTTGTCTGATTACAGACAAGCGATATACATTCCTTGCCCTCAGAAGCGCAAGCCCTCCGGACCTCACTTCTTTGGGGAAGGTGAGCTTCCAAATCCCTCTCCTCTCCTCTCGATGGCGGCCTTATCAGTCGAGCACCTAAAGGTTCAATTTACTTATTGGGTGGGGGGGCTATGGTCGAGAATGAATGAGTGATTGGTTCGGGAAGGCACCGGAGGGACAAGCGGCTTCGCACCTTCGATAGTCAAGTTCCAGCGCTCTCCGAAAGTACCAGTTGCGGTAAGCAGTTCGTTCTACTCGCTTGGGATTGCCAAAAGTATTCCTTCTTTCCGTTTGGTTAGCGGTCAGTAGTAACTAGAGCCCACGGCAGGTGCCGCAGACCGTAGAGAGAGTTTGAGTTCCGTTCGCATATTGAAAAGGTGGAGGCAAGCGCTAGTGAAAGTCAGTTTCGGTTAGCGGGACAGCTGGAAGTCGAGGGTTACTTTCAAGCAATAACAATAAGTAGGCGCAGTTGGAAAGCGATGCGCTCAAGCTTAGGCACCGAAGAAGATATCCATTCAAGTCACGACACTCACTTTCGGCTATCAGTTAGAAGAGAAGGCACTTGCTTAGCAGGCGTACGAGAAAATCATCTTGTTTTGGGGTACTCTTGGGAAGCATTTGAAACAGACCGTCCCGAGACCCATACCTAAGGCATCCGTAGATCTGTCTCTGTGATTGGGGTTTGGAGCCCATCCCTCCGATTCAATTTATGGTAGTGAAGTACTGGATCCGTGGACTCAGATACCGCCTCTCTAATCTTTGGAATGGTAGTCCCCACGATAGAGGTTATGTCATTTGAATGTGTTTAGAGCTCATATTCAAGACGTGATTACCCGGCAGCAATGACTAATAACATGATGGAGGGCCGCATGAAGAGTTGTACGTGGACTAAGATTGGGAGGGCAACCCCACGGCGCCTCTGCTCACCGGGCTCTCACAAGAAAGAGTTTCTTCTCTTCATAAATAGCATAAATATTCTATATCTATACAAGCTTGAACTACCGGGAGTGGGTAGGCCTTCGATTAGCATGTGCTAGCAAGGTGGTCGAAGACCAAAGACCAGAGGAGAAGGCTCAGCTAGCTAAACTAAACTAAACTACCAATAGGGAGTTACCCTGTTCAACTAGCGGGTCATCACTGTGTAGATATCCCACCTATCCTTATAAGAATTGCTCAGTAGGTAGGGCTTTGCCTGGAGGTTTCAATTCATAAGCTTTAATCAATTCATTCCCATTTTTTTGCCTAGCAACCATAATCTTTGACGAAGAAACATACAGGAAGGCACTTCTTTCATCAACAGATCAAGTTCCGATCAAGAGAAAGCTCCGCTACTGCTGGCATATTATCATCATTCTTAGGCGCAGTTGAAACAAGAGGAGAATCAGAGGAAGGAGGCCCATATCTAAGGGGAATGAAATCTACAAGATCAAAAGAACCACCATATCACCGGAAGATGGGAGCAGTTGCCATGTGCTGTGTTTAGTAGCTACTCCGAGAGCTCAAAGAAATGCCGGAATTCATTTGCACGGGATCATCTGATTCATAATTCTGGCGCTGGCATCAACTCTAGTCGCATATACAATAGGAGGCGTGAAAGGAGACAACACAACTACTTTTCGATCAGCAATCATACTAGGTTAGCTCTAATACTAAATACCAAAGGTCCCGGAGGGGCTTGCGCTTCCTAGTGCAAGGAGAATGCTAAGTGAACAAAGCTCACCACCCTGGAGTCACCCTCGGTCACATTGGCATCCTACCTATCCTGATAAGAATTGCTCAGTGGGGCTTTGGCCGGATCATTCATGTTTATAATCTCCAGTTTTGGCGGTTTTTGATGATTTGGGGAAACAGAATTAGTGTTTTCTGGCCTTTGGTTTTCCGGCTGAGTATTCTCATTGGGATCATAGGGGGAAGCTACAACTATCAATGGATGGGGCTTCATAGCAGCACCTATCAAAACCTTTATACATTATGATACATCAGAAATTTGTTAGCTGTTGATGAACCAGTTTCAGATAGTTATTATGTGAAAGAGCAGCAGGATTAGGAAATTCAGATTGTTGTTATCTTTCAATAGTCGTTTAGATTCTTAGATGAGAACCATTAGGAGTAGAATTCTCTTTAAGAATAGATGTCAAAGCAGAAATATGAAGTATAGAGGATCGGATATAAGTATAGAGGATATAGATGAAATCTATTACTAACTAATCACTATGATATCTCTAACAACAAGGAGAAATACAACCTCATACTACTGCAATCCTAATATAAGCTCTAACAACAGGTTCTATAGGAGATCCATGAGAACCTCAACACCACGTAGAGATGTTTTAACATATAACCAACCTCAATATCAAGCTCTAACGGAAGGAACCCTCTTACTGAGATATAACAGCTATATGTATCTGAGATCTCAAAGGTATATGTAGATTGAGATTCTAGGAATAGAAAAAGTATTGTTGATGAAAATGTTAGTGTGGTTATCAAACAATCGTTTCAATTCCAGGTCTTGTTCATGAACTATAGCTTATAATGGAAGTCTTGTTTCATTACTACTCTAGCTCTTGAATCAGATACAGGAACCAACAACTCCTACCAAACACCTATCATCGGCCTAAGGGACAAAGGCCTTCAACCAGAGACAAACCCTAGAGTATAAGTAGCATGGTGCAGCACCGATGTAGCCCTCCACTTTGATGGCCTTGATCTAGGACTTCATTCCATCTTTTTCTAGCTTTTGAACTAGTAAGTAGTAGGCTTGGTAGAGGAAGTAATAAGAAGTGGGTATCTGCCACTAGACACCGACTCTCCTTCTCCACCGACACGATGAGCTGAACCTTCTACCGCCAAAGACCTTGGACCAGGAGACAAACGAGCAGGGGACAACCGAGCACTATCCACTGGAGAGCGGGCCCATCGGGAGGAGGGAATTGCCCAACGAATCCTATTTTTACGACCCAGGCCCCCGACCAATTCACGAATAACAAGCAGCAGGGGAGGGGTCGACATTTTAAGGTACCCGCCTATTGAAGTGACCCGGGATTTTCAAGTCAAGATACCCTGACCCGGCCATTCCCCTTCCACCGTCATGACCACACATTTGAACATGAGGATCACTAGCAGAATGAAGCATCAAAGGGCGAACAGTGCATCTATGTAAGTGATTTCCTCTCTTATTCGTAAGGAAGGGTCTTTAAGAGAGAGACACCTTTCCACGTAGAGAAGGGAAGGGAGATCACCATGACATTTTTCACATATGGATACTGGAACTTTTGAGACTCGATCCTGCCTTTTGAAAGCTCATGATGTTGGTTGCTCAAGGAGAACTCTTATGTTGTTTAAGTCTAAACAGTCAGTAGCCCAACTGGAGATTCAAACACAGGCTCCTATTTCACATGGGCTCCCTCGTCCCACGGTACCTATGTTCATACGAGTGATTGTACGAGTGATTTTTGGTTGAGTGATTTGATCTCCACCCTCGAAACCATCAACCCGTTCATGGCACCGCCCCTACCTTCAATTAGCAACTCTAGAAACTCTGAAGGTTTTATTGACTGGGGTTCAATGATTACGCGGCTAGCCCTCTCCAACCCCCCTGGAATGACCGGTAAGATGGTACGGGAGAGAACAATTCTTTAGTTGCTGGCACAAAATAGCGGGATGGTTCCAGTGTTCCGTGGCTAATGGAGCAGTATCAATTTGAAGGGTTCGAACGCCTCACATTTAGATGAATGCGCTCATCCGGAACTTGATGATCGCCTGGGATATGACTATAAGACTGTCTTCTGCTTCGCACGTTTGGCCCAGCCAATAATCAATCTCTGAACCACTGCTCCGAATGAAACGGGTTTGGGTGGGCTTGGAAGAGCCAGGGAATGTGAAACAGCGGACAACTGAACCTGGTTGGCATGCTTTCTCCGATGCATTTGATTAGCCACGCAACGCCCCTATTCCACTAAACTATCTAAGGAGGGGCATTCGGTCGCTTCAAGGCAATCCCAATCCGCCTTTCCGATATTCATGCCTATCCAAACTATGGGGCGTCGTCAGTCTCCGAGTGGCTCTTAGCCTGCTCTTTCAGTTGAGCGGGCCTGTCACACAATTGATCGAATCGATGTTGGCCAATCGGGTAGATAGGGCTCCTGTTCACCTTCTCTGGTGGTGGCCATCACTGTTCAAATTGCTTCAAGTAGTCCACCTGGTCATGACCGAACTTTGGCATAGTGCTCAAGGGGACGAACAGTCACCTCTACTGCCTCGAGAGTTGGAGTGATTCGATCCAGAAACCCTACCTCGTGCCAGTCTTATCTACGTAACAGCGTGCTAAAGCGAACCAGCCTATAGGTAATAGGGCGCCCGGGGACTCTTTTCCATTTGGTACGATAGTAACGTGATTCCTAAAGGTCACGCAGTAGTAAGACCCCGTTTCACGAGCAGCAGTCAAGCCAGCAGCACTATTAGCAAAGACAGTAGATTAAGCAATTGGTCCAGCACCAGCAACACTAGCAGCAGTAGATGAAGACCCGTACCCATAAGCACGAGTAGCAGCACCAGCACCAGTAAGACCAGCAGCTAGCGGAAGAGGGAGCAAGGGCAGCATGAGTGTAGGTGGGATCGGTAAGTGGTGGCTATGGAATGGTTTGGGATAGCGCGCTATAGAGCCGATCAATATATAGAGCCACTTTCTCCGTTACTTTCAGACGGGACGATCCCAACTGCTTAGCCTCCGGTATTGGAAACGCTCTTAGTTCCTTGATCCATTATTATTGTTGATCTTACTTTTTGAATGACCCGAAGCTGTTGCAAAATCTACCTTTATTATGGTGTCGTCGAAGATCGGGAAGCAGAGGAGCTTCAGCCCGACCGGTTCAATCCCGGCCGATCTTGCCCCCAAGTACTCATTGAGGTACTTTTTGAGAGAGAAGGAGGGGAACTTCTTGATATTATCTCGTTATATATGAGCTTCTGGTACGATTTGAAAGGGCTAATGAAAAGGCCACTTCGTGGATCCTGAGTAGCTCTCTCTGACATGCTTGTAAAACCAAGGTAAGGCGCTACCTAAATCACCTACCCTCAAAGCCCAGTCCATTTTCGGTAGTTTACCTACAAATTGGCTATGAAACTACCAATAATGTTTTACAGTCTACAGAAACAATAAGAAAATAGATAATACAATAATGACATATATCATTATGCCATTCATCTCATTCTAAGAAAGAGTGAGATTCCGTAATCTCCTTATATATGAGTTACCACTTCGTTTCAATGAGTTAGTTTCCTCAGGTTATGGCTCTGAAACTCCAACTGGGTCCATCTCTGCCACCTAAGCCTTTGCCTCTTCTCTTACGCGGAATCATTTACTTTACTACGTTTCACACTTAGACTCGCATATCTACGCTGGTCCTTCTAATTCCACTAGCTCTACTCTTATAAACAGGTTGAAAGCGCATATATACGTTTTCACATACGATATTGCTATCCATATAGACGTCCTTGCAATGAATAAATAGAATCAAATCCATTTATATATGATCCTCGCATGCATATGACCTGGAGGGTGAGGTACAAGGTTGAGGGTTTGTCTTGTCCATGTTCTAGCCTCTAAAGTATAAGTCTATAGTGCACAGGAAAGAAAGGCAAGTATAAAATACCATGAGCGTGAGCGATGAACTGGGAAGCTATGAACTTTGGCTCTCTCTCTTGGTCGAATTCCCAAACAATGGAGGTAAGTCTACTTGGTCCCTACTAGTGTTAATATACTATATTGCCA
>Ga0181464_1000544_pt1 | contig 16744 bp, 15 predicted proteins | sample InSIn2gowninarea_FD_119074 | JGI IMG/M metagenome (GOLD analysis project Ga0181464, IMG submission 119074) | Clean room microbial communities from NASA Spacecraft Assembly Facility at Jet Propulsion Laboratory, Pasadena, California, USA -... ...
AGTTTATTTCTCTTTTCTAGAAATTGAAGAAATCAATCTATTTCAGTTATCAGTAAGCCCATTCCTATTTCTATTATTCCACCTCAGTCATTTGTGTTTCAAGCAGGAAGTTCCTATGTTCCACTTTCTAATTTAAATATGGCTTTCCCAAAATTCCTTCTGAACAAAAATGCACCCTTGAATCTAGATCAACCAATGAATGCAATTCCCCAAGATTATTTGAAATTGTTCGCCATATTTACAGGGGAGGGCGAAGTAACAATAGAGAAGCATATTGCTTCCTTCTGTGCATTTGCTGAGAAGCTGAATGTTGAATATCTGGATGTTGTAATGAGATTTTTTGTTCGGTCATTAGATTGGGAGGAAAGGAAGTGGTTTAAAACTCTTCCTACCAATTCTATTAATGCTTGGGAAGAGTTAGAAAAAAATTTCACACAAAGATTGGGTGAAAAGAAAGATCATGGATATTTCTTAATTGATTTCAATGCAATAAAGAGAAAACTTGAAGAGGAAGTGAATGAATTCATTAAGAAATTTAATAAAATGTATAATAGTTTTCAAGAAGAAATTAAGCCACCTCCTGCAGGAGAAAAAGTAGTATTTACAGGGGCATTTGACTCTGATTTTGGTTTCAGTTTAAGGGAGAGGAGATCTCCTACATTGGACCAAATACATACTGATGATCTGAATTTAAACAGGAATGAAACATATTACAAATATAACCATAAATATAGAGATGTAGCGGAAATAACACTTCATTTAATTAATATTAGATACTGAAATATGCTTACAAATAGAGTGGAAATAAGGCTAGCTCGGGCGATGGTAGCTTATCTCTAACAAGAGATGTGGTGGCTACATGCCTCTGAACTGTGTTACAATTAGGCTTGAGGAACTAATTATTATTGAGAAACAATGGAAAACTCCAAACATCCTGTTAGCGTCCTATAATAATAGGATTCATAATTTTGAAATGACTATGATTAGTCTTGTAATATTGTACATACTTTTTCTTTCTGCAAAATGTTTTCCCATATTAAAAATAAAAAATGTAAAGAGGGTGAAGTCCTAAAAGAATAATCAAAGGACCAAAAGAAAGAAAAAGATCAAAAAGATATAAAATATGAACCCCAAAAAGAGATAAGAATAGATCATGAAAGTGTGCAAATTCAAATGCCACTCCTTTTAACTTTACTTTGCAAAATAATATTGTGTGTAGCTTGTCAAAAATGCCACAATCCATAATGGTCAAATAGTTTAATCTTGATTCATTCATGCTTTAAATTTCATGTTGATAGATAGAGAATAAAGATCTAGCTAAACTGTTTAATCTTGGTAGATCAATAGTTAGGTAGAGAATAATAATGAACTCATTAGTTTAATCTAAGCCATTGGAAGTTATAAGGTTAGAATTAGATAGTTTTCTTATCAAAGAAAAATAAATAAAGGGTTAGCAAGCTCAAATGCACCCAATGAAAGAAGAGAAAATGCTAGGGTAAATAAAGGGTAGGCAGAAGAAGTTTTGGAAATATACAATGTTGCCAGCTCAAATGCACCTTCATCATGCTTAACCCTATGTTTTATGTGTAGGAGAAATTATTAAAGGCAAAGGACATTCACTAAAGCTTATTCAGTAATTTCCCCTCATTTCACTAAAACCTTTATTAATTTTCCCCTTCTACATTATCCCTTCATTACCTTTCTTTCCCTAATGTTTTTTCCCCTTCTTAATTTCTAAGTACCATTTCCTTTCATTTCCCCTTGCAAAAATATCCCCTCCCCTTCATTTCACTTTCCCCCTTATTTCATCCCATTTCCCCATCCCAAAACCCCTTTTCCCTAGTGTGAAAACCATTCCCATCACAAATAATACCCTCCCCTTTAGTATTTTCCATTTTTCTTTAAAAACCCATTAAAACCTCTTTATCCTAAGCTATTCCCTAACCTATAGTCCCATTTTATGTATTTAACCCCCCACGATATAATTCCCTGACCCTCACTAAACCTTTGAATGTATTAAACCTGCCACATTATTTATCCCTGAGTCCCGCTAACCACATCCTAACTTCGCCCTCACAACTTCGTTGTGCGATAGCCCTCCGATCAAACACTCCCCGATCTGACGAGACATATCCATATCACACGCTCCCATCGTCTGACAGTTAAAATCCCAAAAGCACACGAGATTTGCGGTTTTGGACGATCACTGTTTCGCTACGTGGCTGCACCATATTGTATCACGTGCTCTCGAAAAATACCGCCTTCCACCCAAAATCAGTGCGATATTGCATAAAACCACCTCCTCGCAAAAAATCAAACCACCCACTATTCATTTGTTAATCTCGCGCCCAAATTTAACCACTGTTGGTTAAAAACCAAAAAAGCCCCCTTTTTACTCTTTTCACTCGTTTTCATTACAAATACCTCTGTTAACCAATTCCAACACCCATGAACCCTACTCAATCGTTTTCTACCCATTTGCAATCTAAAGACCCTTCCGACTCCAAATTAAAGCAGCACACAGACAATTGAAGCCTCAGAAACCTCTACTACTACCACAGAACCATGTCTGCACACTTAACCATCATTTTTCCAGGTATTCTTGAAAGAACCAAAACGACCCTATAATTAAACTCTACATAATTGTTTATATAAGGTTAATTAACTGAATCAATTAAAAAACCTTGCCAAACTGAAGAAACCCATTGTGCATCTGAAGAAACCCTTTCCTGCAGACTATATTCACCCTTCCCACTGTTATGGAGCTTTTAACCCTATTCCTAAAGCCAGATAAAGAATAATTCAAATAGAAATAAACCAAATTATGGCTTCCGAGAGCATTCTAAATGATAAACCCCTGGAAACCCCTCACCTAGACATTGACCACCTCCCATTGGCCGACAAACATTTCCAAATTAAAGACACATCCACCTCTAGCCATCTATTAAAACCTCACTGCTGGAGTAAATATCAATTCCTTAACCAGAATGATGACATTCACCTATGGGAATCAAATTTGCCCAAATACTTGTTCCCACAAGTATACCTGTTCCTAGAAATTATCCATTTATGTCAAGCTTGTTATATGCCAAGTCAAAGAGCTATAGTCTCTCTTGACCAATAGATTTTATTCACCATTACTGCAGAGTTAATAAATCAATTGTTGTAGGTCTAGCCAAGCCCAAATGAAACCCCATTTTCCATTGAAAACCTACTTGAACTTTACATAAAGCTGGACCTTCCCAAGAGGGCTCAAATCTTTTATATTTTCATCCTATAAGAGTCTCATACTCCTAAAAACAGTCCTTCATACTTTGCCACCATTTTCTCTGAGAGGGAAAGACAAATTGTAACAATGCTGTCTTGTATCCTTGGGTTTACAACTGATGAATTTGTAGATGAACCTATGCTTGCCTTCCTCTCTATTTTTTGCTTAGACAAGCCTCCAACTGCAATTTTCAATTTTACCCAATTATTGGTAGACAAAATCCATGATCAATTGATCAGAATACCAACTAAAAGAGTATTCAAATACTCTTCAGTATTGTTCCACATGTTCCTATATTTTCAGTTTGACAAGTTTCCATTCAGCATACAAAAATTGGACACTAAGGGCCAGCCAAAACTTGTCATCTTTTGGATACCATTGATCCAAAAATATTCCACTTTTTTTAGTTATAAAGAGTTCATTAATTCCTTTGTTCATTCAGTTGTAAATATGCTAACCAGTAGCAATCAACCAAGGATTAGTGATGAGGTAAAAAGAGTTTTGCAGTTGTCTAAAATTAGTAGAGTAGGAGACTGGTATCTATACCAAGACCACACTGAAATCAGGATATGTGGATACCAGCTCACTCCTTACAAGCTGCCTAGATATATCCCCATGAGAATAAATTTTGCATTAGAATATTTCAAGCATATTATAAACTCAGATGATGTCAATTTTCTGTCAGCTAGGAAGAAAACACAGTTCAAGATCAAAAACCAATTGGACCCTTTTATTTGTAATAATAGGGAATCTGGAGAAGAAGCAGAGAAAATTTTGCAGCAAATGAAGTTCATTAGCAGTTTCATGTGGTAGTATGACCCTAATGGATTCATAAACAAATTAAGGCTCAAATTCAAATTAATCCCTTTTATGCATGGCTTCAGGCTAGACATTGAAAAATATGCCAACCAATCATAGTTGTTGGAAAATACCTTAATAGATGTGGAAAAGAAGATAGATACTAGTTCCTTTATGCAGATTCCAACCCTATAGGAACAAATGGGTATTATTCCCATTCTATAGACTCCAACCATGCAGGACAGAAATGTAAAAAGAACCAAGGAAGAAGGTTCTATCTCTAAAATGGATACTATAGATGACGGGTTTGAAACCATGTACAGGAAGAAACCCAAGCCTAATCTTGTAAATGAGAAAGAAGAGACCATTGAGACAGTTGAAATCATTGATACTGAAACAGTGGTTAAAAAGAATATAGCTCCACTAGTTTCAAAGGAAACTCATCAACCTTCCACCTCAAATACTTAGATTATTGAAAAACAACTTAGTATTGAATTCTCTTCATCTAGAAAACCAGTGGATAAAGAGAAAGATATAAAAGAGAAGTACAAAGAAATCAAGTTGAGGAACGAGGAATTGGAGGCTGAAACATATGCCAAATACTTCAAACAAACTCCTAGCAATCAAAAGAGGTTGATGCTAGCTTTTGACATTAAAATTGGTAAAATGAAAATGACCTTTTTGCTACCTACAATCCAGCAGCCTAAAACATCAGCAGATTATAGGAAGATAGAATTTGAAGTTTTTTCTAGGGATGTTCACCCTATTGATCAAATTGAATTTCATAAGCAGGTAGATGTAATGATTTACTCGACAATGACTAACAAAGCAATAACTGTGAAGAAACTTCAAAGTTCTCTAGACAACATCACAACGTAGTTTAAGCTAGAAAAGGCATCCTCACATGCTAAGGATAACATAATCAAGTCACTGGAGGACTTGGTGATTGAGATTGGAAATAATCCAAATGACATTAAGGCAGCAGAAAATCCCATAAAGAAGAAAAAAGAAGACATTTCTGCTTTGAAGAAACAACTAAAGCTACCTCCTTCTGAACATCCACAGACCAAGGAGGTCCTAGAGAGCCAAACACAACAGCATGAAAAGATGGATCTCATTCTTCAACTAAATGCTCCATTGAAAGAAATGGAGAATGAATGGGACAATTTAATATATCTGAAATAGGCCAGCATTGAGACAGCTACTACCACTGCTATCCCTACACTCACTACAATAGTTCCTTCCACTTTGGTAGCTTCATTAGCCCCAACAGCTCCAGTAGATACAACACTTCCAATTGCATCAGCAACAGGTTCAACAACAGCAGCGGCTCATCCAAGTGATGAAGCAAGTAAACTGGTCAAAGCCATGCAGTACATGTCCATTCATACCACTGAAATAAATAGACTTAAAGAACAGATAAAAAGTCTAGAGGATGAGAAGAAACTAGCTCAAATCATGCATAAAAATGAAGCACAGAAGTCAAACAAGTTGACTGAGAGTATAAATAACTTAGAAAAGGAATTAACATTAAAGGAGCCACTTGCCCAAGAAAAAGAGTAGCTATGGGCCAATATCATTGACTCTATCAAAGATATTTGGCCATCTATACAAGTTATCTTTGAACAAAATGATTTAGTCAATGAGGCCGGTGAAGCAATTCAAAGCATTAAGACTGAACTTGGAAATATGCCAGAAGAAGCTTCAAGAATAATCCAATTCCTTAACTAAAAGAATAAATATTAATTGTAGAAGCTTGGCATAGTTGAAAGAAATGGCACTATATTAGAGGTGAAGAAGGTAATCACCAAAAGGAACTTGATGATGTAGCTTGAGGACAAATGCCAAACCATGGAGCTAGCTATAGGCAAGTTCATGGTCAAATTTGATACATTGAGGCAAAAAGGTCTGCCTAATCCATTGGTAATAAATGACAGGTTAATGCCACATGAAGACTATGACAAGAGAATCAGAGAAGTGGTAAAGGAGCAAGCCAATAGTTCCTCTATAAAAGTAATGCCTACAGGAAATTTTCTTTACTAGACTTTTGAGAACCTCTTTTACCTCTAGCATGAGGTAAAACATCTTTTTTGTAAAAAAACCCACCTTTGAAAAATACACAGAAGTTGAAGAAGTCTACAGGAGAATGGTAAATATTAAATTACCAAATACAAAGACTTGGGAAAAATTAAATGATTTACTGTGAAAATGCAAGGTAAGTAGTGGATACATAGTAGCGAAAGAAAAGCAGCAGATCAACTAAGTCAAAGAGTATCAGATGAAAGAGTATCAGTCAAAAGGAAAAGTAAAAGAACAGTCAGTGTGTAAGACAAATAGTAAAGGAGGAAAAGCAACAAAATATCTAACAGCAGAGCCAAATAAATAGGGACAGCTTGCAGTGGTTACATATCTTTCTCTATCTTCTTGCATGAAGATTTTTCTTTTTCCTTGAATAATTCCTAAAATAGTTTGGGATATTTTGTAATAAATTTTTGTATAAATACTTCATAATTCGAAGTATAGAGGGTGGATTGCTAAACATTTCTATAGTTGTATTGATATTAAACCTAAGGGTTCATTGTACCATTTTTCAAAGTCAGTAGATTGGACTGAGTAATAAAGGCATTGCATTACAGGATTCATGTGTTGGGCCACTTCAGTGAAGTATTTTCTGTTTGTCAAATTTTTATCTTCTTAAGTGTTTCACATACTTCCATGTTATCTAAATTGAATGAAATAAATGGAATATTATTACATAATTTATTTAAGTACAATCCGTCTTGAACATTTATTCATTTTAATGTTTTCTTCTGATATCCAGAGTAGGGAATCCTTCATTGCTCCCTAGTTTAGATTAACCTCTATCATTTCCCTTATTATCCGGTTTGAGGAATCCTTAACTGCTCCTAAACCTTGATTGAAAACCACTTCACCATCCAGACTGAAAGATCTGAATTTACTCAGCTACCTTGCCCTGTAAACACTATCTTTAGAACTTGATTCAGTCTTGTTTTCTTGACACTTGACCTCATAGCCCAATGGTAAAATACACCCCTCTATCCACCTAAGTCAGTGATTCCACCACCAAACCAAAATCAGAACCCAATCAAGCTTAAAACAGCTAGCCTAAAATCAATTAACTCAACAAAGTTAAATCATAAAGAGAGAGCCTTCTTTGAGCATCAGGAAGGCTAGATCCTGATCTCAAAAGTAGGTCTGTGGTTACCTCTAATATTTCTTTTGACACAAGATAACAACCCTAGGGAAATTTTAGAGTGATAACATAGTGGTGACCATACTGGGGAAAGTCCTCAATTTAATAAAACTTAAAGGAAATCTTAAATCGCATCTCTGCAGCTTAAGATCATTTTAGGGTTGTTAAAAAGTTTTTCCTAAAAAATTAAAATTTTGGCTTCCAAAAGAACACATTATACCAGGGCACATCTAGATCCAAACCTTGCTATAATTGTTGATGATCTTGACAGAATTATAAGAAAACCAAAAAGGGTAGAAACTAAAGGAAGTAGTAGTCAGTTAATTAAAGCAAATTCACTTCCTAAAGAATTATCAAGTTTAGAGGATATTCAATTTGATTTATCATTTGAGATTTCTTTGTTTCATACCAAATCTAAAAATTCAATTCATGATACTGTAATAGACCCTAATTTTATTCAATTTATTGAATCAAAGAAGGTTCGTATACATCTTGATTTAGATCAACATGTTCTGGATACTTTTGACAAACTAGAAGATTTAACCTCAACTTTGATAAGGCATATAGACGAAGCCTATCTTCAACAATCAGTTGAATTAGCTATCCTAATTACTGTTACCCCTGAAATTTCTACGGAGTCTTCAAAAACTGTAAATAGAGCTTCATTTACTACCACCTCACCTATAACATCCACCACAATTCATTCCCCAAAACCATTCATACCTCAACTTGCTCTCCAATCAAACATCTCAAGTTCATCTAGTTCATATATAGCCATTTCAAGTGCTTCTTCAAGCACCACTACTTTATCCCCCAGTCAAACCAAAGCCTTAGCCATGGTAGACAAATATGCACCTTTGGTCTTACCAGCTCAATTACATGCCATGCCCCAAGACTACCAGAGTAAAATCTTTCTGTTTGATGCTACTAGTCAGTATACTGCCCAACACCATTTGAATAAAATGATTGATTATTTTGAGTTACATGAGATTGATGAGTCTGATGTAAAAATGAGATTATTTGCCCAAACACTAGCAGGAGATTTCAAAAAATGGTTTAAAGGTTTACCTGCTAATCATATTACTGATTTAGCTGTGTTCCATAGATTGTTTATAAATAGATGGGAAAGAAATAAAAACCCTTTACAAATATTGTCTGAATATGAAAACATTAGAAGAGCCCAAAATGAATCTGTTAAGGATTATTTTACTAGGTTCAATAGTATCTATAATGCAATCCCTGCAAATATCAAACCTCCACCAGACTTGGCACTAATCAATTTTTCTGATGGTTTTAACACTGATATGTCTTACCAATTAAGAGAAAGAAACCCTGAAACATTGGGACAAATGAAAAGTAATGTTGTTAGTGTAGAAACCAATCTATTAGCTAAGAGAGATAGGATGAGAAATGAGAAAAGAGTTACCATTAAAGAGGAACCATCCACTTCAGAGGGTAAGATAGATAGTTTAGCTAAAAGTGTGGAAAGGATAATGGATAGATTAGAAAATATGGAAAGAAAATCTCAGTGGGAAAATCAACAAGGATCCCAGATTAGAAAACCCAACTTTAGGAAAAATCCTAATACTGGAAAAACAAGAGATGTTATACCCAATCAACAGATTAGACCACATTTCCAGGAAAATTATGCTGAAGGTTCACAAAACCATGAAGAAGAGGAAAACACCCAGATAAACCTATTGGGGATTAAAAACAAAGATGTTGTTTTTCTTACATAGGAAGAATAGGAACTGTACGTGTTACAACAATTACAAATAGAATCTGGAGAGTCCTTTGACTACAAACAAGGCTATGAATATGCTATCTATGAAGTTCACAAACAATATAGCCTTAGAAGCAAAAAGAATACAGAGGTTCCCACTAAGAAATCAGTCCAAACCCAAACTAAAAAGATAGTAGAAGCTCATGTGACCAAAGTTCTACAAATTCTCCCTAGAGGAACTCAGGAGACTTCCAACCCAAAAATTATAGACATAACTTCAACTGAAACTCAAACTGAAATTGTTGCTCAAACTATTCCAAATAAGAAAATTCAAAACAAAACTGTTGGTACATAAATTGAGTTACCAAGTGTTGATAAAGAAGACAAAAGTACACAGACCACAATTGCTATGGAAGAACTCATTCAATTAGGAAAAGCTTGATTGTCATTCAACATTAAGACTGAGATAGCAAAATTGAAAATATCAATTCCTTTGACAGAGCTAGTGAAAAAGGAATCATACAAAGCACAAATCATTGAAACACTAAACATAGGTGAAGGCGAAGATGCTGTAAACCTTAATGATGATCAACCTGAGTTATTATTTGGTCCAGAAGTAAATGGGAAACATCAACAACGGGGTATCCCTTCATTTTACATTAGCTTAAATTTTCATGATAAAATCTTACATAATGCTATGCTAGATTCAGGGGCATCCCATAATCTAGTGCCTAAAGCAATCATGGAAAGATTAAACTTAGGTATCACCAGACTCCACAAGGACCTGTTTTCCTTTGATTCTAGTAAAGTCAAATGCCTTGGCCTGATTAAATATTTGTGTGTAACTCTAGTCCAGTGCCCAACGAAGATTATTGTAATGGACATAGTAGTTGCTGATATCCCACCCAAGTATGGAATGTTATTATCTCACTCACGGGGAGAAAAATTGAAGGGATCTCTACAATTAGACATGTCATTTGCTACCATCTCTGTATTTGGTTAGCAAAGAGAGATTTACAGAGAAACCTTGATGAAATACATGGTAAGTTGTGCAAAAAAACCACATAATTACCCTATATACTCCATGCATTCTGATATGGACTCATTTATCTTGTATAATTCAGACAATGGAAAAAATGAAATCACAGTTGTAGAAGAAAAATAAAAAGCACCTGATAGTGAAAACATAACACATGAATCTCTATGGCATTTAGATTTTGATGGATTTGTAAATAGGTTAGGAGTAGGTGTAGGAGTTTGGATTCATAACATGGAAAATAATCATTCTGAAGGTCATGCTTTTAGATTAAACTTTAAATGCACAAACAACATGGTGGAGTATGAAGCTTTAATCTTAGGATTAAAAATTGTAAGAAAACTTGGAGCCAAGAGATTTTCTATCATGGGAGACTCGAAATTTATCATAAAACAAATTAAAGGAGAGTATTCTGTGAATAATCCTAGACTTAGCCAATACAAAGAAATTGTTCTAGATCTGATTAAGGAACTTCTTGAAACTGATTTTGCTGCTATTCCTAGGAAACAGAACATGCAAGCTCACAATTTAGCTACTTTTTCTAGCACTTGCAGATTACCTTTTTAGCCCAACCTCCAGTACACTACAGAAGTAAGACATAGACCTATTATACCTGATAATTTGAAATATTGGCAAATTTTTTCACAAGATTCTCAAATCTATGATTTCATGAATGCTGAGGGAGAATTCTAAAATTATAACATAGATAGTGATTGTACATTAGATAACTTCATAAGTAGTGAGATAGATATAAATGCTTTAGATGTAGATAAACCCATTAAATTCACTAAAGTAGAAATAGATAACTTATAAAAAGTAGAAATAGAAGAAATAACCAATGATGATTATGAGATTTTAAACCTTAAAAATAACTTTTTGCCTAAGGGATTAGTCCCATTAGAAGATTTGTTCGATTCAAATGGTGTAGCTAGAAAACCTAAAAGAAGCCTTTAAGATTAGACATAGAAGAAAAACCTAAGCTTATTAAAATATCCAAAGCATTACCTCCAGCTGAAAAGCTGAAATACGTAAGTCTGTTTAAACAATTTCAAGATGTCTTTGCCTGGAGTTATGAAGACCTCAAATCTTATGACACCAGCATTATCTAACATAAAATACCTATCAAAGAAGATCATAAACCCTTCAAACAAAATCTTAGGAGAATTAATCCAGTTCTTATGCCATTAATTGAAAAAGAAGTAAAAAGGATGTACGATGCACAAATCATAGCACCAATCAAATATTCAGATTGGGTCTCTAATTTAGTCACCACAAGAAAGAAAACAAGGGAAATCAGACTCTGTGTTGATTTCAAAAACTTGAACAAAGTATCACTAAAGGGTAATTATCCCCTCCCTAAAATGGACCATATTTTACAGAGGGCGGTAGGATCATCTAGAATCTCATTACTTGATGGGTTTTCTGGATACAACCAAATTTTAGTTCAACCAGAGGATCAAGCAAAGACTGATTTACCACTCCCTGGGGGACTTTCATGTATTTGAAAATTCCTTTTGGATTGATGAATGCAAGGGCTACCTTTTAAAGAGCTACGGACATAGCTTTTGAAAAAGAAATACATGAATTTTTAGTTGCTTACCAAGATGATATCACAGTGTTTTCCAAATCAAATAATGAACATCTAGATCATTTGAGAAGAGTTCTTATCAAATGTAAAAAATTTGGCATATCCTTAAATCCTAAAATCTCACTTTTTGGACTAGAAGAAGGTAAACTATTAGGACACATAATTTCAAAATAGGGCATTAGAATAGGTCCAGCTAGAATAGAGGCAATCTTAAACATCAGTCATCCTAGGAACATTAAAGAATTGCAATCATTCTCAGGTAAGATAAATTTTCTTAGAAGATTCATTTCTAACTTAGCAGAGCTAACCAGAGAATTGAATAACATGTTAAGGAAAGATTCAACACTTAAGTGGACAGTAGAGGCTAAGCAGTCTTTTGAGGCAATCAAAGAAGCCCTTACTAAAACACCTGTCCTCATAAGTCCTGATTTCAAAAGAGATTTTTTAATTTTTTCTTTTGCTTGAGAACATACTATTGCAACGGTCTTGTTGCAAAAGAATGATCAAGGTTATGAGTAGCCTATGCATTTTTAAGAAAATCTTTGAGAGATGCTACACTAAAGTACAACATAATGGAAAAAAAAGCACTTTCTTTAGTAAAGGTTATTAAAGATTTCATAGTGTACATTTTATACTCATACATCATTGCATATGTTCAATATTCAGTAGTAAAGGACATTTTAACACAAAATGGGCCTGAAGGGAAGATAGGCAAATGGATTGCCACTATTTTGGAATATGACATTGAAATAAAGCCTACAAAACTTATCAAAGGCCAAGGTTTAGCTAAACTCATGGCTGAATCGAACTGTCGGGCCTTATATGTAAATTTCATTGGTGCCCTAGATGATCAGGAAGAGATGGGGACTCCACAGATCAGTGAAGCTTTCATAGATTCACCCTGGTATGCAGATATCATATTTGTTTTACTAAATTTACAAGCTCCTCATGGTTTATCTAGAACTAAAGGTAGATTCTTGAAAATGAAATCAATGAAATATTTTATCATAGACAATGCTTTATTTTTGAAAGATAATGGGTGCATTTTGTTGAATTGTTTATTAAAAGATGAAGCCGACAAATTTATGAAAAAATTTCATGCAGGAGATTTTGGAGGACACCTATACTAGAAAACAACTACTGTTAAGATTTTAAGGGTAGGTTTTTACTCGCCCACCCCTTTCTGCAGATGCCAAGAAATATGTGACCTCCTTTCACAAGTGCCAAATATTTGAAGGCAAAAAGAAACTTTTACCATTACCTCTCAAACCCATCTTCATAGAAATGCCTTTTCAACAATGGGGTTTGGACTTCATTGGGGAAATTCACCCATGCCCCTCAGCCAACATAAATGGATTTTGACAGCGACTGACTACTTTACTAATTGGATAGAAACCATTCATTCTAGACAATCTATAGACTCTTTCATCATTTCATTCCTTAAGAACAACATCCTTTCTAGGTTTGGATGCCCACAAAAGATCATTATTGATAATGCAGCTACTTTCAAATCCAAGAAAATGGTAGACTTTTGTAACAGATATCACATTATCCTTAGCCATTCCACTGCCTATTACCCTCAAGGTAATGGAATTACAGAATCCTCAAACAAAAGCCTCGTTAATATAATCAAGAAACTGTTAGAAGACAATAAGAAGACCTGGAACAAAAAGTTGGTTAATGCCTTATGGGTAGACAGACTAACTACCAAAAAGTCCATGGGTACATCTCCTTATCAACTAATATATGGAATGGATGTTTTTTTCCATCCTCTTTAGGAGTACTAATGATGAAAGTGATTCAAGTGTTGCAAGTAGAACCAAATGATATCTCAAGGAGGATAAATCAGACAATAAATTTGCAACAAACTAGGGAAGAAGTCTATGTCAAATCCTAAGTGATCCAAGATAAAATCAAAAATATTTTTGATAACAAAACCAAAGCTAATGATTTTTACATAGGTGATAAAGTACTCAAATGGGATTACAAAAGAGAATAAAAGGGTAAACATGGTAAATTTGATTTCATATGGCAAGGCCCTTATATCATCTATGGTTACACAGGTAACAATGCATTTTTCTTAAGGCAACTAGATGGAACAAATCTACGAGGTGGACCAATCAATGGTAGAATGCTGAACCATTGCTTGTCCTTAGATTAACATTAGTTCATTTTTTTACTTTACTCGTTGTACATAACATTGCAAAGTTTAAATTGGATTAGATGATTATCTTTTGAGGTTGAAGCCCGAAGAGAAGGCCCTAAGCTTTGAAAGATGTAGAATCATATGTATGAATAAAGCAGATAACAAAGAAGCAATTAAAAGGCAACCACAATCAAACTTTCAAAGGCTATTGATCTTAAATTTCTTTACATTTCACCAGGAAATGCCATCCCCATGTGGATCCACTGTTAGGGTCCTATAATAATAGGATTCATAATTTTGAATTGACTATGATTAGTCTTGTAATATTGTACATACTTTTTCTTTCTACAAAATGTTTTTCCATATTAAAAATAAATAAAAAAGTAAAGAGGGTGAAGTCCTAAAAGAATAATCAAAGGACCAAAAGAAAGAAAAAGATATAAAAGATATAAAATATGAACCCCAAAAAGAGATAAGAATAGATCATGAAAGTGTGAAAATTCAAATGCCACTCCTTTTTACTTTACTTTGCAAAATAATTTTGTGTGTAGCTTGTCAAAAATGCCACAATAAATGATGGTCAAATAGTTTAATCTTGATTCGTTGATGCTTTAAATTTCATGTTGATAGATAAAGAATAAATATCTAGCCAAACTGTTTAATCTTGGAAGATCAGTAGTTAGATAGAGAATAATAATGAGCTCATTAGTTTAATCTGAGCCATTGGAAGTTATAAGGTTATAATTAGATAGCTTTCTTATCAAAGAAAAATAATTAAAGGGTCAACGAGCTCAAATGCACCCAATGAATGAAGAGAAAATGCTAGGGTAGATAAAGGGTAGGCAGAAGAAGTTTTGGAAATATACACGGTTGCTAGCTCAAATGCACCTTCATCATGCTTAATCCTATGTTTTATGTGCAGGAGAAGTTATCAAAGGCAAAGGACATTCACTAAAGCTTATTCACTAATTTCCCTTCATTTCACTAAACCCTTTATTAATTTTTCCCTTCTACATTATCCCTTCATTGCCTTTCTTTCCCTAATGTTTTTCCCCTTCTTAATTTCTAAGCACCATTTCCTTTCATTTCCCCTTGTAAAAATATCCCCTCCCCTTCATTTCACTTTCCCCCTTATTTCATCCCATCTCCCCATCCCAAAACCCCTTTTCCCTAGTGTGAAAACCATTCCCATAAAAAATAATACCCTCCCCTTTAGTAATTTCCCTTTCTTCCTTAAAAACCCACTAAAACCCCTTTATCATAAGTTATTCCCTAACCTATAGTCTTGTTTTATTTATTTAACCCTACACGATATAATTCCCTGACCCTCACTAAACCTTTGAATGTATTAAATTTGCTGCATTATTTATCCCCGGGCCCCGCCAACAACTTCCCAACTTCGCCCTCGCAACTCCATCACACGATAGCCCTCTGATCAAACACTTCACGATCCGATGGGCCATATCCATATCACACTCTCCCATCATCCGACAGTTAAAATCCCAAAAGCACGCGAGATTCGCGGTTTTGGCCGATCACTATTTCACTAAGTGGTAGCACCATGTTGTATCGTGTGCTCTTGAAAAATATCGCCCTCCACCCAAAAGCAGTTCGATATTGCATAAAACCACCCCCCCGCGCAAAATCAAACCACCCACTATTCATTTGTTAATCCCATGCCCAAATTTAACCACTATTGGTTAAAAACCAAAAAAGCCCCCTTTTTACTCTTTTCACTCATTTTCATTGCAAATACCTTTTTTAACCAATTCCAACACCCAGGAACCTTGCTCAACCGTTTTCTACCCATTTGCAACCTAAAGACCCTACCGACTCCAAATTGAAGCAACACACAGACAATTGAAGCCTTAGAAACCTCTGCTACTACCACAGAACCCTGTCTGCACACTTAATCATTCTTTTTCCAGGTATTCTTGAAAGAACTAGAACGACCCTGTAATTAAGCTCTGCACAACTATTTATATAAGGTTAATTAATTGAATTAATTAAAAAGCCTTGCCAAACTGAAGAAACCCATTGTGCGTCCGAAGAAACCCTTTATTGTAGACTATATTCACCCTTCCCACTTTTTCAGATCTTTTAAACCTATTCCTCAAGCTAGAAAAAGAATAATTCAAATAGAAATAAACCAAATTATGGCTTCCCAGAGCATTCTGAATGAGAAATCCCTACAAACCCCTCACCTAGACATTGACCACCTCCCATTGGCCGATAGAGATTTTGAAATTAAAGACACATCCACATCTAGCCATCTATTAAAACTTCACTGCTGGAGTGAAGATAAATTCCTTAACAAGAATGATGACATTCACCTATGGGAATCAAATTTGCCCAAATACTTGTTCCCATAGGTATACCTATTCCCAAAAATTATCCATTTCTGTCATGCTTGTTATATCCCAAGACAAAGAGCCATAGTCTCTCCTGACCAATAGATTTTATTCACCATTATTGCAGAGTCAATAAATCAAATGCTGTAGGTCTAGCCAAGCCCAAATGAAACTCCATTTTCCATTGAAAATTTCCTTGAACCTTACATAAAGATGGACCTTCCCAAGAGGGCTCAAATCTTTCAGAATTTCATCCTAGAAGAGTCTCATACTCCTACAGATAGTCCTCCATGCTGTGCCACCATTTTCTCTGAGAGGAAAAGACAAATTGTAACCATGTTGTCTTGTATCCTTGGGTATACTATTGAAGAATTTGTAGATGAACCTATACTTGCTTTCCTCTCTATTTTTTTCCCAGGAAAGCCTCTAGCTGCAATTTTCAATTTTGCCCAGTTCTTAGGAGACAGAATCCATGATTAGTTGATCAGACTACCAACTGAAAGAGTATTTAAATACTCTTCAGTATTGTTCCACATGTTCCTATATTTCTAGTCTGACAAGTTTCCATTCAGCATCCAAAAATTGGACACTAAGGGCCAACAAAGACCTGTCATCTTTTG